>Ga0123355_10010014_pt1 | contig 14482 bp, 5 predicted proteins | sample TergutEmb28metaG_3_FD_89872 | JGI IMG/M metagenome (GOLD analysis project Ga0123355, IMG submission 89872) | Embiratermes neotenicus P1 segment gut microbial communities from Petit-Saut dam, French Guiana - Emb289 P1 | ecosystem: Host-associated > Arthropoda: Insects > Digestive system > Gut ...
GGGAGTAGCGGTACAAGTATTATGACCTGTACCGGAGGCTGCGGTTACAGTTTTTAATACTCCTGATGATGGGTGCTGTGACACCCGAAACAGGTAGAGTAGCTTTGCAGTAAATAAATATCTGCATACTGTTGCATCTGTTGGATTTTTGTTCATATGGTATTACATTCTTCTCTTTATTCACTAAACAATAAGATATTTGCAGGATTTTCAAGAACATTTTGTTAATACGAATGTACTGGATATTGGGAGAGTAATTGAGCGGGGGACAGAAATCATAATGTGCCGTTGAACTTCACAATTTTTATCCTTCACCAAAACTTATTAAAATAAACGAAACCACGCAGAAGGGTATGGGTGGGACATGTAGCACGACGCGAAAAGATGAAAACCACTTGAAGAATTTAGATCGCGAAAACTGAAAGTAAGAAACTGTTTGGGAGGCCAAGGTTCTGTGCCTGTTTCCTTCTGTTTAGTTTAAATAGGGTTAGGCAGAGCCGAGAGATGACACTTCTGGATGAAGTAGACAATGAGGACAGTTATATGTGACTACCTTGTAATTACAATTAGGCCATTGAGACGGGCAAGTTAAATAATAATAATACTTATAATTATTATTATTATTATTCAAAATTAGTAAACCTCGCGCCATTGACTTCCTTAGGAAAACTAACACGCTTTTGTTTAAATACAGAATTGGGAACCCTTATGTTGCTTGTGCTGACAGCATTCAGAGCCTGAAACCTCAAATTTCTTCTAATTTATACTTTCACTCTCCTTTTGGTTTTATTTTTCTCAATCCATTAAGCTTTGTGTCTCATTTGTCATATTTTTTTTTCCGGCTCTTTGTGGTTTATTGAGTTTATATTTTGAATTGTTAGACTGAAATTTTCGTACGTGTGAAACTCAGTTACTGTTCTGATGCCATAATACTTGAACACGTTAAGTGCAGTTGGGAACTGTTATCATGATTGTTTCTCTTTCCCATTTCTTTGCGCCTAAGGTTGTGTTGTGCTTGTGCTGTTCGACTTAACCTTTAGGCACCATGCATCCTATATATAGGACAGACATACAGCTACTCCCCAGAGTACGCTTTTTATATGTTTAGTCGATAAATATATTTAATAATTTTTTTAGACTTTCTGTCACAATCTTCGTTTATTCATCCACAAAATGTCGTGTATTTCCTAATGTTACCCTTCTTGGTTCGTAAAATATTCACATTTTACAAAGTGCTAAACTGTAAATGTCCAGCTCCAGGGCCAAAGGGTTAAGTCACCTGCTTTGAGTGAGAGAATATATCACTTTGGCGACATTTTTCTTATTAATTTTTGGGGAGTTGTAAATACTGTACATCTTCCACGGACATTATTAGTCTTCGAGTTACCACTCGGAAATTCCGAAATTTTCCTTTGTTTTTTGTTAGTGCGGCCTACAAAAATTGTCCTCCCGCCAGGTGTGCCACTGTTGCAAATTCAATTAGCAGTAAATTTGACACTTTGAGAAGGCAAATTATCACACTCAGATTTGATATTATGTTCAGTCATGTATCTTAACTTGTGCTGACAAAATATTTTAATTCTCTGTTTGATCTGTTTATTTTTTATGTGTCCTCTTTATCTTCATTTGTTTGTATTTGTATATTGTACTGCTGTTGTTGTTGGCAACTTGGCCGTTGAATCAGCATGTTAAAACAAGAATTGAATTGAAAATCTAGTTTATTATTATTATTATTATTATTATCATCATCATCATCATCTTATTAAGCTGGTTTCTAGACATTGGTAAGTTCTCAGTTTCGATATTGCAATCCTCAAAACAGAATGTTTCTGAATGACTATAAATATTTTGGTGTATCAGCGGTCGTGTGTAAACATTGTAGATATAGACGGAAATTGTCAAATTTTCTTAGAATTTGGAATGAGCATTCCAATAGTGTAAAATACATGAGTAATGTAGGCATATGTTGGATATTCCAGCACTTCACAATACTACTGTCATAATTAAGATATACGCAAATGTCCATTTTTTCACTTGTTTATTATATACAACCTCCCGTGTTGTGCAGTGCCTCCTGCGCCTGGTCTCAAGATGAATTTCACCACCTTATAAAGCACTCTGCTTGCTCTGTCTCTTTGCTCGTCTCCTTTGAAACCTGAAGGAGGCTTCCATTCGTGCGAATCTGGTTAAGATACGGCGCTATATAGGCGTGACATCAGAGCCTTATTTTCGGCAGCCTTGTTGCAGTCTAAACACAGAGCCCCAAGTCTCCTGTTCTTTCCAAGATGCTATCACCATCCACCCTCATGCAATATTCATACCCTCCCCAACTCCTCCCGATCCTGCATCTCATATCTCCCACTCCCAACACGTTATGTTACCCCTTACTACTGCTACTACCGACAGGTCTTTGGGCCAATATATTGCTTATTTTATGATTATTATCTTTTGTATCTCTCTCTGTGTGTGTGTGTGTGTCTGTGTGTGATGATTGGTCATTGCAAGAGCCTTTTTCTTCTTATCTTTATTTCAAGTATTGAAAGATTTCTTATAACATTCCTTAAAGGGAAACGGTTGAAAATTGATCTCTCTTAGATTAAAACAACGTTGGAAGAAAGTAAATTAAAATTCGAAACTCATGTTTTTGGTAAACAATGCTAATACATTGCGAAATAAAGAGAGAAAGTAATTTGAAGTGTAAGAATATAATGGGATTTGGAGACAGAAATGCGTATATTTTGAAAATATAACCTGATATTCTGCAGGAAGTGTGGGAGGAGTATAGAATTGTTTGACTAATGAACGTAGACCTAAAGGCTATTACAAACGTTCGAATAAATATCTCACATATTATAGGCTGCTTAAAAAAGAAACACGCTACTTGGGCAATGGATGTTGTTGTCTGTTGTCTTTTGGCTTTTGGGTCAGTTAGCAGAAACTAAGTGCTATTTAGGAATATTAAAATATGAAGTTATAACATCTCTCAGAGTCTTTTACTTTTGCAACTGAAATTACACCACCTACCATCATGTGGAATTCGAACTGGAAGTAAAAATTAACGACGAAAATTAATTTGAATTTAGATTTTCTAAACACATATTTTTTTTCCTTATTTATTTTTTCGGGAGTTTATTTCCGGAGTATAAAACATCAATCTTCGAAGGTATAATGATTTTCATAAAATAGTCCTAATTACGAAAGTTTTACAGCTTAGGATTTGGACGGATTGACGTGGATAGAGATTATGTCGAATGAAATATCTTAGTGTAAGATAGAGGAAGTAAGGGGAGACAAGAGCACACTGCATAATGCATTACAATACATTACATTAACTTATATTGTTTACCATGTGTTGTTTGAATGATCAAATCAAGAAGTAATGAGTTAGGAAAAAGGTGTAGCATGAAGGAAGGTCACCACAAACAAACAGAACGGTGAGCCCGAAAACGTTTTGTAAAAGACAACTGTGGCGACCTAGATATATGTGGAATTATAGTACTTCGCTCTCTCAGGGTAGCGACCATTGACTGTCAATTGTGACTGACTAGGCGAATGGTGGAATAAAAATAGCTGGGGAGAATATAAAGTTTTTGTTTTGGACTGAAAGTGTGTTGAGACTTAGAGAAAGCCGAAGTGAGCTAATTGCTAACTTCCATTAGCTAAAACCAGATACTTTACTGAACTGTCTTTCATTCTGTTTTTAATATCGTACAAGAAAGAAAAGCAGCATCATGGATCATCAGTGCGTGTGTGTATTCTTGAACACTTACAAAAGTCAGGAAAATTTTAAATGAAAAGTTGAGAAGAAAATGTATATAAGTATTTGCTTGTACAGAAGTAGTGCAAAATTGTATTTTATATTATTTCCTTACGAATTACAGCATTGTGCTCCTCCGATGCTCGCTACTTGTTGATACTTTACTTACCAACTTAAGTGTAACAACACACGTTGTGTCACTGAAATGGCGTATTTCTTCCACCGCCTTAGAGACAGCTATATTACCCTTCTTTTAGGTGAAGAATTTTCTTCTGTCTAGGGTAACTTACAAGACACGATTTCCTAACGTACAAGTGCTTTTTGCCCTTTTTCATTTCTGTGCTCATTTATCTGTCAGGCACTAATACGTTGCTCAATTGAATCTCTCAGCATTTCGACAAGATCACAAGGATGATTATGCACACACATCAGTCAGTTCCTTAAAGGCGTGGACTGCAAGCAGCTGGCTGGGGAAGAAACAGCACTCTCTGATTACCTTTGGGTTCCATAAAATTGTGGAGTTTCTTGAACGACTGGGTGATTAGAGAAATATTATTGAAGAACACTGTGGCTCTTTTTCACTTTAATATTAACCTTAGGTACGGCATCTGTGGTTTAGTAGATGTTATTAAGGATTTATATTTTATTCTGTTATTGGGAAGGCTTTCCGATAGCAGCTCCCGCGCGGTCTAAGGAGTGGGTTTGCAGTCTCTCTTTTGTTGGAATTATGGGTTCGAATTCCGCCGGCGCCATGGAGTCTGTCTACTGTGAGTGTTGTGTTTCGTTAGATAGAAGTCTGTGCTTCGGGTCGATCACTCGCCCAGATGAGTCCTACCGACTGTGGTGTGTCCGAGTATGATCGTGAAGCCTGGACACTGAGGAGGCCTTAGCCTTCTAGGCGCTGTTGCGCCATTGGGAGAAAGAATTTGTGAAGGTTCAGACTTTTTTTATAATGTGATCGATTAAGTTTGTCAGTGAGGTTCGGTGGAGATCAATATTCAGTCTGATTTCTCAGAAAGTGGAGAGCATGTGATGTTACTGCTGCGTGGTGACAATGAAGTCAGCTGTAAGGATTTTACAAATACTGATGTGATGAGATAAGGAGAAAGAGGAGTGAGGTGGGCGGTTCTTCACTTCGCATAGAAGTGTTTAGTATGACATACACAATTTTAATTGAGGGTATTAAAGGGAACAGACAACTTCGGATTCCAAGTCGCAGACGGCACGATCGCATTAAACCTGGTATTAAATTGGTTTTGAGGTTGATGCTGACCATGAGATTGCCCAGTGATGGATTGTTTGCGAGTAAGAGTCGATATTCTATTCTCTTCGGATGAAATGTAGTTTCTCAAGGACTCTGCTGCCACGAATAAAGGTAAATTGAACCGTGTTATAGTTGTGAAGCCTAAACCTGGAATTGAACATAAGCAGCTGGAGACCGGTTTGCCTCTGGAAGGTTATGTGTCACTACTCGCAACACACAACCTTTCAGTCCAGCATGCTGCAATTTAATTTCAGTTGCTTTTCATGTAAGCTGTGTCTTCCTTTAATAAAAATCCTGCTGCACAGAAACTCTGTAATGGCCGCTGTCATTAACAAATAAGAGCCCTGTAATATTGTCGCATTCACTAACTACAGTTTTCTTGCAAAAGCTTTTCTGCCATACACGTTTTTCCTAATGTCGTGAAAAAACGTAATTGTTATTACGAGCAATTAAAATTAAGTGCCACATTTCTTCTTCCTTTTTATATAAAAATTTTCCTTTGTTTCTCCACGTTTTATTACAAAAACCCATTCCGAGTTTTTTTCTTTTTTGAATATAGTTAGTTCTTCATTTACTCTTAAGTGTTCTGCATGTGGGGTCTTGTAGAGGTACCGTATCATTAATTAATTGCCGCAGTTGTGTTTCTGGTTTTACAGCTGCAAGGCTAGGATTCGCTGTTAATACAGTCTGTGTAATGACAATAAGGCCTAGGACTAGAATCAAGTGAGGAGATTAAGCCATTGGAAATTTTCGAACCTGATATCAGAGTAACGCAGCTGTTCCATTGTCTTTGAACGCGTCGAGCCTTAATGTAGGCCGAAAACAGTACTTTTTATGTTGCTTATAATTTCCTTGTTGTTAACAGCCAAATGACCTAATTTACCCATCTTTGTATCCCCTAAATTTCTAGTGCTGGAAAGTGGCCGAATATGTTGAGACAAAAGGAGAATAACTAGATTCCACGGATCTGTTCTAATTGCCTGCACATTTCTTAGATCTACTAAGTAACCCCGGAACCAAATTTACAATATGATATAGGCCAATATGATGAAAGTTACATTGGAGGCAAAAGTTCTTATAGATGTTGTTAAGCCATAAATTTGAAAGAAAGTAACTGAACCGATATTGAAATAATCATTTAAATCGCTAGGTTAGTAAGAATTGTAAAAGCATGGTACATATAAAGGGTCCTGTATAATGATCGTTTATCAGAAGAAGTACATAAATAAATAGATGAGTTATGAAATGTGATTGCTTCAGATCGGAGCTGTCTCTTTTTAGGATATCCAGTGAGTTGAACAAGAATCATATTTATGTCTGTGACTAAGGAATAGAAGTGCGTTATATGTCAGACTTCTTGAATAAGTGCTGTTATAACGATTAATGAAAGTCACTAACTCACATTCGACGTAAGTTGTATTATTTCTTCAGTTACGAGTGCTGAGAAAGTGCTTTTGACACAAAGTGTATGAAACACACCTCCAAATTTTCACTTTCAATTGTATATTATATTTTAGCTTCACACCTCAACATTTTATCTTAACTATCATTGGCTAGGTGGGCCGGGTAGCTCAGTTGCTATAGCGACTGACTACGGGCTGGACGGTCCGGGATCGAATCCCGGTGGGGACGAGATTTTCCGCCCATTCAGACCGGCCCTGGGGCCCACCCAGCCTCCTGTAAAATGGGTACCGGGTCTTTCCCGGGGGTAAATTGCGGCCGGGGCGTGCTGCTGACCACTCACCACCTTCTAGTGTCGCGGTCATGGAAGAGTAGAGCTATACCTCTACCCACCGTCTGGGCCACATCGGGCCTGTAACGGGATCACTTTACGGTTTTATCATTGGCTAGAGTGGGCTCAATGTTTTGGAAAAGATCCGACTTAGTACAGCAGTCATCGTGATCACGACAGCGGCATTATCGGTGGTGTAACAGTGCAAGTGTTGCTATTAACGAGTTTCAGCTGTGCAGTACGTGTGGCCAATCTCGAAGCTGGTCGCGCTCTCTATTGACGTGGAAGATACGGCCACGTGACCGATACCGGGCCCCAAATTAGGCGACGTGATACATGATAACACGTGGCGTCACGCAGCGTCGTAGTTGGAAGGGGCGAATGGCGCCGCCGCCCCAGACAGCAGGGTCCAAGGGGCGACAAAATGAAGATTTTGAGTGAAAAAAATTACTTTCTGCGCTCAAAAATTGTTATTGAGCCAAATAAAGGAAATGTAGTAAGTTGTGGCGACTTTCTTAAAGTCTGTAGTTCTTGTTAGGGATGGTCACTGTAACTACTCGCCCCAGGCGCCATAAAACCTAGGTACGTCACTAACATCACGCGCATGCGTGATGTGCTACTTTATTGCAGCGCAACCCGGACCGGTTTCACCTTTTGCCGCCTGCAATGTGTGAGGACCGCATTTATTGTTTACAGTTTACATAACAAGCAGGCAATGTTCCTGTAGGAAAATGTAAACACGGTTGTTTCATATGACTCCTGCAGTTTTAGTGTTTCATTACGAATTCTTTGTTTGATTAGCAACTTGTTGGTCAGCTGGTTTGACTGAGTACATGGAAAAATGACCACTTTAAAAATCTATATTCCTGCAATTAGCCAATTTTTCACTTGTTGTGTACGCCAATATTTATTTTCTTTCGTGACGACTCAGTGCCTGGTCATGTAAGGACCCAAGAAAGGAAACACAAAGTTTTAGAAATGTGATATATTTCAGTCCTCGGTTAAAGAGCGGGGAGCCGCCCACTCGGTTGGATCCTTTAGATCTGTTCACAGTTTTGAAACTACCCCATGTCAGTTACGCTATAATAACCCATCAATAATAAGCTACGTTCTATGCCGATAAACTAACATTATTTTCGCAAGAACTACGAATAAATCGGCCTATCGGCCTGCCTCAGCAGGTGTCCTTAACGTGCTTATTTGACTGCAACAAATTTTCGAATTTACAGAACGCTATATTTGCTTTCTAACTTTTTGGAAACCCAGACAATGGACACATTTCAGAGTCTATTTAGGTTTACATATAACAGGCCGTCGTCAGAACCCTATAAATTTGATTTTGTTATCCTGCTGATGTTCTGCCACTGTACTCTTTTTCGGACCGTAATATTTTGGGAGTTCTTGACTGCCTGGCTGACTGACTGAAATATACCTATACTTAACTTCCAGAGGACTTGGGTTGGTGGGGTTAGTTTGTATTCCTCCGGTACTTTTTGATGTAAAATCTTTCCCTTTACACAAGAGGTTGTGGAATACTGTTCCAGAATGATGAAGGCGAACGTATATAGTGACTGTCCATTGTGACGTCACAGCAAGACGGATCACTCGCTATTAAGGCATTAAAAGTACTACAAAGCTCTTGTTTGACAAGTCTGGCGTTCGAGAGTGACATCACGGAGAGGAAAATGGAGACTAAAGCGATTTTTGTGAACCTATATTTCATCTAGCCAGTTTCAGAGATAGGTTAGGCTGTAGTTATTGGTTGCCTGGATATTCACCTAATTCGACTGTGAAAATTGGGATTTCGTTTGCGATTGTTTTAACTGCCACAGTGACTCATTTTTACTCCACACTAAAAGTTGAAATAATGGTCTGAAGTATTTATATGAAAACATACGTTTTACTTTTCCACGTAAGTCGATGTTAATCGCAGAATCTGCAGACTACTGCACAACAGATAACAACTTCTTAATTTTTGTCATCGCCTCTGGAAACTTGTAACGCACACTGAGAAAAACGGCAGCGAAAGAAGTAAACACACTAGTGCAACGCGAAGAAAAATTAAAAAAAAAAAGTTTTCCTTGATTTTGTCTCTTTGGGGATTTCACTCTAATAACGGAGGCACATTGAACTGACACTCAGTTTGAAGACATGTTTAAAGTTAGGCGTATGAAAGTTTGCTTAGTGCACTGAACAGGAAAATGTCTAAGCTCATAGAATATTGTGGATCTCCTGTTAAGTCTTTTGTAATTTAATCAGCAGGGAAGATCCTCTATTAATTCTTCACCAAGAGCAAAATGTTTCCGTCTGTCAGTTTGTAAGCTGTGATTGGGCAGGATATGTGAGAAGAAATTTAATGTAAAGACACAGAAGGAGCAATATATTTTATTGTTGTTTCATGTGTGTGTGTGTGTGGAGAAATTTTATTTTATACCTAATTAATTTCCAAAAACCGTGTAAGTAAATAGGTACTTCGATATCGGCAGGCAGGTAAAATAAATATTTAGCTTTACGCTTCACATTCTTGAACTCGGAGAAACGTTTTCCCGGACGGATGTTTGGAATATGGACCCCGCAGCCTGGCTAGAGGTCGTGATGAGAAAATAGTAGAGAAAAGCGTAAAAAAGAAACACGTGTGCTTACGTCACATCGAGCTAGTGTCAGCATGTTAGATGCCACACAGGTTATTGCTTGTGGGCTGTACAAATGGAAGGCAAACAAAGACAGTAACAGAGATACGTACGTATGAACAGAAAGTGTAAACAGTGACAATACACAACGCACCCGCAAATCTTTGTAAGTAATACCCTTACATGTTTTCCTTCTTATCCATATCCCGAAAACGGACATGAACAAGTTAATCTTAAGACGACACTGGACTAAGTATGTATTTAGTTGACCCTTAGGCCTGCCAATCTTGAAAAACCAAAAGACGCTATATCCTGCACATACTGTGTTATTCAGCTATGCTTTGTCGGACAATATAAGCTAAAACACCGAAGTTTTGCAGTGTACAAGATTTCTGAAGATGAAGCGACGAGTAACAGATAGCTGAATTAATGATAGATAATGAATATTTTGTCAATTTGTGGTTCTTTTTTATTTTGCGTTAGAGTGGCGGAACGCAAATGGAACATAATGAAATATGAATGAATGTTTAAGTTCTTTTATGGAGATAATTCAGATGGGAAATTCACATTAAAATATGGTATATAAAATTGAAAGAAAATACAATTCATGTATATAAGTAAACGACGCAGCCCGAAGATAGAATTAAGTGTAATTAACAGAATGTTGTATAAGGTCGTGAACCCCAAGAATCAGGATATGGATACATAGTGATCTCTTGTTCACGTGATGATGCACTTTCTGGTTCATAATCACGGGAGAGAAGACTGTTGACCTGATGTGTAATACCCTCCTTGTGAAGAAGGACGCTTCTTGGTACTTGTTTGGTTTGTCAGTTCGTTTGGTATAACTCTGAAGTCCATCATGAAAAGTGACCATTTGTCTGACAGGACAGTATCTGACTTCAGTTGTCACTTATCCCCTTCTCATTACGGTAATTTTAGCGACTGTTTTGACGATACAGAGATTTATAAATCACTGGCACTAGGTCTAGTCTGCAATCTAATTACCTGCTTGCCTGTGCGTGCTTAATCTCTTCACCCAGCTTGAATTTAGCACACCAAAATGTTGTCTGTCTGTAGAGTACGTAAACATGTCGTGGCTAAGTTAGCAGTGAGCCAGATAATAAAGGTTATCTCTAAAATTTTGAGCAGACAGTTGTTCTATCTCCCATTCCCTTACCTAACTCAGGGGGCGTAACTTAAAAGTGCTATCAGTGTGTCGGTTTTCTTATCAAAATTGGGTTTCTAACAGCTCTCCATATAGGCCCATTACTGTATCCGAATATGTGAGGTTAACTTTATGTTCCTATACCAAGCAGTACACGTACACGTGGATTAAGGCTTCAGCCAAAAGGTCTGTAAAAAAGAATTAACAGAAACACGTTGATTTAAGTAAGGATAAGACTTGTGTGGATGAATACTCTGTTAGTAATAGGGACTTGAGGAAGGTGTAATACGCGTCAAAGTACCAAATACGTACAGTGCCATCATAGCAGTGACGTTTGTAGGTGGGACTAGACTGTAAATAGAACAGTATGACACTTGTTAGATACTACTTAACATATGTTAGCATTTGACGTCCTGAAGATTGTTGCGTATTTGAATACTCAGATACGTGCGACAGGCGTAGAAAATCCCGCGTTTGGCAGAGATGGAACTCACAGATGGGAGGGTTGTTGACTGGTGTGACAAATTACTATTGGGGTGATCGAATCTGCTGTAAGGAGGGGAATGCGTTTTGGGATCAGGTTATGTGAAGCCATCTTCTCTCTGAACTTTGTCCCTGCCACTTTAACGTGAAGTTGGGCGAAGAGGGGCATAATAAATGGACGATTTTGTTTGGTCTTTTGCGATGAATATTCATGAATATTTCAACACGTGGCATAAAGCGCTGCAAAGAAAAATGGCTTTAAAAGTGACAAATGTACTCGGTACCAAAATGCCAGAGAAATAAAGTAATTCCATATACGTCTTCCTTCAGCTAAAACCTCCAATCACTTGTTGGAGTTTTCTTGTATTTTTATATTAAACACTGCATGTTAAAATACATGACTGAATGATTTATCGGCTAGCATGATTTTTTTCCTTTCAAAGAGGGCTGTTTTGATCTCTTTTATTTTATATTGATCTTCAGCTTATTTATTTTTATGCATTATTTTTGGTTAATTATTTTGGGATATATTTACTTGTGCAAATATAGTATTAGTGTTTTTTGAGGTAAAAAAGTTTTGTTATGTTATCACCGTAACAAGAAGAAATGTTATATGTAATTATTGAACGTATTTAAAAACAAATGTATTTGTGAGAAGTTAGTGTCCCTCGGACATTCAACAAATTACCCTCAATTTGTGAAAACTTAGTTTTCATTTCCGTTTTGCCACAGCCCGCTAGTAAGCTGTATGTTGGACTGTATGATTCCAGTCCTCATAATTACATTGCATCCTATTAGCATCCATTTTAATAATATCCTACTATCTACGTCTTTATCTTCACCGTAATTTATTTCAATCCGTTTTTCGACTAAAATTCTGAAGTAATTTCTCAGCTCATGCTACTTTTCCAACCCAGCTTACAATACTTGTTTTTCTTTACAGTAATGCAGTTTTATATGCAGTGCACAAATTATGATTGTGCGGATACTCAGAATGGAAAAATACGGAAATACTTTCTGTACGCACCGGATTTACTGTAAGGCAGTTCGATAATAATTTCACTTGCATAATGAACCCAAAATAACAAAGTCTCTGTTCATAGTCACGCCTGGCAATTCCGCTTTTAATTCTGTTGAAGTCTTCCTTAAAGTCTGCTTCATTTTGAGATAATGATTTTTATGCTTTTCTCCTTCGCATAATCTTTCTCCCATTTTCTTTAAAACCTTCATTCACCCTCCCGGCTGCCGTTATCTCAATGAACTAACAACTGGGGCAACTTAGTCGAGGGATTTTGAAGCACATTTGTAGGCTTATGAACTGGAGGTTCACGAGGTGCTTTAGGTAGCTCAGTTAGTGTACTAAATTGATAGTTTTCTGGGTAATTGTATAGTTTTGTTAGCATCAGTAATTTGTTTTATTGGTAACGTAGACAACTACGAAACACTAATCTTATTACTCTTTTGTATTTGCTTAAAGCGGAGCCAGACAAACAAGATTTTATTGCAGTCTGGCATTCTCTGAAAGAATTACATTTTGTACAATATCGAGTAGGTTAGGTTTTATACAGAGTGCATTTTTATTCGCCAGTGCACTTCTTCTAGTTATTTATATAATCCCAACTATTTTTGCTTTTAAAATTGCAGTGCATGCAGAAGACGCAGTCCTTAACTTGAAATGTCCTTGTTGAGCCTGCTTATTATAAGATGACGAATCGAAGTTAAATTATGTCTTTCAATAGTAGAACTTGAAAAGTTTCTGACGAGTTTGAAATTGGCTGTTGAAATATTGCCTGTTTCATTTCTTGAGCTGTGTTACCATTTCATCCTTGACAGGCACCTCTCTAGGAAAGATCACGTGGGTTTCAATCTGGTCATAAATGTCGAAAAATGAGAGATCCCTCTGTCCTGTGTACAAGCACTTACACGAGAATCCCACTTATTACGCTAATTGGAATCCACGTGGTTCGTATGAAATCCTTTCGTCACAGATTTGGTCAGTTTCTGGTCTAGTTTTTACCGGACAGTAACCGATATTTACAGCGAAAAAATTGTATGTCTTTATTTGCTTTTGTTATATGACGGCGGTGCAGTGATCGAACAGAAAAGTTACAGATTTTCGCAATAAATTGCCGGTTTCTTATCAAGAAACTCAGGCAGGGAATATGCCTTTCACTAGTATTTACATTTTACTGAGTTTCAAGTAATACGAATTTGTGGCATTATTGCCGCTGCTGTCAACTGCTTTATCACTGAAGATCCAAACCTGCTGCCATGTTACAGTGTGTCGATTTGTAAATATTTGCAGACTTTTAGAAGCAGCATTTTGCCTCCGTCTTTAGAATCTAACAGTCCAAGGAGACTAGAGATTTATTGCTGACTGTATAAATTCTAATTCCTTTTGATGAATTTAGAGCATTTTCTCACTGCAACTGGCGATTATATTGATCAATAACAAATATCAATAATATTGATGCAAATAAGGATTCTAGCATACGTAGCATTTTGTTTGGCAGCGCAATCTGTTCTTGTGGTGTTGCGGTGCTTTTCCTCGCTTCGTATGAAGTGGTAAAGAGAACCAAGTGTTTAAATATGGCCGCGGTAACCATTCCGGCAACTGCTGGTGTGGTTAGGTTGCGGCGAAGGATGAAAGCCTCTCCTGCTCTGTGCACTTCAGGGTGCTTTTACAGCGCTAGAGATGCTTCTACTGAGGTTTTGTTCGCCCGCAAGATTTCAGAAAGGACCCACACCATTCCATCGCTAAGAGAGGTTCTGAAGGAACCACTCTGGTACCGTATACCTTCCTCTATTACCCGATCCCTGAAACGCTTAACGAGTATTGAAAGCAAAACTTGCTTGTGTTCAACGTCCATTTCCACTCTACGTAGTGTGTATTGTAAATGAACGCAGTCTTGAGAACTGCGCTCGTCTAGATTAGTAGTGGTAAATTCTACCGACATTTTGGGAAAACCTATCGGTCCCATCTTCCAGATGTAAGAATCTAGATTCTTGACCCTTGAAGATGAGACCGTTAGGTTGTTCCGAAACGTCGGTAAGGATTTACCACTACTCGCTGTGTGATAACTTAAAAGAGCGCAGTTTTCCTCTACTTCGCGGCGTAAGCCTGCTATCGCGCCTGGCAGCCTTGTGTATGATCTTAAAAAAATGTTTCTCTTAGAAACTCTGTTTACCAACTCACTGCAACATACGGTAGCACGGCATAGTAACTTGTATACCAGACAGCAGATACTAACCTTTCACGTGTGTAAGAAAATATGAACCTCGAAGTCCTAATTTAAGTTGTTACTGTGCAATCCATATGGGCGGCTGGGACAGTCGAACTGTCCCAGCAGTAGTAGTTATTGAGTTCGGTATATCTCGGTTACCAAAGGAATAACCTCGGGCTATCACGGAGTTACCTGTTTAGCCATTCAGTACATGTCAACTTATA
>Ga0123355_10010017_pt1 | contig 14480 bp, 12 predicted proteins | sample TergutEmb28metaG_3_FD_89872 | JGI IMG/M metagenome (GOLD analysis project Ga0123355, IMG submission 89872) | Embiratermes neotenicus P1 segment gut microbial communities from Petit-Saut dam, French Guiana - Emb289 P1 | ecosystem: Host-associated > Arthropoda: Insects > Digestive system > Gut ...
ACGATATTATTTGCATATGAGAAACGAACCGCGTTGAAGTACCACGCGCTCTGCCCTACGTCTGTGAAGGGGATGGCGATTGAAGCGATGGGGACAAGTGCGTTTTTGGCGTTTCGCAATGCGGTGTATGCAGTGTCTACCTGCGCCTGCGTTGCGCTTGCGTTAGCTAGGACGGCTTCGGCATTGCCATGTGCTTCGACTGCCGCTTGCCATGTGGCAATGGTGTAGTCCATCCGGTCGCGCTCGGCCTTTTGAGTGACGAGGGTTTGTAATGGGGTGCGATTGACGGGCAGTTCATTGGCTACCATAACCGTAACTGATGCCGTGTGGCCGCCGTCCGTAGAAGTCACCGTAATCACGGCAGTCCCGGCAGACACTGCGGTAACCTGTCCGTTCGCCGAAACCGTTGCAACAGCGGCGTTGCCGGATGTCCATGCCACAGTTTGATCGGTTGCGTTGGCCGGGGCAACAGCCGCTGTGAGTTGGAGCGTTTGATTGATTGTCAGATTGTGTGTCGCATCTCCGGCGATGGACACACCCATTGCCGGAATCGTTACAGGTGCGGTCAGCGGTTGTGTCACTGTGCCGGAGAAGTTGAAATTCCTGCCGCCAATCGTGATTGTTTGGGAGAACGAATACGAAACTTCCGTTGTTGCGGTGTGCAGCCCCGTCCAACTGATATTGGGAGTTGTATATGTACCGGCATCGCTGATTGCGCTCGGTGCAGGGCGACTTCCGTCTAGCCCGAACACGGCATGTTCCACCACCAAAGGATTGGCGAGGGGGTGAGCTGGGAAGGTGACTTGTTGTGTGCTTACCCACAAACTCTGTAGATTCAGCCCGCCGAGTGGTCGGAGGTCGCTGATTTGATTCCGCGATACATTTAACCAAGTCAGCTTGGTTAACCCGGCAAGCGGTTGTAAGTCGCTGATTTGGTTACCTTCCACACGCAGTGATTCCAAATAGGTCAATCCGGCAAGCGGCTGCACATTGCTGATTCGGTTGCTTGCCAGATCCAACTCTTCTAACTCAGTCAGCCCGGCAAGCGGCCCAATATCGCTGATTAGTTGGTTGCTTTCCAGCCATAGTATTTCTAGAGCGGTCAGCCCGGCAAGCGGCCTGATGTCGCTGATTTGATTGAAGCAGAGCGTCAATAACACCAAATCGGTCAGCCCCGCCAGTGGCGCAATGTTGCTGATTTGGTTATGGCGCAACTCTAAATTTTGCAGGTTGGTCAGTCCGACCAGTGGCTGAATATCGCTGATTTGGTTATCACCTACCATCAGCCACGTTAATTCAGTCAGTCCGGCCAGTGGCGCGATGCTACTGATTTGACTATTGCGCATCCACAAGACTTGCAAGTTGGCCAGCCCGGCAAGCGGTTGTAAATTCAAATTGCTGATTTGGTTGTTGTTTAAGTATAGGACTTCTAAGCTGGCCAGTTCGGTGAGCGGTTGTAAATCGCTGATTCGGTTGGTGTCTAAATCGAGGGTTTCTAAGTTTGTTAGAAATTGCATTCCTCCGAGGTTTTGGATTCCTCTATTGCGTGCACCAAGAGACCGTATATTGTCCAAGTCTGCTTGGGTCACTACAGTGTTCACCGTTACTGTGGCGACAAGTAACGCATCGAGTTCTGCCGCGACAGCTTGCGCAAGCCCGGGGTCCGGAAAAATATTTGCAATGGTATCAGAGAGCTCTAAGTGGATTGTAGTCAATGCAAAGTTGTTTACGTAATCTGCAAAGGGCAGATGGCGTGTTGCCGGCAAAAATCCCGGCGTAGATGCCATGATGTTTCCGAACCCGGACGTGTCAAAGCCCGAAGATTCACCAGTAGAAAAGAGATGCCAAAACTGGTCGGTTGCCTCGGCATCAGGCGCAATGAGCGGTCTTGAACCAAGCACCATCTCTGTACCAGCCGGGTTCTGGTTCAGTGTCCCGGTAATACGCACCATCAATAGGCGCTGTCCTGTCGTTGTCACAGAGGGGGCGAGGGCAAAGTCTGAGATATGTACATTGTGTCCGTCATTGTTTACCGTAAAGGTATCCGACATACGGGCAAGGCGGCCGGTACCGCTGGCTACGATGCGATAGCTGCCGTTTGATACATCTGTAAATTCATAAATCCCGGCGGCGTTAGTCTGGGTATTCCGGCGCTCTCCGGTCCCCATATTCACCAGCGCGACATGTGCGCCGGCAAGGCCACTCGCTGTCGCATCGGGGCGAATCACACCACGAATCACACCGGCAGGAGTCAGTGCTTCTGCTTCTAAATGGATTGTAACCAATGCAAAGTTGTTTATGTAATCTGCAAAGGGCAGATGACGTGTTGTCGGCAAAAATCCCGGTGAAGATGCCCTGATGCTTCCGAAACCGGACGTGTCAAAACCCGAAGGCTCACCGGTAGAAAAGAGGTGCCAAAACTGGTCGGCCGCCTCGGCATCAGGCGCAATGAGCGGTCTTGAACCAAGCACCATCTCTGTACCAGCCGGGTTCTGATTCGGTGTTCCGGTGATGCGCACCATCAATAGGCGCTGTCCCGTCGTCGCCACAGAGGGGGCAAGGGAAAAATCTGAGATGTCCACATGATGCCCGTCACTGTTTACCGTAAATGCATCCGACATGCGGGCAAGACGGCCGGTCCCGCTGGCTACGATACGATAGGTACCGTGTGGCACGTCTGTAAACTCATACATTCCAGTGGCATTGGTTGTCGTATTGCGGCGCTCTCCGGTCCCCATATTCACCAGTGCAACAGGCACATTGAACAGGCCGTTATCTGTTGCGCTCGGGCGAATGATACCGCGAACTACGCCGATGGAAGCAGAGTCTGCCGCTAAACGGATCATTTCCAATTCTGTATCAAAGTACTCCGCCGTTTCGCTTGGCCCGGGGGCATCATTGCTTTCCGACGCGCTGGCAAGCGCCATTGGTACGGTCGTCAGCACCATCAAAATCGCTAAAAATAGCCAAAGTCCTCGATTTAGTTTCTGCAACATGGCATACTCTCCTCTTTTTGCAATTAGTTTTCTGAACATGTGTACCATGCATACTAGCGTTGCATTATACAATATTAAATTTTTATCAAGTCTTACTCTCCGCAGGGCGTGGGCAAACGCACTGAAGATTCTCTTGTTTCCCCCCGCCTGTGGCGGGGGGAAACAAATTTAAATCAGTGCAATTCTCCCACTCCTTCTCCGCAGCATATTATAGCCGAACAAGTCGAAAACCACCCAACAACTTAAGTTAAAGCACAAAGCAAAAACCCTGTAACCACTGCGGTTACAGGGTTTCCTCATGGCACGCCTGGCACGATTCGAACGTGCGACCTACTGGTTCGTAGCCAGGTACTCTATCCAGCTGAGCTACAGGCGCATAATACTCGACTATGATAGCACGGTCTTTCATAAAATGCAAGCCCTTTTTTATCGTTTTTCCTATCACTTGATTCCTGCCCCGCATAAGATGACTATAAAACCGAAAGGTGAGATCAAATGTGGGGATGACATCTAGCCAACGGCGGATCTTTGGCGCCTATCACCGGGCAAAGCGACTTGAAATCGATGACAGCAGTAGGCTGATCCTCTTCTCAGATACACACCGAGGCAGAGGGAACGGCGCCGATGACTTTGCTCGAAACCAGAAACTTTACCATACCGCCCTACGCCATTACCACAGGGAGGGCTATACCTACATCGAACTGGGCGACGGAGATGAGCTTTGGCAGGAACGGCATATGTGGGAGATCACAGCGGAATATGACCATATCTTCGCCCTCCTGACCGCCCTATACCGCGAGGGTCGGTTCCACATGCTCTATGGCAACCACGACAAAGTCAAACGGAGAATGGATTGGACACGGCAAAACCTCCAAACCTACTACCCAAAAGGAAATCGGACACCCGCCCCACTGTTCCCGAACATCGCGGTGGAAGAGGCAATCCGATTAAAGCACAAGGAAACAGGCGGTGAACTCCTGCTCCTACACGGTCATCAGGCTGACTTTTTCAACTATGAACTATGGTGGCTGGGCCGCTTTTTAGTCCGCTATCTATGGCAGCCCTTGGAGTTACTCGGCCTCCGTAACCCTTTCGACGCAGAACAAAACCCCAAACGCCGAACCAAAGTGGAAAAGGCCCTAACAGGCTGGGCCGAAAAAAATAATACCCCCATCGTGGCCGGCCACACGCACCGTCCCCTGTTCCCACAGGAACCAAGCGCCAAATATTACAATATCGGCAGCAGTGTCCACACGCGTTATATCACCGGTTTGGAATTCGCCAACAGGGCCATCACTTTGATAAAATGGGAAATCGCGGCAAAAGAGGATGGCACACTGTATATTACAAAAGAAGCACTCAGCCCCAGCAGACCGATCCGAACAGTTTTTTCGTGTAAGTAATAGAACAAGCCTATTGTGAAAACCGACGCCCTCGGTACCCCTTGAACTCTCCCGCCTACGGCAATTTAAATCAACGCTATTTGCCCATACTCTTCATTTACGTCGATATCGTTTCTTCGGATTCCTGTGCCAAGTCGGACACATCGGTGCTTTCGCTTCCTGTGTGCTCCCCGAGCAACCGCTCCGGGTGCTCCATGATTCGTTTGAACTCGTAAACCGATCTGGCCCATATGGCACCCGTACAGATACGCTCGTCGATGGAAATTCCCAGTGTCAATACGCGCTTCGGCTTGCCATCTTGCTGCGATAAGCGTTTGGGCATCCCCAGCGTAATAAACGTGCTGGTGGTCCCGAACTCGTATAGGTGATGATAGACGTAATTCATTTGGATCGATGCTAAATTAGAGATAAACATAGAGGTATGAAAGGGGCTGAGTTTGATGATGCGCTTCGGTAACATACCCCATCTGTCCAAGAACTTTATAAGCCACACGGAAACGCTCGGAAGCAAAGGTGCTGCCATCAGCCCATTGACAAAGCGATCCAAGGCGTTTTCGGTCTGAGGTTTTTCATTTTCTTTGATAATTTCGCGCATCTTTTGGGAGATCGTGAGCAGATTGTCCTCCGGCTCGATATACACTTTGACAGCGGTTTCCGTCACCTCGCCATCTGTACCGCGTTTGATAATTGCAAAGGACACACATACGTGATTGCGCTGGTATATCTTTTTATTCGCGATAAATCGGTTGAGCTCCGGTGTTCGTTGCAGCAGAAGCGCAAAGGCCGAAATCACCGCGTCCATCACCCCGACCTGATGCCCTTCCATACGCAAGCGCCGCAAGAGCTCGTGAAGCTTTGCCATATCAAACTCGACTTTGACAAAATTCGTTGCGTCATACCGCCGATTCATAATACGCGGGATCAGCCGATCGAACGCAGGAATCCCCCGCACCAGTTTTCCGTCTGACCTGCCCATCGTGTTTCCCCCCTCGGCAACCTATTTTAGTACGTTAGGATATCAGAAAAAAGCGATTTCGTCAAACATTTATTCCCTATGGGCTATGCTTTGCAGTGGGCTATGTTTGCTGTGGACTGTGGACAACATGTTGTTGGATTTCTTATTTCCCCCGCCATAGGCAGGGGAAACAAATTTAATACGAATGTTCGATAAAAAGCAATCAAACATACGCCCGCCATGCGGGCTACTATTTGCGCAAAAAGTGTGCAAATATACGTCCTGATTAAGCCCCAATATAAAACGTCTTTTTATTTGGGACTAGTATAAATCAACACTATTTGTCTATTCCCTTCCCTATGAACGTATGGTTCGAGTCGCCCCCCATGCTGATCTATTCTCTATCTTCTTTCATTTCATCATCTGAAATTTTTATTTTTTCCACAAAACAATGATCTCTTTCTTCACGTTCGATCGGCCTGTCGTTGAAGGTGATGTAGGTCTCCAATGCCCGAAAGAGGCTCCAGGCCAAATGTTCCAGCTGACTGACCCGTTCCTCCAACTTCTCAATGCTTGGCTTTTCCATTAAATTTCCTTCGTTTTGTACAAATTATATCCGCAGTATACGCCAGTTGCAGCGAACAGAACGAACAAAAATTTATACACATAAAACTTTTCTTGAGGAGTGGCCACAATGCGCAGATAGCATGTAAGGGCGATCGACTCGATCGCCCGCAGAACAGCTACCTAGGCAGCGGGCGACCGGGGTCGGTCGCCCCTACAATACACCGCCAACGCTATTTCCCCTCTCCCTTTTTCTTGCGAGACCGAAAAACAAAAAGCGGCCAATCCTTTTGGCCGCTTCGGCTTTCTTTCTCTATTTCGCAATCTTTAATGAATAAACACTCGATAGTTCCGCGCTAAATACTCGATTCCCGAGTATACCGTGGTTATGAGAATGGCCGCTATGGCTAGTGTATCTACTGTCAGATCTCCAATGACAACCCTGTCGTGGATGGTGGTGAGCATCAGGATGATCCCCAGCATCGTAACGATCGTCTTCACCTTGCCGCTCCACCCGGCGGCGATGACGCTTCCGTTTGCCGCCGCCATCATTCTAAGGCCGCTGACGGCAAATTCCCGCGTCAAAATCACCATGAGCACCCATGCCCCCATTCGCCCCCATTGGACAAACAGGAGGAGCGCCGCCATCACGAGGAGCTTGTCGGCTAAGGGATCCATAAATTTGCCGAAGTTAGAAATCTGATCATATTTCCGCGCAATGTATCCGTCCAGCCAGTCGGTGGCGCTCGCCAAGACAAAGATCGAGAGCGCAACGAGCTGGAACCCCATCAGCGCTGCGGCCATAAACGCCGGGATAAGCAAAATGCGCACAATCGTAATTTTGCTGGCTGTGGTCATGGGCAACCCCTCCATTTTTACAGGGCATTTTCCCTCCTGTGGAGGGACGGCAAGCGTACCTTTGACGGGGTGGTCGCGCTCCAAACACCCCTATACATTACGGGACACACCGGGCATCGCACCCTTACAATATCTCTCCTACCAGTTCACCGTCCAGTTCACCGACGTAGCGAACGCTGTAAAACGCACCAGGGATCAGATCCTGCTTTGCCTCTAGCCAAATGACGCCGTCTATGTCTGGGCTTTCGGCGTAGCTACGACCATGGTAGAGGCCCTGGATCTCATCGTAGCCGATGCAAAGCACTGTGTCTTCCCGGCCGATGCGGCTTTGGCTGAATCGCTCTAACACCTGAGCTTGATCATACATGAGCCGTTCAGCGCGGCGCAAGGCCTCTTCTCCATCGGGCCGATCCGGCATCTCGGCTGCCGGGGTTCCCTCTTGCGGGGAGTACGGGAATACGCCCACCCGCTGAATCTGCGTCTCGTTCAAGAAAGCGGCCAATTCGTCTAGCTCCGCTTCGCCCTCGCCGGGGAGGCCGGTGATTAAACTGGTCCGTAGAACCAAGCCCGGTAATGCATCCCGCAGTTTTGCAAACAGGGACCTGATCTCTCCGCCGGTAGTCCGACGGTTCATAGCCGCCAGAATGTTGTCATTGATATGTTGGACGGGGATGTCCAAATACGGAAGCACCTGCTCTGTATCTCGGATTGCCGCAATTAGCGCGTCGTCAATCCCATCCGGGTAGAGATAGTGGAGGCGAATCCATTTGAGACCTGGAATCTCCGACAGCGCACAGATCAAAGCCGGGAGCCGACGTTCGCCATATTGATCCATACCATATTGGGTAATATCCTGCGCCACTAAAATGAGCTCGCCCGCCCCGTCTTCTACCAGCCGCCGGGCCTCCCGCAAAAGACTCTCCATAGACCGGGAGCGAAATTTGCCGCGAAGGCTCGGAATCACGCAGTAGGCGCAACGATTATCACAGCCGTCCGCAATCCGCAAATAGGCCCAGCCGGGGGCATCCGTTACAATACGCTCCCGCTCTTCCAACGGCGCGTCAATATCGCCGAAGATGGCCACTTGTTCGCCACGGAGTACACGCTCCACAGCGTTCACAATTTCATAGTAACTGCCGGTACCTAAGACACCATCTACCTCCGGCATCTCCCACAGAATTTCTTCTCCATACCGCTGACCGAAACAACCGGTGACAATGATACGCTGAAGGCCATTCGGCCCCTTGAAACCCGCCAGCTCTAGGATGTGGTTGATCGCCTCGGTTTTAGCCGTGTCAATAAAACCGCAGGTGTTGATGATGGCCACCTCTGCCCTCGCCGCATGGGCAACGGTCTTGTGTCCGGCCTCGTTCAGTAGATATAGCATCTCCTCTGCGTTGACCTGATTTTTGGCGCAGCCCAGAGAGACGAGCGCAATGTTTGCCATGTGTTTTGTCCTCTACGATTTTTGGAATGATTTTTTGTGTTCCTCTCGTCTACAGCAGGGACACACCGGGGAAACGCACCGAAGATTTCCTTATTTCCCCCGCCTGTGGCGGGGAAAATAAATTTAAATCAGTACAATTCACCTGCTCCCCAGCGGGGGAGATTTGGCGCTATTCCTCTAAAGATTCCCGATAGCGCTGCAACCCGGCACGAATCTGGTCCCAGTTGTAGCCCCGGCGGCAGAGCGCATCCGCTACACGCTTTTCCTCTTTTTGGTCAAGCACACTGCCACGGAGTTTGGATTGGATAAAACGGTCTAGAGCATTGTCGCCTTCCGGCATCTCCGATAGCACCATATCCCAAAGATCTTTCTCGATCCCACGCCGCCAGAGCTCTTGTTCAATACGCCGCCGTCCATAGCCTTTTTCGGCGTAGTGGCGGACGATTAACTCTGCATAGTCCGCATCGTTTAACAGCCCTATCTCTTCCAACCAATCGGCGGTCTCTTCTACATCTTCGGCCACTTCGCCCTTCTGTACCAGCTTCTCTATCAGCTCACGACGGCTCATAGCCCTTCGGCCCAACATTTCAAGGGCTCGTTTTCGCAATACATCTTGCTCTTTTTCCATTACTCGTCATCAAATTCCTCGGCGGTCACGTCCACGGCGCGGCCTGCGGCCTTGGCAGCGACTTTCGCCTGGGGCGTCATGAGCTTGTCGGCATTCGCCCGAATCTCAGCTTCTATCTTGTCCGCCTCCTCCGGATTTTCCTTGAAGAAGGCTTTGAGATTGTCCTTGCCTTGAAAACGCTGTTCGCCGATGGTGTACCAGGAACCGCCCTTTTCAATGAGTTCAAGCCGAACCCCCAAGTCGATGATCTCACCGATCTTGCTAATCCCCTCACCGTACATGATGTCAAACTCCGCCTCTTTAAAGGGCGGGGCAACCTTGTTCTTGATCACACGGACGCGGGTGCGGTTGCCCACCATTTCCGTGCCGCTCTTGAGTGTCTCTATCCGGCGCACGTCCAAGCGAACGCTGGAGAAATACTTGAGCGCTCTACCGCCGGGGGTGGTCTCCGGGTTGCCGTACACAACACCGATCTTCTCTCGGAGCTGGTTGATAAAGATCACCACGCAGTTGGTCTTGGAAATAGACGCGGCTAATTTCCGCAGCGCCTGGCTCATCAGCCTTGCGATGACACCCACGCTACTGTCACCCATCGCGCCCTCGATCTCACCACGGGGCGTCAAAGCCGCCACGGAGTCGATGACAACAACATCCACCGCGCCGGAGCGAACCAGAACTTCTGTGATTTCCAGAGCTTGCTCCCCCGTGTCGGGCTGGGAAATAAGCAAACTGTCAATATCCACACCCAAAGCTCTGGCGTAGGCGGGCTCTAGGGCATGTTCGGCGTCCACATAGGCCACCTCGCCGCCCATTTTCTGCGCCGAGGCCACCACATGGAGCGCCAAGGTGGTCTTCCCCGAGGACTCCGGCCCATAAATCTCCACAATGCGGCCCCGAGGTACACCGCCGATGCCGAGCGCTAAATCCAAAGAAAGAGACCCCGTGGAAATAGCCTCTACATGGATCACCTGCTTATCACCCATCCGCATGATGGCACCCTTGCCGTAGTCTTTTTCGATTTTTCCCATGGCTGTTTCCAAGGCCTTTTGCTTGTCCGTCGCCGGTGCCGCCGGCACGATGGGGGTTTTCTTTTTATCTGCCATCTCTATCTGTTCCTTTCTTATCTTTGAGTGTGATCAATATTTTGCTTTTCGTTTTGTTTTCATTTTATTGAGTTTGCTTAATTAAAATTTCGTAATCATTCCGTATTATTACTCCTGCACTTAGAGGTAGAAAATTGTTTTTTTCGTGTTTCCCCCGCCGTAGGCAGGGGAAACACGAAAAAAATTCCTACTCTTTCGCTCCAAAGTAATATCATTGCGGACTTGATTCGCCATCTCCTTATTTTTCAAACTGCCCAACCACAACGCGCTCAATGCCCAGTGTATCACGACAGCGGATGATGCGGGTCATACCGTTTGTGATGAAAATATCCGCCACATCTGCCGCCTGATCTACGCCGCATTCAAAAAGAAATGCGCCTTCCGGCTTTAATATCTTTTTCCACTCTGACGCGATAAGTCTGTAAAAATCCAGTCCGTCAGGGCCGCCATCCAGGGCTAGAACCGGCTCATGGTTACGAACGGTGTCGTCCAACCAGGCAATGTCCCCCGTAGGGATGTAGGGCGGATTTGAAACAATGAGGTCAAATTCGCCCAAAAGCGAATAGGGCGGAGACCGCTTTGCGTCCACGACGGCGCAGGTGACACGACTGGTAAGCTTGTTCAACACCACATTCGCTCGGCTGACCTTCATAGCCTCCGGCGACACGTCTACCATAACCACTTTCACCTGAGGCAGGCTTTTGGCTATGGCCAAGCCCACACAACCGCTCCCGCAGCAGAGATCTAGAACCCGGCTACCCGCCGGGAGCCATTTCGCCATGGCAATGGCCTGCCCCACCAACACCTCTGTATCCATGCGTGGAATTAACACGTCGCGGGTGACTTCGATGGGAATGCCGTAAAACTCCCAGCTGCCAATGATGTATGCCAACGGTTCGCCCGCGAGTCGGCGGGCCAAAAGCCCACCCACCTTCTCTTCAAAGCCCCGATTGACATAGAGCTTCATATCTCTGGCAAACTCTTCTCTTGTTTTGTCCGCCGCAGAGGAGACCAAAAGCCGCGCTTCTAAGCTGTAGCCGGCAATCTCTGCGGCTTTCATCTCACGGCGCACTTTTAGGAAAATGTCATTATACGTTTTCGGCATCCCAACACCTCTTTTTCAGTTATGTCCTAATTTAGTTGAAACTACTTGTTTCCCCCGCCTATGGCAGGGGGGAACAAGTATAAGCAACTATGTTAGGACATGACTCCCCTTTTGCATACGGCCTCTCTGTTTATCTATCATTGCGGTCTCACTCTGCACGGGCAGTGGACAAACGCGTTGTTAGATTTCTTCTTTTCCCCCGCCTATGGTCGAGGAAATCAAATTAAAATCAACGCTATTTGCCGACTCCCCTCTACACGCGCCTGCGTTTACCGATGAGACCCGAAAGGTTCCGGTCTGCCCGGAAAGACAGTGCGAAATAACTCTTATTGAATCGGTAAGCGCACGATCACAATCAATCCTCTGTCTTCTGCGTTTCGAATTTCCAATTGCCCATCGTGATAGCGCACAATCTCCTCGCAGACGGCGAGGCCGATTCCACTGCCTCGTTCTTTTGCGCTTTTGCCTTTGAAAAATTTCATTTTCACATGATCAATCTCGTCGGCCGGAATCCCGGGGCCGAAGTCTCGAATCTCTACAGCTACATGGCCACTCTCAAGGCACATCTGTACGGCGATTTTGCCGCCATCTCTGCCATGTTTGGCCGCATTGTCCAAAATATTATAAAACACCTGCCGCAGGCGCTCCGGATCACCCGGGATAGCGGGCAATGCACCCTCGTAGGGCGTGTACCCCAGTTCGATGCCATCCCGCCGTAGATGTTCACGGTAGGTGAAGATGGTCTCACCCAACTCACCTGAGAGATCGATCTGCTGAATATTCAGCGTAAACCGACCGTCTTCCATGCGAGTAAACTCCAGGAGCTCCTCCACCAACTTGGAAAGCCGTCTCGCTTCGCCCAAGATAATCTCCAGCCCACGACGGCTATCCGCTGTGAGGCTCTCGTCGTAAAGTAAGGTTTCACCCCAGCCAGTGATGGCGGTGAGCGGGGTGCGCAGCTCATGGGAAATCGAGGAAATAAACTCGGTCTTAAGCGCCTCTGCCTGGCTAATGCGCGCGGACATGTTGTTGATCGCATCGGTCAGTTCGCCGACCTCATCATCGTGCTGTTTGGGTATCTGTATCCCATAACTGCCCTCACTGATCCGATGGGCCGCCACTGTGACTTGATCCAGAGGCTGGGTGATGGAACGGATGAAACGAATGTTAGTCAAAAGCATGACCAACAGGACCCCAAGCCCCACGCCCAAAGCAATCAGAAAGACGGTGCTCGGCACAAAGAACGCAAGCCCCCCCAACGCGACGACCGCAACGCCTAGTGCCACAAAGAAGCTGGAAAAGAGCCACCGGCGACGAACGCCGTAAAAATAGCCCTGTTTATTCGTCTTTTTTTCTAGAAACCCCATTTGTATCCAAAACCCCAAACTGTTGTAATGTAAGTCGGATTGGTCGCATCGTCCTCAATCTTAATTCGAAGTCGACGGATGTTGACATCCACAATCTTGAGTTCCCCGCAATAGTCTCTGCCCCAGACGGTGGAGAGAATCTCTTCCCGAGACAGGGCCTTACCGGGGTTTTCCATGAACATATGCATGATGGAATACTCTACTTGGGTCAAGCGAATTCTCTCACCGCTTTTCTCCAAGGTGCGATTCTTTGTGTTGAGCAAAAACGACCCGTGCCGCAGTTCGCTCTGATCCTCCGCCTCGCCGCCGGCGCGTCGAAAGAGGGCGTCTACACGGGCGGTCAGTTCCATAGGCGAAAATGGTTTTGTCACGTAGTCGTCAGCCCCTGTCATGAGACCTGTCACCTTGTCCTGTTCCTGGCTTTTGGCTGAAAGCATGATGATCCCCAGCTTTGGATTCGCCGCCCTGAGCTGTCGGCAGACTTCAAATCCGTCTGTATCGGGGAGCATAATATCGAGGAGCGCAACCTTGATGTCGGGGTGCGCCTTCATCTGTTCAAATGCCTCCGCCCCGGTGACGGCCTCAATCGGCTCATAACCACCGCGGCGCAGATTGATTACCACAAAACTACGAATACCGGTCTCGTCTTCCAGTACCAAAACTTTTTTCATTATCGGAGTGTCCCCCTCTATAATATGTCGTATCCGGCACCCTCGTTTCGATAAAATTCGCACAAGGATACCACAGAACCAATCCATTGTGATATTCTATCACAACAACGTATAAATTGGTAGCCTTTTTTCCGAAATGTGCAGGGCACAGCATTTGCTTTTTCTATATTCCCCCCGCCGTTGGCGGGGGGAACGCAATTGATTTTTCCTTAACTTTGAACGCATCCTTCTTGCTTTATAGGCAATTAATTTAAAAAAAGCAAATGCTGTGCCCTGCCGAAATGTGCTATACTGTAACCATGATACTCTACTGCATCCCCTATGCCCCCATTCCGAACGAAACACACATGCTGGCCCTTATGCCCCGTGCGCGACGGCTTCGGCACGCCGCGCTCCACCCGGGCGTCGGCCCGCTCTTTGCCTATGCGCTTTTGTCCTTTGCGCTGGAGCAGGCGTATTCTCTGTGCCCTGATGAACTCGTTTATACAGACCGGGGCAAACCTTATCTGCCCGGATACCCTATCCACTTTTCCCTGTCTCACAGCAAATCTCACGCACTCTGCGCACTTGCGGATGTTCCGCTGGGTTGCGATGTGGAACTGCACCGCTCCGTCCCGACAAACATCCAACGCCGGGTGCTGGGCGCGGGCGAGTCGCCGGAGGACTTTTTCGCCTACTGGACGTTAAAAGAAAGCTTGTTTAAGCTGAGCAAAGAATTCGACCAACCATTTCCGACCCTCACCTTTATGCTTACAGGCAACCAAGCCACAGGACAAGGTGCCCATGGATGGCTGTATCGTGATATTCCGAATTGCACTGCCGCCGTGGTAGCCGAGCACCCTTTTGCACGTCCACCGCTCGAACTTTTAGCGCCGGAGACACTCTTCGCTTACACCGCCGAAAAGCAGAAAGCACCACGATCAAAAAAGGGGGAGCGGACAAATGACGTTGATTTATACTAGTCCCAAATAAAAAGACGCCTTTTCCTTTTTATATTAGGACTTAATAAAGACGTATATTTACACACTTTTTGTGCAAATATTAGCCCGCAAGGCGGGCGTATGTGTGCTTGCTTTTTATCGAACATTTAGTATTAAATTTGTTTTCCCCCGCCTATGGCGGGGGAAAACAAGAAATCTAACAGCGCTGTTTGTCTACTGCCAAAAAAGGGCTTGAACTGACTGCGCTTATCGGTTATAATGGGGTAGTATGTGGTATGCCAGTGTGATGGAATGGTAGACATAGTGGATTCAAAATCCACCGGTGGCAACATCGTGTCGGTTCGAGTCCGACCACTGGTACCAGTAGGAGTAGTCATAAGGGGCATGAGCTTCTTATGACTACTTTTTTCATGGAAATGCCCCCTATCATTTTTGATAGGGG
>Ga0123355_10010019_pt1 | contig 14478 bp, 13 predicted proteins | sample TergutEmb28metaG_3_FD_89872 | JGI IMG/M metagenome (GOLD analysis project Ga0123355, IMG submission 89872) | Embiratermes neotenicus P1 segment gut microbial communities from Petit-Saut dam, French Guiana - Emb289 P1 | ecosystem: Host-associated > Arthropoda: Insects > Digestive system > Gut ...
CCCGGGCTTGACCCGGGATCCCCTGAACATCGCCAATCTCAGGGGATTGCGGGTCAAGCCCGCAATGACGGACTAACGAGATTTGTCTGCTGCTTCTGAAACACGCCGAACTTTTGCTATTCCATTCCTACGTACACACCATCTCGGATTATAATGCCCTTGGGGCTTTTTTCGACAGCACCTGTTTCATCCCATCTCATATTCTCCCCAGTGACTCCGCTAAACACGAAGCTGCCATCAGAAAAAATAGGGATTAGAAGCTCACTAATTTCTTCGGCACTCATATCAGTTGTGGCGTTAACTTGATTTAAAGCAGTATAAATTGCATGAACTGTATCATAGCCACCAGCAGCGAACTGGTTTGGTATTTCCCCAAAACGCTCGTAATACATTGTTACAAAGTTAACGGTTCTTTCATCTTCTGCATCTGCAGTAAACGGGGTTAAAAGCATAACTCCTTCAGCAAGTGATGGGTCGAATCCTTCCATCGTGAGAATTCCGTCCATACCATCTACCCCGAAAAACCTAGGCGCAAAATCCATTCCCCTAGCCTGAGCCAAAATTAATGAAGCAGGAGTATAGTACATTGGAAGAAAGACAAGATCCGCTTCTGAGTTTCTTGCATCAGTTAGTTGAACGCTAAAATCATTCTGATTGGCTTCAGTAAATGTAGTTGTTGAAACAATCTCTAGCCCCAATTCTCCTGCCCTCTGTATGAAGCTATCGAAAATACCCATAGAATAAACATCATCATTCTTATAAATAACAGCAATTCTCTCTGCTAGGTTGTGGTCATATATGTATTGTGCAGAATATAGCCCTTGATTTGGGTCAACAAAACACATTTGAAATACGTTGTCTCTGCGTGGTGAACTTACGATGCCAGTAAGCGGATTGGGCACGCCACCGAGAACTTCAGTCGAAGAAGCAGATGGTGTCATAAAAAAGACGCGATCCTGATTACTTTCTTCAGCGGTTGCAACTGCAGGAGTAGAAGTTACCGAACCTAAAAATACTTGCATTCCCCAGTCTTTTAAGGCGTTATAGGCGTTTACAGCCCTCTCTGCGTTATGCTCGTCATCCTCATAGCGAAGGTCGAACTGTATTTCGCCACCACGTGCATTTATCTCGTCCACTGCGATTTGTGCGCCGTTCGCTACAGCATTGCCGTAAATTGCAGCACCACCCGTAAGGGGGCCGGTTCCACCCATTCTGAATGCACCTGTAGCTTCACCGACAGCACCAACGACAGCGTCACTGTCCTGACCACATGCGGTAAGCACTGCAAAGCATAGGATTACCACAGAAATAAGCGCTAGACTTCGCTTGAGTAGTTTGTTCATAACAATCCCCCATAATAAAATATTTAGCTCATACAATACCATAAATTCGGGCTTATATCAATACTACAATCTGTATATTTATACTGAAAATCGCGAAATTTCGCCTTCTTGTAAATTTTACCTCAAACTTCACGTACGATCCTTTTTGTTTGACACTTGATTTTTGTTGCTCATAGAAGACTCACATAATATAGCAACATAATTATTTATATAGAAGAAACTCAAAAGGGCTTCCCACAAAAAATACTGGGAAGCTCTTTTTAGTAATTCGAACTAACTCTGAAGCAATACTGCCAGTATGCGAAAGTTTACAAACCTAAGTTGCAAGATTCTCAGCACCTACATTCAACCGATGGAGGGGGTTCGCCTAGGAAAGCCAACAGAAGTAAATAGTACAAAAAATCAGTTTGATTGTCAAAAAACCATGGGATAAATGCAACTTCGCTAAAATTCTACTTGCAAAATGACCTGGAATATGTTAGCTTTATGACAGTGCGAATTAATGCGGTTTTCGGGATAGTTTGTGCAATTTTGTAATATGGTAGCAACTTTAGGGTTGGCTTATCCAATTATATGGCATGGTAGCAATTTCCTGGTGGTTCAATCTTGGATAAAAATTGTATTGTGATAATCCTAGGGTATTTTCACTTCATCCATTACCACAACAATATCTATGAAATAGCTCAAGCCAATGATGCAATTCGAACGTAGCATATACAGGCACAAAGACAGCATTTCGAGGCACATTACATAAACAGTTGCACAGCGAACGGCACGCAATCCACGTTTCCTTTACGCACTATGTTACGAAAGCACTTGTGGACATCGTAACAAAGCTATAGTTGCTTTATTTGTAGCAAATACAAATTATTGGAGGTTAAACAATGAAAAAGGCAATTGCGGTTTTAGTTATGTCGATAATGTTACTAGGTCTGACAGCTTGCGCTAGAGCCAACAATGGAGAAAGAAGAGGAGACAGCCAGTCTGATTACAGCGACAATTACCAAGCAAGAAGTGGAGACAGCCAGTCTGATTACAGCGACAATAACCGTAATCCGTTTGAAGGACATCGTTTAGTTGGCTCTTATGTGATTACTCAGGAAAGTTATGAACTTTTAGTAAGCATAGCTGTCGAAGAAGCTGAAAGCGTGACTGGAGACGTAGGTTTCGGGGCAGCTGTAATGGGAGGGTTAGAAACTTTTGCTGGAGGAGGCGGCTTGTGGCGATCTTTGGCAGGAGCTTTTGTGGCAGATGCTGGTGCTCGTGAAGCTCATGAAGAAGCTTTTTATGTGGCCCTTCAAGAAAACATGACTATTATTGAGAATAATATTCCTTGGCAAATAGTGTTCGAGCCAGACGGGACCTACACAGGATTGTATGGAGATGAGACGGCGACGTTCGAATGGTCAGCTGATGAGTACAATACGGGAATGCGAAATACAATGAATATAGGTAATGGTACGTTTACATATTTTTTCTATTACGATTGTCAAATAGATTGGTGCCCAATATGTCCTGGTGGATGCACGTGGTTCACGACCGAATTTATTGATGGAATTGAAGTAGAATATTTACTTGTGCAATAATCATGGATTTGGGATCCTTGAGGCTTTTGACTAGTTAATCGGGAAAACTGATTATTTTAAGACTAAGGCAATCCAGAGATTTACATGGATTGCTTTTCAACATAAATAGCATATGGCAGTTTAAATGATAGTACACGAGGAGGTTGTCTCTATGGCCTTGTTTGGAAATAAGGTTTCTAATCTGATGGAAAACAGGAAAATTGACCGGGAGATTGCAGACTTAGAATCAAAGAAACAAGCCTTGGTCAAATCGGTGACAAACGACATTAAGCATTTGCAGGCGCAGATAACTGAGAAGTATACAGAAATAGGTGCAAATGCTTATAGTGCACATACCGTGGGTAAGTTTTCTGAGGAGCTCTTTACACAGAGTTTTAATGAAATAACGATGTTGAAAAGCGGCATTACTGAAAAAGAGGCGAAAATTATGAACATAGTTGACCGCTACAACGATGAAATAGCCCTAATGAGAAATCTTAATCAAGGAAGCTCTTCTACGCCGCCTTCAACCCGAGTGGCAAGTGCAAGTATTCCAGGCAACACAAGTGCAAGTATTCCAGGCAAGGCAAATGCAAGTATTCCAGGCAACGCAAGTGCAAGTATTCCAGACTTCGCAAGTGCAAGCATTCCAGACTTCGCAAGTGCAAACATTCCAGGCATCGCAGGTGCAAGTATTCCAGGCATCGGAATCTGTGATATTTGTGATACGCAGTATAACGATGGTGACACGTTTTGTAAAGAGTGTGGCAATAAGCTGAAATAGCTCGGCTTTTTAGCACTATTACGAAGGAGACGTTGTATTGGAGTCAAACAAATACAAGATACTATCTGCTACCTCCTGTCTTGCGCTTGCTGTTACTTTTATCTTTTATTTAAATACTCAAGTAGTACTATATGCTGATGATTTTTTATACGGAACCTTCTTCAGGGATGGGCTTGCAGGTTTTTTAGAGCAAAATATATGGCATTATCAAAATTTTAATGGGCGAGTATTTGTCCATTTGCTGGTACAAATCATTCTGATTTTTGATACAGCTGTTTTCCCATTTGTCAACCTTGGATTTCTGCTTTCAATTAGCTTTTTTTCCTATAGGATTCAGAGCAGCGACCGAGAAATACACAAATTAATCATGTGCAGCGCATTTTTCTTAGCCACGTTTATGTTGTTGGACGTATCCGTTTTACGGGAAAGTTATATGTGGATTTCAGCATCCTTCAATTACACTTTTGGGCTTATGATGGTTGTTGTTTTGATTTTTGTTTATAAAAAATATACAGAAACAGGAAAGCTAAAATGGTATATGCCGATAATAGCTTTTTTAGCAGGGGCAACTACGGAACAGATGGGAACAACGGCATTTTTTGCAGTCTGTATCTTAGCTTTTGCTAAGAGCAGCGATTTGAAGTTCGTAAAATCTCTTCCGTTTATTGTCCCTTGCATAGTCGGCCTAGCGACCATTTTTCTTTCGGGAGCAACGCTTACCCGCTTAGGGAGAGAAAATCTACATATATTACTGACTGGTGTGGGGCGCTTCAACAACATTTCACATGTAATGTATCAAGCCAATATTGGAGTGATTTTTAGTATATTAGGGATTTTGCTTGGCTTGCTTAGCTATTTTGACAAATCTATATCACCAAGTTTAAAAGTTGGCTTTGTATATGCAGCTCTTACTTTGGTTTTACAACTTATGCCATTCATCCCGAAATCATATCTGATTCTCTCCGTTTTAAGTGTAGCTTTCTTTGTGTTTGCAGTCGTATTACTCTCTAAAAACAAAGCTTATGTATTTTCTGCAACACTAATTCTCAGTGCCTTGTTTTCCCAGTTTGTTATGCTGTTCACCTATTCTCACGCTCCTAGAACAGCTTATCCTGCTATTCTCCTAATCATTGTGGTGTGTGCAGATATAATGACTAAATGCAAATTAAGACAAGTCTTTACATTGCCGATTTATGTTATTGTGTGTTGCTTGTTTTTCACACCTGTCATCGCTGGATTTCGAAATAACAGAATAATAATGGATGAGAATATGAGCGTCATAAATTTGTCGATTGAACGCAAAGAAGATATATTTTTTAATATTGATTTCAATGAATCACATAGGTTCTCTATGGCTCATGATGATGGTTTTATTTATCAGTCTTTTCGTAATTACCACAGGATTCCTTCGTATTTAAAAATATATTTTACAAGCAACGAAAATCCGCCTATTTATACTGCCGATGGGGTTAGGCTGATAATGCCTGTACGCTATATTGAAAATCAAGTTAAGATGCCGTTCATGCTGGCAGTAACAGCATTGGAAGGCTGGTACGAATGGAACTTTAATCCGGCTCGCATACAAATACATATTGCGGAAATAGCAGATGCACTGAACAATATTGATGAATGGGGCGAACAAAGCCAATCTCAAAGACATTATATAATACATTTTAACAATACAGAGTATTTGCTAAATGATAGAACCAATAGCATAAGATTTTATCAGAATGGCGAGTATCACGAATATGATTTGACAAATAGAAACGTCAAAAGCCTATATGCGCTTTGGTATGCAGAGGATATTGAGAAAATATTCGGTATAACTTATGAATACCAAGACGGCAGATATATCATTTCAAAGCGATAAATAGATAAGCCATATTGCAAAGGAAATTAAACAGGAGAGTAAAAAGTGAAGACATCGGGTTTGTTTGTTCAATAGTTCGTTTTTCAAGCTATTTGGGTTTATGGGTTAATGTTATAGGAAATCATCAAGGATTTGGTATTAAAAATTAAATTTTTGGAGGAACTAAATGTACATTCGTAAAGCACTACTTATGTTGTTTTTTGTAGCACTTATGTCACTGTTTTTGGTTGCTTGTGGCAATAGCCCTCTGGTAAATATTACAGTGTCATCGGGCGAAGAAGTTGAAGAAACTGAACAAGCTCAAGGGGAAGCAGAGGAACAAGAGGAAGAGGAAGAGGAACAAGAGGAAGATGAGGAATCTGAGGACGAACCTGTGAATCAAGAAGCGCCTGAACAAGCTCAAGATGAATCTGAAGAGAGTCAAGTGGCCTCTGCACCGCGCGCACCGCGCACAGGGACAAACCCTGCTCCTCGACCAAGGGCTAGCGCTCCCATTCAAGAAGCCAGCAGAACCTTAGTAGGCACATGGTTGGCCGACGATCTCACCGAAGAAATTACATTCGGCGACGACGGATGGGGCTATCTTGATGACGACTTAATGTTCGTGTGGGAAGCTAATGCCGATAACAGCGTCATGGAGCTCTCTTTTCTTGAATTGGATGAATGGTTATTTGACGTTATTGAAGAAGATGGTGAGTTCTATTTGGTACTTGAAAACCTTCATGATGCAAACCAGTCATTTGTGTACATATTTACAGGCTATGTGGATGATTTTTCGAACGCGGACTACTACTCCATTCTTTTTGGTGGATGGGCATGGGTTGATGATCTATCATACGAGTATAGATTCTTCAGTGATAACACAGGCGATAGAGGAATAGGTGCTAATTATGAAGTTTTTGCTTGGGGTGCCGATGATGAGACGGGAGAGTTGGTTTTCATTTTTGATTTTGATCCAGAACCAGTGACATTCAACATTACTTTGGAAGGGGATACTCTCACAGTTATTAATGATAATAATCAGCAGACTGTATACAATCGGGTTAACTAAAGTGGTTAATAATGCCTGAGCTGCATTTTTTATTTCCTATTTTGTTAGAGCCTGTTTGATAAATGAAATATGCACATGTTTCGAACCAGCTGAGAAAGATCGTCATCCCGGGCTTGACCCGGGATCTCCTGAAATTAGCCAATCTCAGGGGATTGCGGGTCAAGCCCCATAGGTGCCAACTTAACAGAAAATTGCACAAACAAAGGCTTAGTCAATCAAGGCTCGAGACCCCTGTTAATCACAGAAGGCAGGGGATCCCGGGTCAAGCCCGGGATGACGAACCAGATGGGATACACCGATTTTTGGCAGTTTTGACTGACTATTCTTCTTAAGTTGGCACCTATGGGGTCAAGCCCGCAATGACGCAGCTCAAAACTCTGCCATAAGGTTGGGCATTTTGCATAAGGATTCGAAGACTTACTAAAATTACATATTTTGATATGATGTTATAGGAAATCATTAAGGATTGGCATTATAAAATTAAATTTTTGGAGGAACTAAATGCACATTCGTAAAGCACTACTTATGATGTTTATGGTAGCACTTCTGTCACTATTTTTGGGTGCTTGTGGTAATAGCGCGCAGGAAGATATAACAGTGTCAACGGGCGAAGAAACTGAAGCAACAGAACAGGATCAAGAGGAATCTGTGGATCTAGAGGAACAAGAGGAATCCGAAGTGGAGCCTGTGGATCTAGAAGAACCCGAACTAAATCTAGCAGAATCTCCCATCGGCACCCATCTACCACCCGAAATTGCTGCAAGTCTCATAGGCACTTGGGCTTACGAAGTTGGAGACTCGGAAGTCAGCTTCTATGACGAAACTGTAGGATCCATGATGTACGATCCCAATGAGCCCAATATGAAGTTTGTTTGGTGGGGCGATGTTGCTGGTAACGGAGACATAGAGATCGAGATTATGGGAATAGGCGAATCTTTTTTTACAATCTTTGAACAAGAAGGTGAATATTTCTTAGAAATCAGTGAGAGTCTTGATAATGTCGCAGTTTCTACTGGCCTCGAAGACTTTGTCTTCTTGTTCATGGACTATGCAGAAGAAGTCACGACCGCAGTTTACCCTTCGATTTATGGTGTGTGGGCGTTACTAGACGACTCAGGCAATATCACCCCAGTTGAACTTATATTCCTCAGCGATAATACCGGCGGTTTTTTTGGAAATGATTATGGTGAAGAGTTTTTCTGGGGTGTTGATTATGACACGGGCGAACTTCTTATAGCCTACTTTTCAGCAACCTTCTCGTGGAACATTACCCTGATGGAGGATGCAATCGAAATTTATGATGGCGAATTCACTGATATTGCACACCGAATTGATTGATTAATACATTACATCGGCACACTTGATTGTGGGTGTGATGCTTTTTCTGGGGTTGACAGAGAATGGTATAATATCCAGCCCTCACGCGGTAGCGACCACTTTTACACATGCCTATTTTACCCGTTGTAGTGGCATTGAGGTTGCTTAATGAAACACACGTTGTCAACCCTAAAATCACACCCTTTGATTGTTCTTGATTTTTTATTGTATTTATTTCGTTAAGAAGCAAATTTTAGAAAATGGAGTGATACATAATGTTTTGTGTGAACTGTGGCGAAAAGTTGCCTTCGGAAGCTAGATTTTGTTACTCTTGTGGGCAGCAGAGTGGAGAAACATCTGAACATAGATCAACTCAAAAGCATAGCTTAACTGATATCAAATTAAAAATTCATGATGATAATTTCAAGCATATAGTGTCAGCACATTCTGCTGGAGCAGCAGTGAGTGCTGTAGCCGCAGCAGTTCCAGGTGTTGGTGTTGCAATTGCGAATATAACTCTCATCGGCTTTGTTTGTTCAATGTATGTTCGTCTTTCAAGCTATTTAGGCATTACTTTAAGAAAAGGATTCATTAGAGCATTGGCAACAGCGGTTGTTTCACAAATTGCTGTTACTACAGTTGCCAGAATTGCAATCGGCTCCGCTTTATCGCTTATACCTGGCATTGGTACTGCTGGTGCTGTAGTCTTAACTGGTGCAAGTGCATATGCCACTACTATGGTAGCGGCAGAGTTATATATAAGAATAATTGTAAAGCTGATAGATTCAGGCAAAGACATCTCCGACTATTCAGAGCAAGAACTGAAAAACATGATAAATTCATCCATGGGCAAAGATGAAATTAAAGCGGCATATGAAGCGGCCACTTCTGAATTTAAGCAAAAAAAGGCATCAGGCGAACTAGACAATATAGAAAAAGCTGAGATGATGGATGAGTTCATAGATAATTAGAAAATTTCAAACTTATGTGTAAGATAGTATTTAAGAAAATTGCAAGTTTTTGTTGACAAAGCGATTTCATTTGTGATACGGTATTTGTAAGAAGATATTTTAGAACTACAAGTTACCTATGCCAATTCAAAAAAATTTATTTGAGATAAAATTTCCAGAATCGACAAGAAACACTTGAAGGAAGAACAAGAAGAAATCTTTGCAGAATATTCTTAGGTAAAACGCTACAAGAGGTTCTTGGTAAGTTAAGGAAATTGGAAAGTTAGTAAAGGCAATTGTATAAAAAATGGAAGAAAATCCAACCAAGCAGCGAGCTACTGACAAAGATGTTGACCGCCTTTGGGGCGAGCCAAGACCTGCGCTGGTTGGAACAACGGATAATCACTGTAATTATGCGGTTTTTTCAAGTTTTTTTGTTAGCAAAGGGACATCAGAGGGACAACGCTTTGCAATAAAAACGATAAAACAGCATGATATTTGTGGCAAAAAAAGTGTCAAGAATGGGACAACAACAAAACCCAGTAATCATGCGGTTTTCAAAGCTCTTTTTTGACAGCAAAGAACAACAGAAGGGACAACAGTGCTGCAAACATAACAGGCCTTTACAACATTGGCGATGTGGATTTTACCCCAGCACACAGGGAACATGTTTTCCTGCTGTAACAGGTATTTATGTGTGCAGGCAATGGGTGGGGAAACCTACCCTTTGTTTAAATAATTAGCGAAAGGAAAGGTGGCGATTTTTTCTCGCCGAAATCTTTATGAGTTATAAAATCATTATAGGGGTTTTGTGTACTTTTATTGTAATCTTGAACCCGATTCCAAATGGTTCAATAGAGCATGGAACAGTCTCGAATCCTTCAAATACTGTTTCTACACCGCCTGAGGCGTTAGAACCAGTTTTAAATCCTGAACCATCCATTTCTCTGTCTGATTTGCGAAATATTGCAGTGTTAAATACATCTAATACATCATTTAATCTAAAGTTATCTTTTGTGCGTAATGAACAGCATGATGTGTTTGATTATATACATGATATAAATTTTATTAATGCTTCTGGATACGTATGGGACAGTGCTACACTTGTTCTATGGGCTGATGTTCCTTTATATGATCTTACTTTTATTCCAATCACGACTGAGTTGTTAGATAATGGACGTAGACGTATTTTTTTTCCTGGCTCTCCTCATGGTAGTATTAACGTTTTATTGCCTGGTCAAGCCTTTGTTATTAGTCCTAGTTTAGGTGCCACCCCTAGAAGTGCAATAAGTTTTGTTGTAAATGGTGAAAAATATTATTTTTACATAATAGATGATAGAACTGGACATTCTTACCTTGTTGATGAGTTTGAAGATGGTTCACGTCAATTTGTGAGAGTTTGGTCGGGCGGTAGGCATTATTTTACTGTTACGTTAGACGGAATTGGAGATATGGATCCAGTTGAATGGTTTAGGTCACATTCTTATCATGTGCATTTATTACATCTTGTGGAATTCGAACCTTTTCGAGGTTAATATTGTAGTAAGTAATCAAAATTTAAATCTTGAGAGGTGACTATAGTGAAGCCACAACAATTATTAATTATCAGTCTTTTAGTCATTATAATAGGGCTTTTGGGATTCATATCCTTTTTACTCGGCCGTGATTCTGTAGGTGCTAATGTGGCTCAGACAAACACGGTTAATATTATCAACGAGGATATTAATATTCGCTCATCAGAATCAGACGAACTAATAATTCCTGATAACGTAACCTTTGATAACATACAATCAATCGAAGTAACCCCTATACCAAACACAGAAAGCCCATCAACTGACATTCATATCGAACCGAATTCTTCAGAAGCACCATTAACTCGGGATATAAACAACCCCACTACATTTAGAGGTCCCGTCGACTACGCTTTCCAAAGAAATTTCGAATCTTCAATAGATGGTTCTCTTCAATTTATAGACTCCACATTTGGTATGGAAGGTATACCCCGTTATTCAAACGATTCAGTAAGACCAGATAGCACCCAAGCATCTCTAGTTCTAGAAGAATGCGGTATAATTACCTGGATAGACTTTAGCCGCATATCAATATCTCTCGAATCAGGAGAGCTATTAATTCCTGAATCCTTTGCTCATGTTGCAGCCTTAGCTGCTATCACTATTACTGTTTCGCGTAACAACATTGTCAGTCCCGAACAAGGCGCACAATTCCTAGGCCAAACTTTAGGTTTAGAGGGTAGTAATGCTGTTCGTCGAGATTTTCAAAACTATTATCGAGATATAGGTGTTGTAAGTGCAGTAATATCCTCAGCTCCTGAATGGTACATTGAATTTTTATTCGAATCCGATTTTATTAGTCACTTGAACTTCAGTAGTTATAGAGTCGAAGTAACTGGTGTAGGTTCTATGATTAATGATTTTCCATGGGTAGTAGCCATAGATGAAACAACAGGTTTTGTAGAAGCAATAACTCCAGGAAACATAGGTCTCTAAGCAATACTATATATTTTGAAAAGGAGTAAAGATGAAAATTGCAAAAATCACACAAATATATACCGCCTTGTTACTGTTATTATTGCTGATAAGCCATTCAAAGAATATTTATGCCACTCCTCCTGGATGGATTTACCATCATCACGCTGTATATGTAAACGAACAAAAGTTCGAGCTGTGGGGATACGGATATAGAGATCGCAAGTATCGGCTCAGGGATATTGCCTATATACTGAACGGAACATCTGCTCAATTTAATATAAGAGAACCCCTGGGCGAGTATTTGCATTTTTGGATTGAGAGAAATGTGCCCTATATACCTATTGGTACTGAACTTAGCTATCATTATGAAGAGTATCAGCAGTGGAGGAGACTAGGCGCATTCCATGCACGCGTTGTTGAACATGACCCTTTACAAAATGTCATTTTGAGCTTGGATGGTTCAGAAACTCCGAATGTAAATACTTTCGTTAATGTACTTACATCATTTGGATTTCAATTAAATGAACTTGAGCGGCTGGCAGACCTTAATCAAGTTTACTTTGACATAGAGAGCCTTGCAGGAATATTGGGCTTTAGTGTAGAATTCGAATCTCATGAGCTTCACATCATAACAGGAACTGAATATTTGGTAGACAACGTTGATTCTCAACCACTGGAATTTCTGGACATATCTCTGCGATTAAAAGGTCATTGGGTGGACAGGCGTTTTTTTGACAGCACTATAATCAATCAAGAAGTTGCGTGGCCATACGAGTTTGAGATAGGACTCTTTGGACTGACATATCAACCACTGTTCATTGCTTTTCAAGGCAGACCTTTTGCTGCACGCCAGCCCAATGTATGGTATGACAATCAAATATTTTTTCCTCTTACTATGGATTCTTTAGAGGATGGCAAAATGATAATCTCCGTAGATGGTCTTGACAGAAGAATTAGCTCAGACTTGAGTTCTATGCCGATTAATACCCTCACTTACTATGCTGATGGCATACCTTATGAGATGGTGAGGCTCAATCCAAACCTAAGTCCTGGCCGATACCATCACGAAGCACTTGAAGAAGGCGGAATTCTCCTTACATACATTGCAGATTATCAATCATCATTTGTGTCTGCCGGATATATTCATGTTTATCGCTCTTCTGAGCAAGGAAATGATTTCGAGCGGATATTCACCCATTCAATTATTGATGAAAATGACCGTATATTTTTTGAGTTTGCTGACCCCTATGCGAAGCCGGGCATAGTTTATTTCTATAGAATAACTCAACATTCGTCGCTTTCGTCGCCTCGTCATCGCATAATCACCTTTGGGGGAGAGCTTCAGATAACTGCTTATATAAGCTATATATCAGATGACATTGCAATCACCGAAGCTGATGAATTTGAAATAGCAGTGGTTGAGTACCTTGAACCGCCTGAGTACCCTGAACCGCCTGAATACCCTGAACCGCCTGAATACGCTGAAGACACTCAATCGGATTCCTACAGACATATGGCTAAATAAATGGAGCAGTAACGTCACAGGATTCAGTTTGAGCGAGATTTATGCATTTTTCGTTTGACAATGAATATCACTGTGATTACTGCAGGTATTCCAATAATCGTCTTTAATGCGCACTACGTAAGAGACACTGTCATCAAATGGATTTACTAGGACATAATGAGCTTTATTATTGTGTAGAGAGGATCGCTTACATATGAAGTTTAAAATTATTACAGGAGTTTTATGTACTTTTATTGTAGTCTTAATTTTAAATATAATGTTTAGATTAGGTCAAAATAGTGCGGCTGTGACTCCGGTTGATGAATCACATAGTTTGAGTAATGCTGAGGTAGTCGAAGCTGATTCGGTTAGAGAACCTAACCTAGCTAGAGAGTTTGATACAGCCAGGGATGTTACAATTTCTGAACCAGTTATAACCTCCGAATCAGACTTTGAACTAGAAGTAGAGAATACACTCCCAGATAATAATCCAACAATAGAGCAAGCACCTTCCATAAACACTGATTCTATTCCATTAGAAGCAACTGAACCAGTAATCAATCCTGAACCTCCACCTATCTCTCGATTTCAGCCAGAAATACGAAGTGTAGATTTAAGTAATAGCGATTTTGGTCTAAAAGTCTCTCTTATAAGAAATGAATATTTGGATTTATTTGATTATGTGTATAATCGTGATTTTGTTCACCCACACGGGCATCATATTGACGGGTACTCTCTTGTACTTTGGGCGGACGCTCCTTTATTCAAATTTTCTCTGATTTCGATTATAGTTCTTGAAGAATCTGAGTTAAGACCCCATCAAGTTTTTACTACTCCTGCACCTTTATTGCCGGGTCGAGCTTCTATAGTTGTTGCTTGTGTTTGTGGTTCTTTTCCTACGAGTGGGGTAATGTTTGATGATGGGTATGGTAAGAGGCATCATTTCTGGATAAGTCAGGATATAAGTGGTGGAATATTTCCAAATCCTTCTAGCCCTGACTTTGCTGATCATTTTGTAGATGGTTCGGTTCAAATCACACGTATGAGTGATATATTTGACGACCGTGTTTTTACTGTGACTTTGGATGAGATTGGAAATCGTGATTTTGAAGATTGGTTTTGGGAATATGGACATCGCTGGAATATGTATACTATTCGTGGATTTTACCAATATTGATTTGATGGATATTTTGAAAGAGGAACAGCCAAACCCAGCAATCATGCGGTTTTCAAAGCTCTTTTTAAACAGCAAAGAACAACAGAAGGGACAACAGAGTATACAACCGGAGGGGCATAAGAAAAGAATTAAAAGAACTTAAAGAATTAAAGGATAAAACCTATGCTTGACCAGACACTTGTGTGTGGGTAGTTTCCATGTTCGTTGTTGTTCAGACAAAATATATTGGCGATTCGGAGGACATATGAAAAAAGGCATCACACTTATATCTTTGTTTCTGATTATAGGGCTATCAGCCTGCAGTGACAATGCTATGCCAACTTCCTCGGTACCCGCTGAGGAAATGACTGCGCCTGTCTGGTCATCCATGCAGGTAGAATCAACACTGCTGCCCGTGGAGCAACCAGAAGCTGAAACCACCGAGGATA
>Ga0123355_10010020_pt1 | contig 14478 bp, 12 predicted proteins | sample TergutEmb28metaG_3_FD_89872 | JGI IMG/M metagenome (GOLD analysis project Ga0123355, IMG submission 89872) | Embiratermes neotenicus P1 segment gut microbial communities from Petit-Saut dam, French Guiana - Emb289 P1 | ecosystem: Host-associated > Arthropoda: Insects > Digestive system > Gut ...
ACCTCCCCCCCTCCCCACACCAAACAAAAAATAAAGTAACCTAGGGGGTTTTTTTCTCACAGCAACAAGAAAAAAAGCACGCCGAAAAGAAATTGGGGGGGCCCCCCCCCCCCCCCAAAAAAAAGGGAAGTCTGTATGGCTAAGCGTGAAAATATATAGGTGAGCTGCAGGTGGATTGGCAGGTAAGGGGTCAGCCTCACGCTTCGACTAATTTACCTCCATGTAGCAGTGTCCATTCACGAGCTCTGCTGGCGGGTCAAGAAATCCGTCCACATGTTGGAAGTTCGACTGTCTGGTCCTTAGGCTGACACTGCATCGACTGATGTAAGTATTCCACGCGAAGTGAAGAGTTTGCTGGGTTTTAATGACACTTCCCTATTTCCAGTGAAATTACTTCCTTTTCTCTCTCGTAGCGGTCGAGTTATTTGCTACGTTTGTGGCTGCGCCAAGTGTGTTGACATCCCGCTCTACGCTCGTTTGTTAGTTTGCCGCTCTCTAGGCCCAGTGACAGACACTTCTGTTACGTGCACGCGACGGCAAGCTTCAGAGACTCATTTCATGAGCTCAAGTTTCTGGAGTGGTGTCCGCGCTCCGTGTTTTGCGAGTGGACGAATTGCGTGAAGATAGTCCGTAGGGCGTGATCACCTGATTTGGTTACATTTTGTTATGGGAGCTGCTGTGGAAACAGAGTTGAAGATAAACCCAGACGCGGGGCCACGTCGCCTTCTTATTGCCAGCGTGTTTAACGACGCCGTATCAGGATCCGTACGATTTCATAGCCGTCGTTAGCGACAGCTATGCAGGTCGGAGCGAATTCCGTACCCGGTAGTGTTTGTTTATGGTTTTTATAGTGATCTGGTACGCGTGCAGGGGCCCGGAAATCTGTTTGCACTTGGCACTGGAATTCACTGTTGGCACACGCCAATTGAATACGTGTATAACAGCGTTACTTTAGATAGATACGGGTAATTGTGGAAATATTTGTACGTCTTTGTAGCGCTGCGTGTAGGTTTTGTTGTGGTTTAGAACTTTTGGTAGAAACGTGTTTCAGTGCTTTGTTGTTTTTAACCAAATTCAGCTAAATCTACAGACTGTATTCCCACACGTCTCGGGGCGGTTCTGATACGCCCTGCTTCTCACCCGCACTGCCTTTTCCGATGGTGTGCGAAAAATCATAACGAAGGATTTGCTAAATGATTTTGACGTTTGCTGAAGAACCGTATCTGTTATTCTAAGTATTCATTTCCACATTGCAGCCCCTTCTAACTCACCCTCTGCGCTCTCGTTGCTGAGTTTATAGCTTCCAGCTTTAGCAGTGCGGTGCCATGCATACTATTTGAGATATTGTTGTTACATTGTGCAGTTCTTGTCACAGTGGTGCTGTTGTGGAACTGTAGAATGCCACAGCAATCTATAACATGATCCTAGTGCCAAGTTCTTAGATTTCAGTTAGTGAAAACGGTAAAATAATACACCATGAATATATGACGTTTATAGACCTGTGAGATGTGGGGGGAGGTGGGAAGGGGAACCAGTTTGGTAGGATTAAATTGTTGCATCCAATTTCGCGATGTCGCCAAGACATATATTGACCGCGACAGAGAAGTGAAAGTGGCACAGCGCACTCACCGTAGGTGCATGTACCGTTTTGGCACTCACTTTTATTGACGGCACTGACGGCACTAAACAATGCGTTAATCTGCTTGAACGGAGTTCGAATTCATGCCGTGTTGTGATTACGGTGGAGCACAAAACAACTGCCGCCACGACATAACCCCGCCACAAAAAAATAATGTTTCGAGGTGAGAGCTAGTAGTGAACTGTTGTGGGTACGGTAGCCAACTTTCGGACTGCATGATACGTAACTCTTAGTGCGAATGCTAGCTTCACAACAAGGACCCGGCCTCGTGGAGCTAATTCTGATCTTGTAATACGTCCGTGGAGGGACTGCGTGCACTGAATGTCCGCGCGAGGTCTTTCTGGGAGGTAGCGGCTGCGACTGTGTCCTGGGTGAGGTGCTGGCTGCTGTATGCTGATGTCTGTGTGTTGGCCTGGAGCTTTTCGTTCCATCCGCTTTCCAGTTCCGTTTTTTTGTTATTAATCCTTTCCACGTTTTATAATGTGTTAACTAGCTAAAACGTCGCGGAATACATTAAAAATGGAAGACGAGGTCTTTATTTATTTATTTAGGGGAAAGTCGACTATAATGGGGAGGTTTTTTAAAAACCGCTATTAAACTTAGAAAAAGGAATACTTTTCAAAACAAAACTTTATTTGATTAATGAAGACAGTTATTACATAAACATTGTAAATTAGGAAAAGAAAAACGTGTGTAAAATTCGTTTCGTAAAAGCTTCATATAACTTAATTAGGCGCACACGTGTTCCTAATTTGGGGAGGTGAATAATTTACACAAAAGGCACAAAGAATAGTTCCAGAACAACAGCGCAATGGAGACAAATTGTGTGGTGGTTTTTCCTGTAACAAAAACAATTTTATATTAGTAGGCTCTTCGAGAAAATGTTTGTTTTGGTATTAAACAGGCTTTTGTTTATAAAGTACCGCACCTTATAAAAGAATCCACCAGCACTTAGATCGTCAGAGTTTTGATTGGACAAAGCAGGCCAGGTAAAAAGACTGCATTCGGGCGTAATGGGTTGAATATGGGTAAATAGGTCCATCCCATCGAAATGTATCCTGCTGTCTAAAACGTGTAGCTGTAAAAACAATAAATATTAGTTTACTGCTTTAATTTAACACAAATTAATAAATAAAGGGAAATATATACTTACAGCGCTCAGGACGCGAATTTGGTCTGTACTGCATATGAGGCCCACACACGTCATAACTGCTGTTAGGTTGTTGAGATAATGTCTCAGGCTGGTCGTTAGAAAGAATAGCAATGTTTCCAACAAACAGCCCATTAACGAACCCGCAAGATGAACTCCAACGCTGGTGTTCCTTCAAGGCGTCATCTCGTTCCTTCCAGCGACCCACTTCTATTCCACAAAAGGCGCAACGAAACACATCACTCCAGTTTGTGACGTAAAATTCTGCAGCTTGCAGTTCATTTGCATCCATGAAGGGCACACATCATGTTTCATGTTTTTCGACGATCAGCCTCACTTTTCAAGTGTAAATGGTTTAGGTTTATACCACTATTAGGCGGTGGCGGCAGTGGAGGCAAATATACAAAGTCGCTAGCAGAGGTATATTCCACGCACATGGTTTGAGAGCTAGTTACCAACTGATCGTGGTCTCACGTAGACGAGTAACTACTGATTCATTCTGTTCACGCCCCAGGCTAAATCTATTAAAATTCCTTTAGATCGGTAAAATCGCAAACCCACTTAGAAACCTGTTCACGCCTGAGGCCAAATCCATAAGTGTTTAGAACTGTTTGTCGACCCGAGGCCAAATCCATTAGAATACCATTAGGTTGATAAAACCACAAACACATTAAATACCTGGACTCTTAGATTTCAAGACAGTAGCACAGGATGGCGGTAAGGTAGTTAGCCCTGCGCACCGGTCGCCTTTACCTCCGAGGAAATATTTCTGGTGTTTATTTCTGGCCGCATGTAGGTCCATAGCGCGACCAGAAAGATTTTGTATAAAAGAAAAATTCCAATTACACATCGGGAATTGAATTCTGACCTACTAGTGTAGCTAACGGAGCTACGTTTTATTTTAAATGCGTTTTGATACTGTAGCTGTTAGATTTGTCATGAAGCATGGAGCTAAGGCGGACGGTAAATGTAATGTAGGATGTTCATACTGGACGACGGTAATGCGGAGAGTAAATGTGAAGTATAGGCTATCCATATAGAAATGTATATAATGCGTAGAGGAGGTTGTCCATGCAGTGAACATAATGCGGAAAGTAGGTCCATGCAGAACGGAGTTAATATTGAGGGTAAATGTAATGTAGGACGATCATGCAACAATGCAGTAATGTAAAGAGTAATGATGTATAGGTAATGCATGTAGAACGAAGATTATGTGGAGAGTAGGCTATGTATGTAGAATGGTGATAAGGCGGACGGTAAATGTAATGTGTGTTTATGCAGCATGGAGGTAATGCGGAGAGTAAATATCGAGTTATAGGTTATCTATGTAGAAATGGAGATATGCGGAAAGTAGGTTGTGTATGTAGAATGGAGATAATGTGGAATGTAGGTCGTTCATACAGAACGAAGGTAATGTTGAGGGTAAATGTAATGTAGGAAGTCAATTCAGGAAAGCTGTAGTGCAAAGGGTAGTATGAACATAATGCGGATGTATGGGTTATGCATGTAGAATAGACACAATGCGGTGAGTAGGTCGTGTATGTAGAGGGAGATAATGAGCAAAGTAGGTAGTCCAAGCAGAACGAAGGTACTGTTGAGGGTAAATGTGTAGGATGGTCATGTAACAAGGAAGTAATGTAAAGAGTAATGATAAAGTATGGGTTGTGCATTTAGAACAGAAAAGGCTAACCATGTAAAATGGTGTTAAGGCGGACGATGAATGTAATGTATGTTTATACGACATAGCGGTAATGCGGAGAGTAAATATCGAAGTATAGGATATCCATGTAGAAACGGAGATAATGCGGAGAGTAGGTTGTGTATGTAGGATTGAGATAATGTGGATAGTAGGTCGACCATGTAGAACGAAGGTAATGTGGGTAAATGTAATGTAGGAAGTCCATTCAGCAAAGCTGTAATTCTAAATTTAAAGTTAGGTTAGCACAAATTTAAAAATGGCCGTAATTCAAAATAGCAGACTTTGAACTTAGGTTAGCAGTCATTCACAGTAACATCAGGCGCCAAACTGTCTGTTCGCACACGGCGCCATACTGTCTGGCATAATTAGGGCATCCGCCATAGTTGCTTACGTACTGCGTCATTTGTTTACATTACTGACTACCGCCATATTTGTTTAAATACCAAAGGTTAAAGGTAGTTTAAGGCGTCACACTGTCTGGCATAATTAGGCCATCCGCCATATTTGCTTACATACTACGTCATTTGTTTACATAGGGGTTAAAGTTAGGTTAAGGCACCACACTCTTGCATAATTAGGTCGTCCGCCATATTTGTTTACATCACGTGACCGCCGGAGGGAAGGTCGTTACGCCATCTTTGTTTACATGTGAACTTACTTCCGGCCCAGAGGTCATTGATCCCGCCGCCATGTTTACATCACGTGACTGTGACGTCACTTCCCTCCTCCAAGGTGGTGGCTTACTACTGATTTCTGACGCTTGCCTTGCAATCTTAATATTTTCGTGTGTTTGTGCTGTACAATAGTGATGCCAGTTTCGTCGCAATTGTAAAGTCTTGCAGGGTTATGTTGAATGGTGTACGTAGTGTGTTCGTAGATTACAAAACGACTGAGCTACTGATTCAGGAGTGAAACCCCTCGCTCTTGAGAGTGAAGACCTTCAGGGGTTGTAACTGAAATTTCTTGATTACGACGTAGGAATTTTTTCAACCACTTCGTTCCAGTCTGTTCATTTCTCTTGCAAAATTGGTTTTTAATTCCATTTCTTACAGCATATTGGTAAGCGAGATACATGACCTCTACCATTTTCTTTCCATCAAACGACATTGCTCAGCCAGATCATTTTCTACTTCATAAGGAAGAACTTGCTTCCTACCCAGTTTTGTTTTTATTGCTTCAGTTGAGCTTTTCTGTCGGTCTTTAACGTAACGCCGAAGCGCTGTTTGTTGTAAGATTAAAACTCTGGACGCTTTGTAGCTGCCCATTTCCTTGTTCCTCATAGCCTCACTAGCTGCCTTCATCCTTTCTGGTTTCTGTTTTTTTCCCTGGAGCCATCCGTAATATTATATAACCCAGAAGGAATAATTCGCAAGTTATTGACTTCCTAATATGGGGAGCCCCATATTAGGCTCTTCCGACCTCCCCATAATAGGCGAAAACAGGTGCTCGAGAAGATGGTTGAATAAAACAGAAGGACCTAAAATGGTACTTATGAAACAAAGCAAGGGTTTAAGATTACACTAACAGAGAACTGAGCACTGAACTAATTAAGACAAGTAGCTTACCTTCAAATGCTCATGAGTCACTGTTTAGGGATAAGTAAGAATTTCACAGCGCACCAAACGAAAGACACCCAGTCAGTACCGTAGTCTTGAGCAACTTACCGTTTATAATGTGATTACAATTAATAACCTTATCTGCTTATTGATTTGCATTCTTAAGCACAGAGCACAGCACCTCCTTGTATGAAATAATGCACTTGCTCTTATTAGGAAACTTCTTCATAATAGGCGACTTTCCCCTACTTGTTTGTTTGCTTTTGTAGCTGAGGTTCAAGTATGGAACTTGTATTCGAGAAAATCTGACCGAAAATTATGCAGTAAGTGAAACTGTTCTGGTGGTATAATGGAAGATGCAGTCTAACATAATTTTTTAATATAAAACCAATTTTGCGTTTGTATAAAAAGCTATATGTTTGACCTCATCGGGTCGTGATCAGGCTTATAACAATACGTGACAAGGGGCCAACTGTTTGTCAGTGTGGGTTTGAGTTACGAAACGCAGCTGGCTGTAATTCCTCAAGGTTACAACAAACGCTATGAGATACCAGAGCACACCATTCAAGACTACATTTTTTGGCGGGCCGCGATATTCCGGGATCAAATGGGTATAAGTGGAAGGACTGGAAAGACGTCCATACCGTATGATACGGACTGGTAAAAAGTATAGATAGACGAAAGAGCATTAAGACTATATTATATAAAATAATATATATATATATATTCTATATATGCTTATGTACAGGAAGTATATGGTGGTTATATTCTATATATGTCTATATACAGAAAGTATGCCAGTGGTTGTTGAATGGCACTAGATAATACAGCTGTGAGTAATGTCAGAGTTTGTGTACGTGAATACGCTGTGTCTCACAGTATTGGGCTCAGGTACTGCGGTCACATTAAATTGCGTCACTCGATGTTCTTGACGTAGCGATCTGCTGCCGATCGTGGATCCTTGTGGGCGAGAGGGCGATGAGATTCCGCTGCTGGCGGGATTTGAGCGTCTCGTGCGTTACTGCGTGCAGCGCACGAGGGTGCGCTGTTCTTCCGCGTGATTAGCTGTGAAAGTGCGGCAGAAGCTTGACAAGTCTTTGTTTGCAGCATGCGCACCGTGTTGCTGCCGGACGGTTTTGCTTTTGTTACATGTCGATCCAACGGTAAGGTTATTTACTTGACATTCAGATCAGATTTATTTCATGAGGCGGCTCGTCGTACAAAAGGCTGGAAGGGCATTCGTTGTTTTACAGTTCGGAAATGTTTGACGGGGCTCCTTGTACGTCATTTTTAGGGGCATTCGCAAAAGTGTAAAAAGCGGCTATTAGCTTTCTCATGTGTGTCCGTCCGTCCGTTTGCCCGTCCACATGAAACAGATCGGGTCTTATTCGACGGATTTTCATGAAATTTGATATTTGAGTATTTTCCGAAAATCTGTGTAGAAACTTCACGTTTCATTAAAATCTGACAAGAATAGCGGGCACTTGACCTGTGTACGTTTTTGACAATATGTCGCTCATTTCTTTAGATTGAGAAATGTTCAGAAATGTTCCAGACACAAGTTGTAGAGAAAATCGAAACGCGCATTTTGTGTTCAATAACTTCCCCTCACTCTCCCCCCCTCCCCGGAAAATCGTTCTGTTTGTAAGAAAATGTGGAAAAATATGATACGGACAGGCTACAGATGACATAATAGGGCGCATGCGCAGTACGTGCTGGGCAACTAAGGCTACACATACACATTGAGAGTTGCTTTTCCACAAGAGCAGTGGTCAAGCGAACGCGCCTGAGTGTTAGGTTATACGTACGTTTCGGATCTTGTTTCTCTCTGAAAGTAAATCATGCTTTTTAATTTAATTGCACACATTAACTGCTCACAAAGTGAGCTTCACTTACCACTGCCAGTGCACTGCGTGCAGCAAAACCGTAAAACTACGTTATGTTGCGAAAAAATTTGACGAGAAATTTTTTCGCTGCATGTTGCTACAACGATTTGTCTTCGTCAGCCATTTTCTCACACTGAATATGCCGACGTGACGGGTGCAGGCGACGTGATTTGTATTGTGAGAGCCGACAGATGGCACTGGTTGTCATTCATTCATACATACATACGCACGCACACACACACACACACACACACATATATATATAATGTCCTATTGGAGTGTTACGTGGTATATGTTCGTAATGCTATGATGCTTGTGACTTCCGTTGCGGCCTTCGTATGTATGAACATTATTTTCAGGCCACTCTTGCTGCAGACCCTCTCCGTTGTATTCGCGATGTCCTGTTTCAAATACCGACCCGGACAGCCGCTGTACAAAGTGAGGGTGCTCTTAGATTTCCTGACTTGCCTCTGGCATATGCCAGGTTGTACCACAAATTATGGCGCATGTCCGTCTTGTCCTTTCCAGTCCAATATTCAGGAATATCCTACCATCGGTCGTGGTGTATTCCAAGCTGCCTACAGCGTCACTACGCAATAAGCAGTAAACCACAACTGGAACATAAAGAGATTTCAGCAGATCCTGTGCATTAGGAAACACTAGTGCGGCAGTCCATCTTCGTAGTCTCAAGAGAACAGTACATCCTTGAACTGTCCATGTTGTGGTCGTGTTAAGCAGACGCCCGACTGTCTAAGATCAACGCGAACACATATGCGGCCATAATCTGATACTGTTGTGTTCAGCGCAACTGATATGAGTGACGTCATTCCACGTGCGGACTGCGCAGCACTGAAGAATCGTTTATCGAAGCTCCAAAGTGGTTTGCGTCAAGCGGTCGGCGGGTTCATTGCAGAAAATTGGCTTTGTTGTGTGGGTGTCACTTAAGCGAATTTCACCTTAATATCGAAACATGTTGCCGGTTATCCATTAAAATTATCGGGTCTGTTGCGGACAGATAAACAGGGGGTGTCGTCGCAGTGTGCTTTTCCCGGCACTTGCCGTCGCCGGATTGTTGAGTGACCCTACGTGCTGTTTGTTACAGGTTAGTGCAGAACAGTGCCTTGTAAATGGCGGTATGCCAGCTTGTTCGGAAATTATGTTTTTATTGATACTGATATATTTGTTAACTGTAGTTGGGTTGACACCCGGTGGCAGTAGTACAGTACACATTTACACACAATACATAGAACAACATAATTAATTCTTACAAAAGTTTCAGTCGCTTTAAACATTTGTTTTAAGTGTATTTGAATGGAAGGGGACACATTTGTGAAGTATTTGTGAAGCTAAACTGGACAGATATGTCATCAGTATTTCCAGTACCCAGTGGTGCGCGGAAATGCCTTGTCCGTGGTAGCGGTTCGTGAGGTAACGATTGTTGTAACAACTCCGGTAATTACTGCGAGTTCGCCCCAGTGCCACCCGGACATCCGTCACCGGTGTTGTCCTCATTCCTGGTTTCCCTCTGCTGTGTCACACACAACGGACTGCAGCGGCATCAGTTGTATTGTATGTCTTCCGCCCATCTCTTGTGGTGCGTCACCCCGACGTATGTAAACCCCACCACAACATTTTAGGCTACATATGCCTTGCACAGAGGCGCGGATGTGTGTTCACATATCTTGAACTTGTTGCCCGAGAAGATACTGGTGTCTTCCCGCAAGGCTTGCCTAGGAACAGTGAAGTGTTTCAGTATGTAATTCTAAATTCACAAAATCTAATTACATAGCAGCTGCTAGAAGGGGATAGTTTAGCCGGCGTTTAGGTATTTCTGGGCACCCCCTGTAATTCCTTATATTTGATGGCTGTAGCGTTGGCTGTTTGTTGTTTTGTTGCACTGTACCTGTCTGCTAGCTAATGGACGGGAAACACTCCTGTCGGCTGGAGGTAGGTGCAGGGTAAATAAAAGATGTTGCTGCAGTGAAAGCAGCAGGGGAGAAATAATATAATAGAAATGGAGCAGAGGAAATGGAAACGAAATGGCATAGGCGAAGGAAGCCACGCTCTGATGCTGTAGTTTGCCATTAAAAATGAACTCGTCTCCCCACCACCCTTTCGCCCCGAGATCCCGCCGTTGATACGCTTTTCGTTTAGTCCGATTTCCTTCTTTTATATAAAAGTATGGTGTCACATCTTCTTTGTAACTCGTGTATTGAAACTCTCTGTGAATGACGTATCATTAGTGACCGCATTACCTTTATGCCTAAAACTCTCCCTCCATTAGTAATAACCAATATGGAGCCATGCGAACCCGTGAGATGGTGTCGAAAATAACCCCACTAAATTATGGGGTCTAAAAATTTGTTGTAGGCCACCTATCCAACTTTATGCCTGCTGTCAAAGTGATAACTAGCCTCGCCTTGTCTTTCCGTCCATGTGTCGTCAATGTCAGAGCCACCCTCAGCGAAATAACGTCGGTGAAGCTTTATATTTGGGATTGTTAGTAAATCTTGTCGGCACGTTTGTATGTCAGTTATGGCGGGGCAAAGCAGCAGACATTTTGCATGAATAAATACGCACGTTTATGTGGTTCGTCTTTGTAATGGAGACACACCGTGTTCTCCGCGTGGTACGTACTGAGGCTTGAGAAGGAGCTGAGGGTCGGAGTGTCTCGTCTTTTATGATACAAGTGCAGGAAACAGGATGTCGTTCCATTTGCGAGAGAAGTACAAGAAATGCGATATCTCGAAGTTTACGAGGTACACGCAAGACACAGAGCAGAGCCAGGGGGACCCCTGGCAGTGTGAACATAACGTCTCACGCGGGGAACAACACACAGCATCGACGGCGTTCAGACTGCAGTGGAGAAGGTACTGACGGTTCCCACAACGGTCTGGAACTGTTTGACGCTTGAAAAGGCAGGCACCAAGTTACTTCGAAACGTCGGTAACGACTGGCCCAGCGATATCCCAGTATCACACCCCAGAAGACATCAAGCCTTATATCATGACAGTTTGTAATACTGAGGGCCTGGCAATTAAGATGGCGGACAAAGCATAACAACGTATTTGATTAGGTGCTTCTGAAGTTTAAAAACTCCAAGTCGATAAAGCCGTTCCTTATTGTTAGAATATACCGACTGTAGTAATGTGCGCCTCCATTATTTGTCGTATGTCACAGCGAAGAAACCTTCCTGTCCGTGGATAAAGGATGTGAAGTTCCCACAGCGACGAAGATCTGGTCTAGTAGGCGTGCAGCAGTTTTTCGGAGGTGACTGATTCTTCCGTCTTCAGGGTGTGGGACAGTGTTCTAGACAGAGACAGTATGTTCATATGAAACCACCCACAGAACAGTACGGTGCTGCAGCCCGCAACCGTCTTGTGGTGGTAAAGGTTTGCAGTATGGAGGGGTTCGTGGCAAGAAAAAGGGAAGACCTCCCCATTTTGACGCAGTGGCGAACTATATGGGAAAGCACATGTTTTATAACGTAAGCTCTGGTGTCTTTGTAAAATGACTGGCTGTACGTTTCGTCCTCAGCGGTACCTGACTGTATGAAACTCAGAACCCATCTGCATACAGCAGCAACATTAAGAAGTCTTGGAGGTTTACCGCCATGCCACCATTACGCCCTCGTGTCCTGCATATGGCCAACTTTACTTTGTCTTCATGAATCGAAGTGGAACCTGGTGGCTCAGTCGGTATAGTGACTACGCTACGACCTGGGCTATCCGGAGTTCTATTTTCGGCTGGGGCAGGGAGCAATTCTCGTCCGCAGAACGTCCAGACCGCTTCCGGAGCCCACCAGCCTCGTGTTTATTGGGTAAGGCAGCTGGAGCGCGACTCTAACCCCTGCCAAGCTTTAGAATGTGTGGATCTGTACCGCAGCTGCTCGCCATGTCTTCTTGTCGTGCACAGGGCCAGCTTCGCTTGATGTTTTTACCGCGACGCAGAATGTGATGGCGAGCCTTTGTGTCTCGCCTGAGTCGCTTCTAGCCTGCTGTTAATCTCGTCGTCTCACCTCTTCGTACTTTGATCTAATTTACTCTTTTGCCTTTGTATTCATGTTGTCGCTTTGTTTATTCGGGAGGCTATCTGTGTTAGCTCGTACAGAAGCTTTTGAACTTCAGTAACGAAAGCGTCTCTTCCTCGCCTTGGTGTATTTTTTTAAATAAACGGCGCTGAACTGTTGTCATTGAGAACTCGATGCACTACAGCTCTGCAATAGGATATAAGGCAAGGCAGGCGTACCTGTAAAGGCCAGTTACACGAAATAAAGCAGTAAACAAAAACAAATGTGTAAACGCCAGTAAAAGAAATCCATCGTTTCCATTCCGACATTACCGACACGGCGTCGCATTTTCGTTGCTTTCCCTCCGCGCAAGGACCGGAAATTTCCTAGCGGGAGCTCAGCGTGCGTTGCGTGAAACTGGAGAACTGTAGGTGACGCTGGATTGTAGAAACACTCCTCCTTTGCCTGAGTTGGATGATGATGATGATGATGGACCTGAAGTTTACACTTTCTTAGAGATTGTGGATTAAGATCTGATGTCTTTGTTAGCCGTGTGGCAGAACAGGATCCCTTGCGTGGAAACGGCAGAGGTAATAGAATGGTAGTCGCCAGAAGGCGGTCTGTCTGCGCCATAAGAAAAATGTGTCGAGATTTTCTGGACGCTGCGATCCTGAACCGAACCATCGCACTGTGTCGCGAAAGAAACCACAGCGCTTTTGTCTTGTGTGTCAACCTACTTTCAAGGGGTGCTTGTAGAGTGTCACAAACCTCTGTGCCTACAGCCATGCCTTCAATACCATACTTGGAGTGAAGACCGGTATGCTAAAAAGTATATTTAGTGTCGATAAATGATGTGCTTTTGAAATTGTGTATTGCTTGTTTTTACAAAAAAAAAAAAATTGGTTAAATCGTGAAACAAAAGTTGTAAGAAGCTAGTGACATTCAGTATCTGTAGTAGCACTTTGGATATCACGAAACATATAAAAATCTGGCGCTCATTTCTAGCCACACAGACATCGTGCACTTTTAACAATAATTGATACGTGGTTAGCAATTAACTGCAAGTGAACGTCCATACTTTGCATTAGTGTCACGTGGAATCTCAAAGTGTTTTAAAATCATGGTTCTTATTTCTGGCCAAAAAAATTTGTACAACCCTATTCGGAACTGAAAGTGTTTTTAACTTTAATACTTTCAAGATATTATTAAAGTTTTACACGACTTGACAGCTGTGAAATCATGGAGCATTTAAATTGCTGGTTCTGCTGTTGACAGACGTAGCGCAGAGGGACCGGTAATGCAGTAAGACAAATAGCCCGCAGGGTTTAAAGCCTGCCTATGTGTTACGTTCAATCATTCATTTAGCCAGGTAGACGTTCGAGTGTGTGCTACAGGCTGCTGCAGTTTGTGTCAGTGCTGTCTGGCTGCAAGACGTGCAGAAAGGTCTGTGTCTGTCTACTTGGTAAACGGACTGAATTGGTCGCATTTTGAAGGGTGTGGTGCGAGAAGGGAGGGGGGTCTCCATTGTGGTAGCTGAAATGTGTGAATGCGGGTACAGTCTGTCTTGTGCTGTTATTTTGTAGGCTGAAATTACTGTGTAAGGAGGATCCCTTGAGTCTAGCAAAGAATTTGATTTGGATCTACGGAATGTAGTTTAAGCTGTGCGCATGTCAGACGAAGTCTCTTTTGTAATACGAGGTTCAGATCTTCCTACACTGGAACTTGTGAATCGCGACAGGGCGGACACTTGTACCTGGTTACTGGCATCTCCGAGGGAAAAGTCTGTTCCGTCTTTACACAGGACTTGTTTTTCTAGTTAGGAATATTCTTCAGGGCTAAACTAGGAAGCACGTCTTAAGGACCATTGAACTGGGAAGCACGCATTAGGGGCTATTGAAATGGGAAGCACACATTTGGACTATTGAACTGGGAAGCATACATTAATACTATTGAACTGGGAAGCATATATTAAGGCTATTGCACTGGGAGGCATACATTAGGACCATTGAACTGGGAAGCATACATTAGGACTATTGAACCGGGAGGCACACATTAGGGACTTTCGATATGGGGAGCCCACATTAGGGACTGTTGAACTGGGAAGTACACATTAGGGACTATTGAACTGGGAAACACACATTGTGGGCTGTTGAACTGGGAAGCACACATTACGGATTGTTGAACTGGAAAGCACACGTTACGGACTATTTAACTGGGAGGCACGCATTAAGGACTGTTGAACTGGAAAGCACGCATTAAGGACTGTTGAACTGGGAAGCATACGTTAGGACTGTTGGATTGGGAAGGACACTTTATGGACTATTGAACTGGGAAGCACATATTAGGGATTATTGAAATGGGAATTACGTCTTGAGGAAGCTGCTGCCTGAGAATCATGTCTATTGGCAAGTGTTCATACCCACCGTATGTACAGCTTGCGTTTCTGCCGTCAGAGTAAGAGAAAGTGCGCCATATCACGCAAAACCCGCGATTTCATGTGGCGCGAGGGGGGGGGGGGGGGGGGGGGCAGAAAAAAAAG
>Ga0123355_10010021_pt1 | contig 14477 bp, 11 predicted proteins | sample TergutEmb28metaG_3_FD_89872 | JGI IMG/M metagenome (GOLD analysis project Ga0123355, IMG submission 89872) | Embiratermes neotenicus P1 segment gut microbial communities from Petit-Saut dam, French Guiana - Emb289 P1 | ecosystem: Host-associated > Arthropoda: Insects > Digestive system > Gut ...
CTGTTTGCGGGTTATAGTAGGTTAATGTGCCTATTCCTTTTGTAGAATCACGCACCCATGCGCCAATGCGTCGCACGCCGTCTGTGGCGGCTACTGCGGGGGTTAGGGTAACGTCCATTTCTCGACCGTCCCTGCGCAAATGTATTACTATATCACCTGTGCTTTTTGCCACAAGCTGGCTTAGAGCTTCCTTACTATTTATTTCTACGTCGTTTACTTGAAAAATTAAATCCCCGGCTCTAAGAATGCCTTCGCTTGGGCGGTGAGCTTCACCATCTTCCCCAAGAAAACTGCCCATGCCAAGTACCATAACGCCGTCGGTATTTATACGTACACCAATTGCTGTGCCAAGAGGTACAATTTTTACATCAGGCACAACGTCCAGTGTGACACGGCGCATGGGCAAGCCAAACAAGCCTATAACCATTTCCGCAGTGCCGGGGCCATGGGTTTGTATGGTTAATGGCTGACGCAGGCCAATAGAAAAGTCGTCGGTAACTGGTTGGTCGTTAACCTTTACTACAGTAGTTGTTTCTCCATTAAATGTAGCCCACAACGGCAGACCAATATTAAGCCTGTGGGAAGCAAATTCTGTAAGACGTATTTCGCTTGGGAAGCGTAGTAAAAATGTTATGTTGCCTATGCAATAGCCTAGGAAGATTGTAAGAAGTAGAAATGTAATTATTTTATAAGAGCGGCGCATATAAACAAAAACCCCCTGTACAGTCTTTCAACTTAAATAATAGACGCTTCTCCACTATTTAAGTTGAACCGCTATGAGTATCTTTGTTTATATTAGCCTAAACCTAAGATTGTTATACGCAGACATCATAGAATAGGTTCTTATTTTGCAGCAGCCAAAAAACCAAATACATATGCCATCGGGCCAATTGTCTGCATTACAGTATACTCGCACTGGTGTGGAAAAAGATAAACGTCAAGGTATGATTCCATAGTGGGCCATTTTTCTGGCTCCGGAAACATGGCATTATGCCTACTTATGTTGTTAAATATCCAACTTGGCTGATTTTTTGTAAGTCGCAAATTATAATTTCCATATACAGTTATGCCATCCGGTGTTTTTTGTCCTGTTCGTCTGCTGTCGTGGTGTAAAACGGCTTGAGGTGTTTTAGTTCCAAGGCCTGTGGTGAAGCTCATATCCATAGGGTTGCCACCACAAGTTACATTACAGGCCAGTACTGCGGTGTCTTTGTATTTTTTGTTCCCTGTTAATGCATAAGCTCTTAGCAAGTCGTAGCAATCCGGCACGGAGTAAAAAGCACTGTACATACTTGTGTAAGCATACTCTGCAGACATGGCCATGTTGTATGGGTTCTGCTTGATAAACCAGACGGCATAATCTGCCCGGTCGAGTATTTTTTTTTCACAATATTCCCTTGCTGTTTTATCCTCACTCATGCAGTACGAAAATAATGCTTCACCGGGGGCGGCTTCGATATCGCTTAAAAACAAGTCCAAATATTTGGTGCCTCTGGTGAGTCTATACATTTCAACGCCCATCAATGCTTTCATAGAGCGTATTTGAAATTTAGCGTCTTCGGTATATGAATCTTGCTCTTTGGCTAAACGAGCTTCTTCTTCCAAGCCCCACTCGCAAGCTCTTGTTGCACTTTCAGCATAAACATCTGCTAATGAATTTTCGCATAATTTTAGTGCAAGTGCCATGCGGGCGGCTGTTGCCGCATATGAATAGCTCGACCAATGGTCTGGCGCATAAGCCATTGCTTTAAGAGTATCCTGCCATGCGCATTGCCCTGCCATAGGGTGTTCTTCCGCTTCTATGCCGCCTCGAATGCCCCCGTTTGGCAATTGCATTCGTCGGTACCCATCTATATTGTACATTCCTTCGTTTAAAACATCCGCAATTCCGTTCCCGCTTTCTGGGAGTTGTAAGTTGATTTTATTGAAATAATCCGGGTATAGTAAATATAATTCTGTCCCAAGACGTGTTGCATAAAGGTGCTGAATTCGTCTATCCCAATCGCATGCATCGAAATAAGAACCCCATGCGTCCGGTACAAGCTCGTCCGTGCATTCTGCAACCAAGTGGCCAAAATTTCCGGTATCTGTTCCAAAAGCGTTTAAGCCGTTGCCGGATTTTATAAGGCTACATTTCGATTGATATACGAGCTTGCCGTCATCTGGGTGGTACGGCCTGGGGCGTATATAATCTGTGTAAGGAGGCTTTAGCTCTATCCCACTTCTGTGATTTAAAAGTCCCTTCATGGATATGCGGAAAGCCCTTTCCCAAATATTATCGCTTATTTCAAAAGGGAAGGAGCAGCCCACATTTTCTACATACAACCTGTACGTTCCTAGTTTGTTATATTCGGAAAAATCCAGTTGATAAACGGGGGAGTAGGTCGAAATTTCATCGCCATTTTTTAATGGGAATGAAGATTCATCTCGGGCAAGTTTGCCTATTCCTTCAAAGCAGGCACTGTTGTCATATTCATTTATCAATTTAAAACGGACATCGGTGTATTGCATATAGCCACTCCCCATCCATAGGGAAAGATAGGCTTTCTTTTCCCCGTCGGAGCCTTTGTAGCCTAGTTGCGTAGCGTGTACAGCAGGGGATTTCACGCAAAATGGGTTGAACGTAAAATGGAGTTCCTGCTCCACAATCCCTAAATTATCTATGGTCAATGCATATTTACTGTTTTCCGTCATTTCCCCATCAAGTTTGATGAAGATGTTGTGCTCCACGATAAAGTCTAGTGTTGGGTCTAGGCCATTAATGGGTTTAGATTTGTAAAAGATTTTTTCTATGGAAATGGGAGTGCCAGAAGTTTCATCTGCTGTCAATTGATAACGGGATTTATCTGTTGCTATTTCTCGGCTAAAGTGTTGTTCTACTAGCTTTTCCGGTAGCCAAACCTTCCAGTTACTTGTGTCCCATATCAAAATGCCGTACTTCTCTCCTTTCCTAATAACCCATTTAGTGTGCTTTGCATACGTCTGGTCTTCTTCTATGCGGTCTCCTGCTTTGACAACATAGTCTTTTTGTGTGCCGCCCTCAATCCGCCCTTGGGTTATGGTTAGGCAAATTACAGACTGTGAGGCAAATGAAATGCCGGTTAATTTTGAGTTTTCCATAATTTATCTCCTTCTTTTTATCCGCCATTGCGGAAAAACTCAAACAGTTTCTCTCCGTAACGCATTGAATTTTATCACTGCAACCTCTTACGCAATTTACCGGTTGCAAATTCTACTACAAGCATTGTAACAAAAATCACTAAAATTATAGTGGTTAAATTAGCAAAATTAAGCTGGCGGTTTGCACGGGCAATAAGCATTCCCACGCCACCTGCGCCCACAATCCCAATGGAAATAGAATCTGAAATATTATTCTCCAAGCGTATAGATATCCACGATATAAAAGCTGTAGTACAACTTGGTAATAGCCCATGAATAATTATTTGCAACCGTCCGGCTCCTGTTGCCCTCATGGCTTGTATAATACCAAAATCCTGCTCTTCTATACTGGCGATAAATGCCTTGGTTAAATACCCTACAGATGAAAACATTAGCCCAACAACGGCAGTAGTATACCCAAAACCCAAACTTGCCACGACCATAAGAATAAGCACCAACGACGGCACGGCCCTAATAATACTAACCGCCCCTTTTATAAGCCAACTCAAGGGCTTAAAGGGGGTGATATTACTTGCCCCAAGAAACGCAAACATCATAGAAACGACAATACCAATGGTTAGTGCACAAATCCCCACCAACATGGAAATAAATAGCTGATAAAAAATTTCTGGCAAAGCAGCAGGGTTAAACGCTATAAGACGAGGCACCACCGTCCCCACATTATTCATAAAGCGTGTTACAAACAATGCAAGATTAAGCTCTAAGGAGCGAGTCGCAAAAACAAATAACCAGACCAGTCCAATAGCTATAGCAATTTGGTAGATTTTATTGGCCAAAGGCGGCAGCTGCATACTACGCTGCTTCTCCATTAGCTTGCGAATAATATTTACTAGAATTTCTGTTACAAGTACCATTGCAACCAAAATCAAAATTAGAGCCATCGCACGGCGAAAACTGCGTAGGTCAAGATTTGTCTGAATAAGAAGCCCAAGCCCTCCTGCGCCCACCATACCCAGCACTGCAGATGCACGGATGTTTATTTCAAAAGAAAAAAGCGTCCAGTTAACCCAAGCGGGAATAAATTCCGGGATTAACCCATGAAATAACACTTGCCAATAACCGGCACCGTTTGCCCGTAAGGCTTCCAGTTTTGTACCGGCAATTTCGTCTATAGAGTCTGCATAGGAACGAGCCAAAAAACCTAGGGTTGCAAGCACCAAAGTTACAACACCAAGCATAGAGCCTATACCAAAAATAAACACCAATACTGTCCCCCAAACTAAAAGGGGCACATTACGCAAGAAAGAAACAAAAAAACGCACTACCACCCGTACAATCACAAAGGGATTAAGCTCACGAGCCATTAAAATACCAAAAAAGAACGCCACAAAGGCGGATATGTAAGTCCCCGCTACCGCAAACAGCAAAGTACGCCATACAATTGGCATTTGTACTGATATGTTTGTGAAGTTTGGGGGGAGGAAGTTATTGCTCATAAAGCGAAAGAAGTTTGGGAAAGCAGTAAAAACATTAACCGGATTAACTCGCAAGTAGAGGAATGACGTTAGGATTATTATAGCGATAAGTGGCATTATTGCTTTAGCCCCAAGATATTTGCATAAGCTAAAGCGGTTTTGTGAACTTGCTAAAGCAGCCTCATTTATATCAGTCACTTGCGTGTGACAAATATCATCATCCGCTTCATATATATAAGAAACAATCTCATCCGTAAGCTCATCTGGGCGGCCGTCAAACACAATATTTCCGTGTTTCATACCAATTATCCTTGTCGCAAATTTTTTTGCAAAATCCACCTGATGCAAATTTACAATACAAGCAAGCCCACGCTCCTTTGTAGCATTTTGTATATGCTCCATAACCGTGGTAGCAGACTCAGGGTCTAACGAGGCAATTGGTTCATCCGCCAGCAAAAGCTTGGGGCGTTGCATTAGTGCACGACAAATACCTACCCGTTGCATTTGCCCGCCAGATAGTGTTCCTGCTTTTTGGTGCATATGAGATGAAAGTCCTACAGACGTAAGCAAATTTTCTGCTTCAAGTTTATCTGCTTTATGGTACAAGCCTAAAATACTCCTGTAAAATGGTATCTCTCCCAACCTGCCGTGTAGCACATTTTTTTTAACATTAGTACGAGTAATTAAGTTATAGTGCTGAAAAATCATGCCGATACGGGAACGCATTTGCCTAAGCTGCCGCCCGCAAGCGGTTTCTACATGCGTCTCATCAAAAATAACCTCTCCGGAAGTTGGTTGCACTATGCGGTTTATACACCGTATTAAAGTAGACTTACCCGCACCGGAAGGGCCAACGACTGCTACAAGTTCCCCTTGGTTTATGGCCACGTCTAAACCATGAAGAACGAATTTTTTGCCGTCGTATGTTTTTTTTAAATTGCGAATTGTTAGTATAGGGGGCACTAAAACACATCCTCAAAATATTGCATAAGTTGTTACTTACTAAGCGAATACGACGTATAGCCGGTGTGCGTCCGCCTATGGCACCCCTACATAATAGAGAGCACTCCCCATTCTCCTACGGTGAATGGGTACCCAAAGGGCGGAGACCCAGTGGTTAGCTTGTTATTATGCTAGTTAAAACAACTAACCCTGCTCCGTTAAATCAATGTCCAATATCTCCACCATAGACCGCAAATAGTCAATTTCTGCTGCACTCGGCAACGCATAGCGCACTTCTGCGTCATTCCATCGGGCAACAGAGTAAGAATCACTATCCCAGTTTACAAGAAAATTTTGAATTTGCCTACGTAGCTCCTCCGGCAATATATCTGTTCTTGCAATATATCCACGAAACGGTATGTTTGGGGTATATCCCAAAACCCTAACAGATTCCGCAGAAATCAACCCGGAATTTATAGCATTATTAAACTGAATATGCCCAACGGCAGCCCCATCAAAATCTCCATGAGACACACCTACAATGCTAGCGTTATTACTACCAGAAAACGCAATTTCGCTAAACAACATGCTAGGTGTAAGAATATCGTCCCGGCTAAGGCCGTGGCGGTTAATTAAATAATACATAGGATACAAAAACCCGGAGGCAGAAGCTGGGGTAACAAAGCCAAATGTGCGGCCTTCAAGGTCTTCCATCGTGTGAATATCATCTTGTCCGGTTACAAAAACAGCTTTGTTAATTGCATTTGGGCTGCTTGTAATGGCAAGACGCTCTACGTCCATTGTTTGTTGTGCCAATAAATATACAAAAGGGGAACCCCACATAAGGTGCAGATTGCCCGCACGCATAGACTCTATGCCAACAAGATGAGTTACACCCGGTACCATTTGTACAGAGATGCCGATGTATTCTTCTAATGCAAGCCGGAACTCGTCAAAAGCGTTTTCTTGCTCACGGTTGCCGTCGTCTATTAGGATGGCCATGTATAGGGTTGTGGGGAGTTGGCCTTCTGCTGCGTTTTCTGTTGAAGAATTGCCGTTACAGGCTGTTGTGGTTGCCGCTAGGGCAAAAAGTGCTGCCATTAATGTGATGGTTTTAATAAACTTTTTGAAAAAAGACATAAAAAATCCTCCTATGATTTTGTTTATCCGGCAGGAGGGTTTTGTGTTGCACCTTTATGTACGCATTAGAAGAGCAATGTAAACGCTTTCCTTCGCCGACATTACTCGGAGCAGGTACAAAGGGTGATTCTCAGCCTGTAGTTTAGCGGTTTATGCTAAATACAAGCACCCCTAGCGGATTGTGCTGGTTTTGGTTGGTATATTGAGATGATAACATTGTTGTGGTGGTTTTGCAACAGAAATTCGAGCTACAGAACATAGACCACATTTTTGTAATTAATTTTTGGTACAATTATCATGCCATGTAAACATTCATTTCTTTTTCGCTATAACAGAATCGCCAGAAGCACCCGACGTAAGCAGAAACATTGTCCCATATTCATCATCAGAAACATTAGTCGGCCATAAGAAATGTCTTACTACGTTGCTATTTGGGTGTTTGTGAGATGATAAATCTATCGGAAAATCAATCATATCATCAATAGTTGACGTGCCGTATTTAAATATATCGACTAAACCACAGCTAGAAGCACCTGAACACAATACAAATGCAATAGGGTAGAATGATAAGCAATCCACTGTTCCACTCGGAAGCTGAGCGGTTTTTATTAAGCTCCCAACAACAAAATCGCGATGTATTATTATTGACTCGTATGGGTAAAGCCGAAACAGCAACTTCATATCTTTAGGTGGCAATAGAGTCTCATCCAAAAAATATTCTCTCATTTTTCTATCTGTCAACACTTGGCCATCATACTTGTTTTTTGCAGCTAGCAAGTGACCGATTACTGAGCGCGAAAGTTTATTTACGTTCAGTGACAGAGTCACATTGCTAGGTAGCGTTACTTGTGAACTAACTAAGTTATGCACACATTTCGCAAGACGTTCAAGTTCATGGTCATAATTCGCCCCCAATAAAGTGTTGTTACATTTTGCGCAAAGCGAAGGAAATTTAATCCCATTTTGCGAGATTTTATAAGCATATAGTTCATCGCCTGTAATTCTGGCTTTCGCATTAGCTACATCTTCGTAATAGTTGTTATAAACTACTTTCTCTTTGTTAAAACAACTTTTTGGTGGAACATGATCATCAGACAATTTTTCAAATTTTCCACAAATATTACATTGGTCAAATCGCTTTCTTCTTTTCTGTTTCATATAGATCATTTCGGATCACTCCATTTTAGGCCGTCGTCTTTTCAGCTCAAAAACAACCTGTCACTCATCTAATCCCAAAAAGCAACTTAGCATTACCGGTCGTAACCCGAGCAACCTCTTCCACAGAAACACCCTTAGTCTCAGCAATCTTCTCCACAGTAAGCCTAAGCAAACCAGAATTATTCCTCAAACTACGCATAGGCTCCGGCGTAAGATACGGGCAATCCGTCTCCACCACCATATGACTTAGCGGAACCTGCCTAACAACCTCCACCAACTTCTTCCCTCTGGGCGACCCATGAGTTACCAGCCCTGTAACACTTATTACATAACCCATTTTTATATAATCCAATGCCATCTTAGGCGTCCCCAAATAACAGTGAATCATACCCTTACCATTGCCATAGTCAGGCATATCTGCTTCTTTTAAAAGATTAAACACTTGCTCGCACGCATTACCGGAATGTATAACAACAGGTAACCCAAGCTGCCGAGCCACCTCAAGGTCTTTCTTAAACCAAAACGACTGCTTACGCACTTCTTCACGTGTTGGCTTAACTCTACGAAAATCCATACCAAACTCACCCATGGCCACAATTTTTTTGTGTTGCGCGCAAAGTTTTTTTAGCCTTTCCACAGTCTCTTTTAACGACTCATTAATTAAGACTTCCTCTTTATCTATATCGGCATCTTCGTTATAGTAGCCATCGTCTAATATGCTAAGGTAGATAAAACTGTATTTTTTAGCAAGCTCTAGACCTCGCTCCAGCTCGCTACTGTTTGTAGAATTAACGATATACTCCACACCGTTTTTATGCATTTTTTGCATTAGCTCGTGCCGGTCTTTGTTAAATCTTCTGTCCAGATAATGTGCATGTGTATCAAAATATTTCAAAATGGTAGTCCTTTCTTAACGAACTATTGTGACGAGCTATTTTGCTGCTTTAAGCCACTCCCGCAAATGCAAATTAAACACTTCTTCGTGTTCTAAATGCAACAAATGCCCTGCAAAATCCAGTGCAACGTATGTTAACCGTGGCAAATGTTTTAACATGTTCCACGCATCCTCATACCCAACACTCTCGTCTTGTCTGCCAACAATAATTGTCATGGGTTTTGCAAACTGTATTTCCTTTAATTCATGCTCAAATGAAAATGTGTATCCATTTTTACGATATTGGTCTGTAAAATCCGCATCCACAATTTTGTATGCGGGCAAAATCTCGTTTTCATATCTGCGCCATATTTTTTCTGTCGCTACAACAGCCACGTCTAAGAAGTCATCAAAATCATCGTTGTCTTCATGTGCATCTTCCAATCCGTCTTCAATATACAAATCTTCGTCTTCAACTTCCGGCAATATGCGGTCTTCAAAATTTGTAACTGTACATGGGCCAAATAAAAATACACCGTCTACTTTAATGCTTTCATCCAATACCAAGCCAAGTGCCATATACCCACCATACGATGTTCCCACCAGTAAAAAGCCCTCGTCTCCAATTACTTCGCTTATAAATTTTTTGAGAATATCCAACATAACATCGGCATTCTTCACCCAATCCCTCACAGGTGTTTTGCCCATTCCCGGCATATCAAGGTATATCCTGCGATACTTTTCTATACCTTGAAAAGTGTTGCGAAAAAACGGCTCCAGGCAAGCAAGCATTGACCTATGGTCTTCCGTAAAACCATGCAGGCATAAAATAGCCTTTCCCTGACCGTGCTCTTCGTAATAAATCGGCAAATCATTTATCATACATTCCATATGAAAACACTCCTTTATTCGCTATTATACTTTCACAATAGCGGAATCATAACGTAATTACAAGATAAAAAATGGTTATATATGACCGTTATATATAACCTACTCCTTTTGCCGTTTTATGCCAAACAAAAACCTAAGCCCCGGTATCCGCCTACATATTTCATATGTTGCATATGTGAATACAAAACTCGTGAAAATAATTAAAAGTATTTGAGCCAAGATATTTTCGGTAAACATGAAAACATAATATGCGACAACAATAATCCACGATTGATGAAAAATATAGACAGCAAAGGAAGACGCAGATAAATAATCTGTAATCCTATTTCTAAAATTCAAGTAATGCCTACCTAGCCCTAAAATAGTCAAAATTGCAATCCAACCATAAAAGGCTTGCAATATTTCAAAATAAAACATAGGTGCCTGTAGACGATCATGAATGAAGAAATAAACCAACACCACGTTGCCAATACTACAAGCGACCGTAGTAAGCAGAAGGGGGATGCGAAACCGGTCGAGTTTTTCTAATAAATTGTCTGAGGACAAGACGAAATACCCCAAAATGAAATATGCAAAATACCTGCCTACACTGTGGCCGCCGATATTTAAAATTGGTGCCATAGCAAAAGGAATCACGAAAAGTGGCATGATAACTATCATCTTTTGTATTGACAACTTCCATTTTGCGTTATTGTAAGCAACCAAAAGCGGCAGAGCTATTATGGAAATGACAAATAAATATAATAAAAACCACAAATGCGCCGGTGTAAACCCACCTCTTGTCCCAGACAAATCTGTCTCTGCCGTAAAAAACAATACATATTGGTAAAAATAGCTACCAGTAAAACCGTTATGAAACCGCTCTGCAATATAAGTTTGCGCTGGAATAACAAATAAAACCCCCGCAAATAAGGGGATTATTAACTTTAAAACTCGTTCTTTTACATATGAAGATGGTGTTCTTTTTTTTAATGCATAAAAAGTACTAACGCCCGCTAACGCAAACAGTAGAGGCATAAACCACGGAGAAAGGGAGGCAATAAACGCAGAAGTTCCAAAAATACTCTGCCCTTCGATGTAAAACGGCTCGCCAAATGCGTTGTAAATCATAAAAGTGTGATACGGAATTAAAACCAAGATACACAGCCATCGAATGTTATCAACAAAATGTTTTCGTTGCATAGTCATTATCACCTCTTATTAAACCGCTGCATAACTGCATTATATAAAATTACTAACAACAATACATAAACTACTGCATTAGCTACGAAAAAAATAAAATTCAAATCAATATAAAAAGTTCCATCCCCAATATTATGCAACCTGTCTGCCAAAAAATTAATTGGTGGCAGCAGGTAGTAAACAAATGTGATAAATGGATTATTATCATATATCACATTAAACGGCACCACAAGAACGGTTGCAACAATGATATGCATTAACATGGCCATCTCTTCCGAAAACAAGTTTGAGTTAAAGAAAACGCCAACAGCTATCCCTAAAAAACTAATTAAGAAATGTACCACTAAATAAATAAGAATTTCACTAAAGCGTATACTTCTAGAAAACGTACCGAGTATCGTTGGCAACAAAACCGTTAGCGCATAAAATGGAAACAAAAAAACTACAAGAGATAGTATTTTAGACAAATGATAAAGTGTTTCATTTTTAACATGAAGTATTGTAATGTGTCGCTGATTTTTATCTTCGCTGTTAACAAAACTTACAGCCACCCAATTTGCAAAAATGAAGATTGCTATGGTTGTAATATGCAAATTACTCCAGACACCTATCGGAGAGGCCTGATAGTTAACACCAAGAAAGGCAATAAAAAGAAGTACTGGCAGCAAATATTTTGCAGACTTAATATAGTAACTTATATTGTACTTAATTAACGGAAACATCATATATTTGCCTCTTTCGCAACAGGATTAACCGAATATACTCCATCTTCCAAAGTAAATACAAATAGGTTATCGGTAAGTTGTTGTGCCAGCAGCTTCTCGTGGCAAGAAAGTATAACTGCCATTTTACTTTGGGGCATTTTCGTCAATAACTCAACTAAGTAGTTAGTAGCACTTTCGTCCAAGCCAGAAAACGGCTCGTCCATTACCAGCAAATTCGGCCCTGAAATAAGTGCCTGCATAATATTAATTTTTTGGATTGTGCCTTTAGAGCAGTTAAATATTTTCTGCTTTTTTATGCTTTTGGGTATTCCAAAATAATCGAACTGCAAACTCATATATTTTTCTACATCATCGTTAGTCAATCCTATAATCCTACCCATATGCATTAGATATTCCCCAACTTCAAACGGCAGCTTAGGAAACCGGTCAGGCATAAATGAAATCTTAATATTTGGGGTACGAATTATTTCACCATTTGTGTGCACCAAAACCCCGGCAATTATTTTTAACAATGTGCTTTTACCACATCCATTATTACCCATAATTACTGTTAGTTTTGTTGTGGTAACAGACATTGTTGCATTACAAAAAATTGTTTGGCGCGCATATGATTTACTTACACTATTTAGCGACACTAACTCACACATACAACATCTCCTTAAATTGTCGCATATCTTACCTTAACAGCCCGGTAATACGCTTGGCAAGTGTGTTCATAACTTCATCCACCAATTCAGATTTTACACGTTGCCCCTGATATGCCTCCATGGAAATGGCTTTGCCAATATGAATATGAATTTTTCTGCGAAAACGAAACGGACCTGTAATACCCACCGGAATAATGGGTGCACCGGATTTTAACGCAAAAACAGCCACGCCGCTTTTTGCATTATCAAAATCTTTCATACGAGTTCCTTGGGAAAATATTAAGAAACCTTCGCCATTTGTTAATGCGTTCATGGTTTGGCGATATGCCGCTATGTCTGTGCCCTTTCTGTTTACCGGGAAAGCACCTAATGCACGAAGGAACGCGCCAAGTGGGCGAAATTTAAATAATTCTTGTTTCGCCATAATCCGCAATTGGCGTTTGGTGAATGCCGCTAGGGCTATTGGGTCGAAGGCACTAATATGGTTACCGCATAATATAAATGCTCCATTTTTTGGGATGTTATCTTGTCCGCTAACTTCGAAACGGTACATAATGCGGGATACTAGTACGGCAACTAGCCTCATAAATTTGTAAAACATGTAATCACTCCTGGTTTATTTGGTAGTTTACTGCAAACTCCGCTATCTTTTCCGCAGCTTGCATTGGCGAGGTCATGTCTGCTGTGTCGATATAAACAGCGTCGGGGGTTTGTATTAGAGGGCTTATTATTCGGGTTTTATCACGTTCGTCTCGGATTATAGTTTCTTGCAACACTTGGTTGAAATCGGCGGGTTGGCCTTTTTCCTCCAAGTCTTTTAAGCGACGACGAGCACGAATTTCTGGGGCGGCGTCTAAGTATATTTTTATTTGCGCCCATGGTAAAACGTGGCTGCCTATGTCTCGGCCATCCATTACTACTGCGCCTTGTTGTGCCACGGCTTGTTGCATGGGCAGTAGTTTTTCACGTACGGCTACATTGGCGGCAATTAGTGATGTAATGTCTGAAATTTCTTGTGTGCGAATGGAGTCGGTTATGTCTTGGTTGTTTAGGTAAACTCGCTGTGTACCATTTTCGTGGCGTAAGTCTATGTTTATGTTTTGTAGGGAATTTTCCAGTTCATTGGACTTTGTAAGGTCTATTCCGTTTTGTATTACATAAAAAGCTACGGCGCGATACATTGCGCCGGTGTCTATATAGGTTATGTGCAGCATTTGAGCCAGTATTTTTGCAGTTGTGCTTTTGCCTACACCAACAGGGCCATCTATGGCTATGGCGAAGCCTTTGGGATATGTCATTGGTTGCTCCTTTGTCATCGCATTTCGGAACACTATTGGGTGTTTTTTGCAGCAGACCGGCCTGCTAAATATCCTGTAGAAAATGCGATTTGTAAGTTGTATCCTCCGGTCATAGCGTCTACGTCCAGCACTTCCCCTGCAAAAAACAGGCCGGGGATTTTTTTTGACATCATAGTCGAAGGGTTGATTTCTTTTACATTTACTCCGCCTTTGGTTATTACGGCTTCTTTATATCCTGTTGTTTTTGTGGGGGTTATGGGCAAGGCTTTTAAAATATTTACGAGCACTTGTCTTTCTTTTTTTGTTATGGTATTTACCTTTTTGTCTGGCGAAATCTGTGAAAGGGAAACTATTGTGTTTATTAGCCTTTGAGGAAGCAACCCATCTAGGGAGTTTGCAAAATTTTTGTTTTTGTTTTCTTCAAAATCCCGGAGAATTCTTGCGTCTAGCTGCTCATATGAAAGAGCTGGTTTTAGGTCTATTTCTAGATGAATGGGAGTATTAGTAGCCAACTTTTCTGTTAAATAAGCACTTGCACGCAGGATTATTGGCCCTGTTACACCTGCCAAAGTAAACAGCATTTCGCCTGTTTCTTCATATAAAATTGCAGGCTTGCCGGTGGCTTGGCGGGCTGTACAGCGCACGTTGCGAAGGCTTAAGCCCTCAAGGTCGGCAACCCACGGCTCTGACACAACTAGTGGCACAAGTGACGGGTAGGTTTGCGAAACTACATGGCTTAGATGTTTTGCAAATCTGTAACCGTCACCTGTAGAACCGGTGGACGGATATGATAAGCCGCCCGTGGCTATTATTACGGCATTTGCGAAATAAGTGTTTTTGTTTGTGTGTATTTGGAATTCTTGTGTTTTGTGTGCAATTTCTTGCACTGTACAATCAAGTTCCACCTTCACACCATGCCGACGCATATATGTGGTCAGAGCTTTTGTAACGTCGTCTGCCTTGTCGCTTACCGGGAAAACACGGCCGCCTCGTTCGGTTTTTAGTGGCGTATTCAGTTTTTCGAA
>Ga0123355_10010022_pt1 | contig 14477 bp, 5 predicted proteins | sample TergutEmb28metaG_3_FD_89872 | JGI IMG/M metagenome (GOLD analysis project Ga0123355, IMG submission 89872) | Embiratermes neotenicus P1 segment gut microbial communities from Petit-Saut dam, French Guiana - Emb289 P1 | ecosystem: Host-associated > Arthropoda: Insects > Digestive system > Gut ...
CGCAAGAAGACCGCACTTTTCTCTGGCCATTATCTCCGTAACCGTTCAACTTTGGATATAGGTGTTTTGGGTTATATCGGTATACTTTAACATAAGGAACACTCTCCCGAAGTCTGGCACATTTCTTCTGGGACACCCTGTATATGCTATATCAGATCCGTTCATTTTTATCTGTTCCTGAAGACGTTAAATACACCCCGTTGCTCGTGTATTGCTGAGTGTATATGTTTGTCTCCATTTAGCTGTGTCGCATTATTTTAACTTTGGAATCATTTGACCAATTTTCATGAAATCTCTTGAGTGCCTTATGTTACTGTATGCCACCCCGATCACCTATCCTACTCTTACATTTTCTAAAATCAGTTACAATTATATGACGCGAAATATGATGTGAAAAGGTCATTAACACCCCTTCATTTAAGAATCTTTAGTGGCGAAAAATATTAAATTTTCTAAAGGAACTCAGCTTTTTTTGAGGCTATTTTTAGTAGAATATAACATCACAGTTATGTGCCATTTTCTTCAGATTTCTGTTTAATGGCGAAAACGTTTGTTATCTCGGAGGTCCGTGTTTGGAGCTTTGTGCGGAGAGGCTATAAAAGTACTTCCACGTTATATATTAAATATTCTGTGTCAGTTAAGAGTTACAAACACGGCGATGGGACGATTCTTTTGAAGTTTTATTTGGCAGTAACCTATATTAATATATTCACTCTCTGTTTTAAAGATTTATGGTATTATTATTATTATTATATTATTGGTTGTTGTTGTTTAGCTATATAGGACTAGAGAAATGTGAAATAATAAATTAAGCTTTATGACTTGTGCTCGGAAATTCTAGTTCAAGTGAAATTTGTTATTTCATAGTTTCATAGTTTAGGGGTGTTGTTAAAGATTCTAACAGACCATTATTGCAGTAGGCTTACGCTAGTGTTCACAAGCAAGAAGGAAGGGAACATGGCATCCTTCTTGCGTCTGGAGTCTTAACTCATGGCCCAATACCACACATCATTTTAGAGCCCTAAATTAAGCCGGGTTTTGTCAGTTTTGCGTTAGAATTTCCTTCTCCCGCCATGGAATTGTTGGTTATTACAGGAAATAAAATAGGGCACAAGGTTGCCATGAGGGTCACACAGACACGGTTATACGTAATGGAGTTCTTCTAAGCTTGCTTTTTCTTAATGAAGAAATTATAGGAGGGATGCTCATCAAAGGAACTAAGGTTTTTATACAGAATATTATATGTATATTATATATAAATAAATATTCTATTTTAATACAGGGTAAGGCTGGGAGACACCGGCGATAATGCAATAGTATCGAAACGCCTATTTCATTAAGACAAAAACCAGGAGGGGTTTTGGGTAAATAATTATTGATATGAGTCACGTACGTTGTTTATTTAATCAGAAATAAATTAACGTCAATACCAGTCAGGATACAGTGATCGAAACAAGGAGGATAAGATGGACAGAATGTGAGGCTGACATGGAATAGAAGCGACGAGAAAAGAAGAAGACGGAGCAGACCAGCAGAGAAATACACTCAAACTTTAGTTGCGAATCATGAAAGTAAGTTACCGCGTGGAACACGCGGATGTAAGTGGGAAGATAATATAAAAAGGGCTTTTGAAGAAATAAGATGGAAAAAGTTTAACTGGATTCATTCTGTTCAAGATGAGAAATAGCGACAACCTGTTATGAAAACGCTAATGAGTCTTGGGTTTTTATATAATTTCTAGATTAATTTAGGAAGTATAATTTTTCAAGTACTCTTCTCCTTGAATTTAACTACTGCTACTTACTGTGGAGTTTGGAGTTGACCTTGGAGATGGTTTGCGCTTGGAAAAACCGACCGCTCATTGTTTGTGACCAGAATCCTACCACTCAAGTTGTGATGGTCAACGTCGTTATCTGGAGTAAGGGCCAGTAGTTAGCTGGTTAGAACAGCAGTTCGGTATGTAATATTGTGAACATGGTAATATGTGCAGCTTATAAGTGTACGTAAATTATGTTTATTTTATGAGAGGCTGTAGGTTTGCTCGATCATATTAGTGATGTTTCTGGGGTAGAACGCCGTGTCAGCGGGAAAATATTTTTGGTTTATATAGTCAATGACTGCATAATCCCTGAAGATTTAAACAAAAAATCGTTCGATACATGGGTAACTGCGTATCAACAGACACGGCGTCACATTCCAGAGGATATAAATCCTCATGTTTATTTTAATTGGGTGTGAAAATTTCACACTTGTATATGAGTTAGATGGACATTGTTCTGTTTTCCTTACGGATGTGCACACCCACTCACATAATTTTCTTCAGTTCTGAACTCGTTTTGCTTTGTTTGGAATCTGGAAAGGGAAAAGTCCAGACCTGACGTTTGTTACGTGTAGTCAGTTTTATCCTCCTCCTCTGACACCCTGACACCAAGTCCTGGCTATTCCTATATCGAGAAATCCACTCGAATGCTTTCGCTTCGCAAGAGGAATAAAACTGAATCCAGATTGCGTCATGAAGAGGAGTGCCAGCCAGCTCCACAGCAGAACTCGTCCCCTTAGGTCTAAACTCTACCTACGTCTAGGCCCACTTTACATCTAAATAGCTCCCCTCTTCTCATCCTCGAACCCCGTTTCGGTCCATTCTGCCACCATCAAGTCAAACTCCACCTACTCCCTCTTCAAACCCTGCATTAGGGAATGTTATGCTAGGCGAGTTTCTCTGTTAGATGGACCCAAACGGTGCTGAATGCTTACAAATGCAAATATTAGGACTGTGTACAAAGTTTCGAGATTCCTGGGGGCCAGTGTTCATATTTACCTTCTTACCAAACTGAGTTCCGAGACGAAACGAAATGTGGTCTTCTCTTCCTTTGAATGTCATTTTCAATTTCAAAACAACATTCTTTGTGAATCGAAGTTATGCTTTGATCAGATTTTTTTACCGTGTTCATTACGCTTGAAACAAAGCGGCTGGCCACATCAGCCAATCAGATGTCTGTCTCTCCTCGTCTTATGTGAAAGAAAACACACGCATCAACTAATTTCATGAGCAGACTTCGTAAGAAGTTAATCCTCTCAGCTAGTCGGAAAGTTTCCCGCTTTTTGTGAAAATCGAACTTACATTATTCTTCACTAGAAAACACAATTGGAATCTATCCTGAACCAACTGAACCCATCTATTTTAATATTATTCTTCCACCTACGCCTGAAGTATTTTTTCGCGTACTCACAAATGGAACGTTTAATTTATACCTGTCTTCCTTATCTCTCCATTCCTTGTTCTGCACATGTTCCACTTTGATTTGTTAATCGTAATAACATTATTTTAGTTGAATTATGCTAAATAGAAAGCTCTTCATTATATAATTTATCAAGCTTCCTGTTACTTTGGCCTTAATTTGGCGCATATGAAGAAATTCCTATATTGACGACGTATATAGATGGTTAGCGTATTGACTCAGCTGTGGTGGTAATAATGCAGTAGACGTAAATAGAGCAGTCATAACATAAAATTGTGTCCAAGGAAAATGTTAAAATTTTTGACCAGGTTTGGCTAAATGTCTGGATTCAAAACAGATGCTTCCAGAATTTAGGGTGGAATCAGTAACACGGATTTTGAAGCTTCGTCACGAACCATTAAACATCATTATGAATGTTTGGTGACTACAGATTTAACCGACTGACAGTGGAAATTACGTAATAGTGACATGCGTCTTCTGCTGGTTACTTAGAGCTCTGTAAAATGAACATTGTACAAGAAGTGTGCTAGATTAAATAATTGATACCATGTTATTAAGCAAGACTGTCGGCTATGCGGTTTTAATGCAAAAAGAATCATGTTTATGACAAAACTTATTGCGGAGCATACTGGCATTTGATTTTACTTTACAATTTTTATTGTTACTGTCGTCGGTTATTCAACTTGAGACCCCAGAATGTAAGCTTAAAATTCAGCAAGACTTGGAGGCATATAGGAGACGTGTGTAGAAATCTGCGCTTTATGCCCAAGCAATTAACCTAATTTAATTATCAGCCTCGGCTACTTACTTTTTAAGAAAATATTTAGGCGTTACTTTGATGGCACTCTGCTTTTATATACGAAGCGGTTGCTTGTCTCCGCGGCACAGTATGTCCTTTGGTTGAAAAAATATTGTAATGAATGTAAAATTTTGAAAATTCAGTTACATTTTGGTACTTGAAGTAACACTTCACGCAGCCACAGCACGTTGGCATTGAGATGGCTTTCTGCTCAGCAGTTCGTTACACTGTAGGGATTGCCTGAGCAGACAGTTTGTGTACCTCAACCCGCTATATAACCCAGCGCCGCAAGGTAATTGGCCTCACTAGCTTATTTACTACTTACTTGCCCTTAACATTGAAGGTTGCTTCGTAAGTGGAGGCGTCTCTGGGCTCGATATTCAGAAGATGTTACCACTTTTTGTTTGAAGTCTGTCTGGCTTCAAGTTATTCACTGTAAGTCGTGTTGAATGTATTTGGAAATCTGTACTCCCTTCGGTAATCTCCACTTCGAGTTGAGCAACTTGGGTTAAAGTTAATTGGTCGTATTTATTTGTTGTTCAAATTCTAAATCACCGACCCTGCACTGGGTTATAGCGAAAGCAAGGAAAGGCAGTTATTATGATTGTTTAAATTTTGGTGTTCTATTTAAATTTGTAAACTTGTGCATAAACAATAAAATTTTATAATTGCCCCTAGCTTAACCTTGTAACTAGACAGCTTTAGTATACTAGACTATACCATTAGCAGAACAGTTAAATATTCTACACAGCAACTGGAATGTAACACCTGCTTCACAACTTGAGTCCCCGACTAGCAAACTGTACCGATTGAATTGAGTGCAGACTTAAGTTACTCGTTGGCACCAGTCTCTCCGGGGGCCGTAACGTTGCTAGTACTAAGCAGTTGTCAGCAATCTGCTCTTAAACTAAAACTGAATGGTGGTGACAATATCGAAACCACGAGGACTTAGACGACTAGAGAGAACCGTCGAAGTCGCACAATCTGTAGTGTTACCTTTGGTAGGGCGTACTTGGATTCCGGACTATCAGCCGGGAGGCACTACAATATTAAAATAGATCGTAAATTGGACTTACCTGGCTTAGGATGTGGTCCTGTGGGGGCCCATGAACACGCTGGGGAACTTTTAGGTTGAGGTTTCCATTCCTCTGGTACTTGAGGCCGCTACACTCAGTGATTGGTGCTGTGACCTCCCGGCGACTCGGCATCACGTGCCAGAAGAACACCAACCTCAAGTGCACAGCTGCCAGAGCCTAAACACTCGCAGTTTTGGGTTTCATAAAATCCTGCAAATTCCTAGCCTAGCTGAGCTTCTGATGAAGAAATTCTTAGTACTGCAGGTTTGGTGACCCTTACATCAGATCGACAAAAACGTCGTGGATTAAGAATTTATTGTGTCGTACTTGTGTTAGCCACCTAGATTTACTTCCTGCCGTTGTATCCCAGCGGGTTGTACTTGCGTGAGGACAGCAGCCAGCGAACAAGTTAGACTGCGTTGTCACAAGTGGAAACGTAATCATGTGCAAGTCAAGAGACCTAATTCTCCTGTAGGTCAGTTCTAAAAGATTCATAAAATGTTGTATTTTACTTGGAATTGCCTGCTTTGTGCCATTAGTAGGTTATTTTGTAATTTATTCTGAGCAGAACGTTTTCTTTCGTAGTTTTGGTTTTCATGCTGTTTTGTACAAAACGTGTTGTAAATCATGTTACTATCTCCCACCGACAAACCCTGATCGCAGGGTGATATATAGAGGTAGTTGAGTGATGCAAGTTGTCCGGTAATTCAGAATAGCTCAGTCAGTCGGACTGAAATGAGTAGCTGCTGCTTAACCGTAATTTGAAAATTGCAACGAAAATACTTCCCGAAACTTTGCGTCATTTGCAACTACAACGTGATTGGTGAAGTCAAGAAAGCAAACAGCCTTAGAAAATTGTTGTTTCTGGTATGTGACGGTGTGTACATCGGTAGATATATACGAACTTCTGTAATTACAAGCCTAGCAGGTTTGTCTGAAAAGTCAGCATACCCACCAGACTGCATGACGTTGCATTCTGCAAGATATAAATCTTAAAATCGACCGACGTTTAGGGTTATTCGCCAGGGTACATCTGAGAATTCTGTGCGTCTGGTACACAACGAAGCGTCACATACCAGAAGACCAGAAACCTCTTCCTTTCCACAGCATGGAAAACTTCGCATGACAGTTATCTTATTTGGCGAAAATAATGGCTCGCACTGTCTCGCCGAGCAACGTATGTGCTGAAGACAGGGCATGTGTCAAATGAAATTATATTAACGTCTTCTGTAGTTAACCGACCAAGTGTAGAAGACTTTATTTAAAAAAAAATTCAACTGTATGATGTTATCCAAAAATAAAATTGTGTTCTAATGTAAAGAAAACTTGACACCTCACCAAAATAGTGACCCACTACAGGATGTAATATCGGATTTCAATTGCCTGTGTGGTAAAGACTGTATATTATAGCGTTGGGTCCACACTGATTCTTAGTCCTAGTCAGCGTCATAAGTACGCATACTGAATGTTTTGCACAGTGGGAAAAGCGGGGAAGGCGTGTCTCTAATCACTCCCGCTCTCATACATTGATGGTTTTAAGAGTGGATAGAGCTCCACCTCCATTCCACTAGTCGCTTTCACTGTCTAATGCGTAATTAAACACGCAGGAAACCATAATTTTATTCAGTCGTACAGGAAAATGTAACCAGAGAAACCTTGAAAAAGCAGGTCATATATAAGGTTGAATGTGAAGACTTGAAATGCCTAAAACCAAAGTGAATATACGCAGGATATAATTCTCATGGCCATCATCATAATCATCACCACCACCATATTCTCTTTCTTTGCCTTCTGCTGTCCATTCCTGTCCCCCTTTCACAACTGTGTTGCATTTAGTCTCCTTGTGTCTGTATACGAATTATTGTACGTCATAATACTTAGTTCTACAGTTTTTAGTAGTAGTTACTGTCCACTGTCCTCAAGCAGGTTAACATCTCGTAATTGAGGTCCTTGTTTAATAACTGAAAACAAACCCAGATACTTCCGTATTTATATTTGTCTTTGATTTTTATCTAATTTGAAATGTAATTAAGATTTTCTTAAAAAACTAATGTATCTACTCGAAATTTATATCTGCTCCTTGGCCTTCCAACTGACAGCAAACAGAAACTTTGATGAAGTGCTACAACACCTATAACCTGTTCTTTTACCGAACCCGAAATACCGGGTGTAATTATCGGGGTTCAAGGACATAGCGTGTTATACAATTCATCCTATAAACAGTATGCGTGAGCATAAAATATTGAAAGAAGACGCTCGTTTCTAGAGAAAGACAATAGTCCTACTTGTACACTTGTAGCTTGAATTACTCCAGGTAGCTTAGTATTTACTGACGAAGCCATAGTAGTTTCATTGATGAATCAAATCTGCCCCTTACGGACTCAGAATATTTATTAGTCTGTCCACAGGAGACATTATGTGGACCTTATTTTGAATCATTCGCACAATTTCGCAGTTTATTCTTGTGTTTAATGTAATAATTTCGACCACCTACTCCTGATCCGAATAAGGTATCTGTTCCCACAAGTTTTTCTGAAAACTTTTTTTTTGTATTATTTCCCCATGTTGGCCATTTGTCCAACCTATCTCCTCCTCCTCCTCCTACTCCTCCTCCTCCCCTTTGATCGCTCTAATAATGATGTATTTGATAAGGCTTTCTTGCTATCAGACTTTTCGTTTCTAGGCGCGTTGGCAAAATTGCGTAGAACGACTACCAACTTTCGTTATGTGTCTACCCATCTGTCCGACAGTCCTCATGAAACATCTCGGCTCCCACTGGAATGATTTTCATGAAATTTCATGTTTTGGTTATTTTTCGAAAATCTGTTGATGGAGGTCAGGTCTCGTTAAAGTCTGGCAAGAATAATAGGTATTTTACCTGAAGAACAATATATATTTTTGATCATATTTCGCCCAATTCTTCACATAATGAGAAGTGTTTCAAAGAACTTGTAGAGAAAATCAAACCACATATTTCATGTTCAGTAATTTTTTCTACAGTGGTACTCTTTTTTAAATAAGTTGGAAAATATTGTACAGCCAGGCGGGCCACAGATAACAATATGACGCATGTGGATTGTATGCTGGATACCTAAGGCTACAAATACACAGTCATAATACTTAATACTTATTGCTTTCCATCTGCGAACGCGCCTCGATATTGCGTTGATACGTACAGTCCCTGTCTTGTAAAATATAAACAGTACTCGTACTTACTTACTCCATGCAGCAGATTTCTTCATGAGATTCTAAGACGTCTTCAGTCAGTCAAGAAATTCCCCCCATTTCCTGGGACCCGAAGGCTCATTAGGGCCTTTAAAAGAGCGCGCCACCTGTCCCTATCCTGAGCCATTTCCATCCAGTCCATGTCCCATCCAACTTCTTGAATATTACATTTTAATAGTTTCCTTCCGTCTACGTCTAGATCTTCCCAGTGGTCTCGGTCTATCAGGTCTCCCCACCAAACCCCGGTAATCACCTCTCCTGTCTTCCATACTTGCCATGTCCCCTGTCCATCACATTGTCCTTCACTTGATCACCCGAATAATATTTGGTGAGGAGTGAAGATCATAAAGCTCTTCGTTATGTAGCCTTCTCCACTACCCTGTTACGTCGTCTCTCCTAGGCTCAGATATCCTCTTCAGCACCCTGTTCTCAGACACTATCAGCTACGTTCCTCCCTCAATGTGAGCGAGAAATTTTCTCTTACCTACTTTATTTCCTGGTTTTAATTATTATTAAACCCGTACTCTGTGTTCTCAAACACTTTGTATTTGGTACTTTGAAATGACTCTAGAAAAGTGTATGAGAAAATTAAGGACTCCTAATTTTTAATGGAATGCTTAATAAGTCAACAGGTTTTAAAACTTTTAAAACCTTAATCATGGATCCCCAACGCGCTGCCAGCAGGTCGCATGCGGTCCTCCAGCTTGTGTTTTGAGGCCTGCGGCCACATTTGTAAACTTTTTATGTACTGCAAAAATTGCACAATAATTTAGACAGTTAGGTGTACCAATTACGGCTGTTTTCCCCGTGCGGCCAGCGAACCAGCCCACAGTAACGGAGGCGGTCCTTTGCCATGAAAATTTGGAGACCCATGTTTTATTTTGACCTAGGTGAATTTGGTTCAAAATATCTACGATTATAGTACAACTTTTAGTTTACTTGCATTTTGAGTTACTGTTAGTGGGAAAATAAATTTGTGCATGAATAACAGGTTGAAATAAACAGTAAATAACTCGTTAAGATCAGTGATGAATGTTAAACGACACCAAAATATGTTACAACTCGCGTCATTAATAGCTCTTTATCACTACCTAAACCTGAAATGAGTTTCACCACAAATATTTCCTTAGTCTTGCCTAGTACAAGTTATTCCAAATGATAACCATTTCATTTCCAGAATATCATTTTAAGTGTGAGGTGGATGCTACGCTAGTCCCGATGAATAAGGTCTTTAATTTTCTGATGGTTATAGATGTTAGAATAATATGTCGCTTTTTAATGTTACTTTTGTGTAATTTATACAAGATTGCAGTCTTGCTAATTCTGTACCGCCGTTTATGTTTTCCTAGATAGCCATAAAAGGCAACTATCAAAGCTAGGTCATGTAAAACTTATTTCTTGGTAGCTCATGAACACGTGTTGTAAAATCATAAGGTTCGTTATTCCCGTTGTGTTTACAATACACTAAATTGGAGTTTATGTATTTGTCTAACACAACTATATGATGGTAGAGATATGTATAGAATTTATTACATTTATATAAAAATTGCACACTGTATATTTATAAGCTAAGTATACATGTACATACAATCTCTACAAACATAGATGATACCGTAGATCCAACTATATTAACCTAGAATAGCATATAATAGCAGAACCCATGTACCCACACCACCCATCCTACACAACACATGCGAGATCTCGTACCCACTTCACCTCTTACCTCCCCAATGTATACAACCCACATAAGTCGAGTATAGCTGCTTACTAAGTTTTTTCATTTCTCAACCTGAAGATGGCCAATGTAAAGTGCCGAAACATGTAGTTGTTCTTTATGTAATAAATTATATATATATATATCCCTACCAGCATATAGGTGTGTTAGAAAAATACATACACTCCAATTTAGTTTAAGCGTTATACAAATTTGATTCAGTTGGACTGCATGTAAATCGATAAAATTTACATGTTAATTTATGTTAGTTTTAATTTTTAGTAGCAAATGATGCGTGATAATATACAAGATGAACAAGGCAAGTACGGAGAAGAATTGAAGGGCAGTGACAATTTTGGTTGGATAACCTTGAGGTAAAACCGATTTGGCAGGCTTAGGTGTAGACGGACGATAAATTTTAAATGGATGTTAAAGAAACATAGCGGTAGGATACGGAATTAATTTTTAATTTGATTAGTTTATGGACGGCGGGGGGTTCCCTCTATTCACTGCTGTGAAGAGACTTAAGGTTCCATTAAACGTGGAGAATTTATTGCCGAGCCCAGGAAGTATTATCTTCTGAAGAAGCTCTCTGCTCCATGAAGTTAACTAACTTACATTTCTCGTTGTTTTCGAAGATGTCTTCCCAGAAGTAACTGTTCGTACATGAGAGTGAATGTTCACATTATTTTAAAAAGAAGCCTGATTTTGAAGTTGAATACTTATATTGTCACCTGCACCCTAAATACACATATATAGGGTTATTCAAAATGATTGTCGGGGTTTTAACAACTTGTCATACACAATATACTTGAGATAGAAGGATATGTATTTTTTTTATCTAATAGAACAACACTCTAAGCTTTTGTTACATGCCATACAGGTGCTCTTTGAGAATTTCTAGATCCATTGATGCAACTACATACTCCTATCTCAAGTGTATCATACACAATACACTTGAGATAGGAGTATGTAGTTGCACCGATGGATCTAGAAATTCTCAAAGAGCACCTGTACGGCATGTAACAAAAACTTGAAGTGTTGTTCTAAAACAAAAACACATATACTCTTATCTCAAGTGTATTGTGTATGACAAGTTGTTAAAACCCCGATAATCATTTTGAATAACCCTGTATTTGGCCTGATAATCATCTAAATTTAGGACGAAACGTACAGTTTATACTTTTTATCATGTTCCCTGTATTAATTAATATAATGGTTCCTAAAGCACCCTGCTTTGCCTTATATCACATACAGCAGGGTGTCTCGAAGACTGAGTTTTATTTCTATGTCATTGTGTGATTTCACAATTTGCTGTTTTCGATAACAAAGTACCCGTTCACACAACACTTTAACTACTGGCTTTTGTGCATAAACACTGTTATTGAGGCATAAATTGACCCTGGACTGCGATTCTGACTGCAAATTGTCGTAATTTTCTCAACTTCAGTAAAAGTAATGCTTGCTGGATGTGACAGATCTTCTAAGTAACTACGAATGCTTCATTTCACGTGTGTTATAATTTAACACCTGTTATCGCGTAATTTCATATCTGAAGCTGCGTGAAAATACAAAGTGAAAAGCGCCGTTTTAGTAAACTATTTGCCTGTCATTCTGTTTTTAGTTACAGAAAATATAATAAAATTGAAGCGACAGAAAATGATTTTAATTATGTTAAAACATCACTTATACCTGTATATTTTAATTGTAATCTTACAATACCACATCAAATGTGATATACATATCATTGTTTTATTTTTTCTTCTTAAGCTTCCTTTAACTTCTTGGGTACACTTTCGAAATGGATACTGATGATTTTCCTGCAAATAAAGTACATAGTCCCCAGCACAATAGCAATGGACAGTACAATTACTGCTATGACATCTAACAGTAGGTATTGGTACCACGTCAGGTCCAGCGCGGCAGACCGCAGGTGTGGCGCTCCGCCATGTCTGATGACGTATTCAGTCCAGAAGATGGCTGTCTCGAGTGGAGCCTTAGGTCGGTCTCGAAACAGACGTGAAAGTTTTTCAACGTTCTGCCGGTAACTGAAATAGTACCAACGAAGTCATAAGTAACAGGTTCCAGTGACCAGCCGATTTCAGAAGCATTTATTCGTGACTCGCAGAACTGTGGGATGTTGGTTTAGAACATCGCAGTTTATTATCGACGACAGTGATTCTGCGAACTTCTGTGACCTTTCACAACTTGAAAATTTTTCTCCAATCTTTGTGTATGATTCTTAGAATTGACTAACTCTCTACGTCGGTTGAAGGCAGCTCTGATTGAAATATGACAGTCTGCATAGCGACAAACTGTACTGGTAACACAAAATTAAACAGTTCCTTAAAAATAAAATATTATCGCAGTCAACTGCAGTATTCACAGACAATTGCAACATTTTGTCGACACTTGTTTCAACAGACGCAGATCATTATGAAACACGTTTTACGGCAGTTTGCCCATACAGAAGCCTCTACTCGATAAGTGTATAAAGTTATCCCTGTATTTAATAAAGCGCCACTTTGTAAAGGCAGGGGGAGTGAAACTTTGACTTGCACATTTATAAACTTGGCACCAGATGGATGCCAGTGGTCGGTTTTACGTTTCGGCGGCTTAACCCCTCCCAAAGACCTAAAATTACCAGTTGGGTAGGAAGCTATGTGGGCCCCACAGTCAGTCTGGGAGCAATGGAACATACACACAAGACTCAGTACCTGCCAGGAATAAAACCCCAGTCTCCAGTTTTCTAGCTCGTAGCTTACTCACTCTAGTTAATCAAACATACATGCTCTCTAATTAGTGCCACATGTGATAGTAGGCCTATAGTGTGTTATACGTAAATACCATGTACCAGTAACATCAGTTTGCTTTCGTCGTATATTCCGGACGTCTTTTCAAACGACCGGCTTATGACTGAATTAAAATTAACAAAAACAGATAGATAATTTAGCTTTTGATGTTTGTTGTATCGTGCATCATTGTGATAACTGAAGAATAAAAACCAACTAGATGTCACTATTTTATTGCACTTCTTATAGGCTCAACATGTTTCGGGCACTACTATGCCCATCATCAGGAGCTCGCGAATATAATGTATTGGTCGTTTCGTTCTTGGTTTGCTGTAGGTTGGAGGTTAGGTGCGGTTTAGCCTGCAGCCTGGACACTACTCCAGCCTAACTGCACCTAACCTCCAACCTACAGCAAACCAAGAACGAAACGACCAATGTGGTAATCAACATTATAATCGCGATCTCCTGATGATGGGCATAGTAGTGCCCGAAACATGTTAAGCCTATAAGAAGTACAATAAAATAATAAGTGGCATCTAGTTGGTTTTTATTCTTCAGATAATTTAGATGTTTGGCATAATAACTGCATCTTACCTTGAATTATGGAGTACTGTTTTCAGCGCACTTGATATAATCTCTTTGTTGAGAGTGTCATATTCCACCATGATTGAAATACCCCTCCTAATGCAGTTTCTTATGTTAAGTTCTTGATCAGCAAATAAAGGAATTCCGACCATGGGCACACCTGCGTAGACTGCTTCTTGTACACCCAATAGTCCTCCATGGGTTATGAAAAGGCGAACATTTGGATGACCTGTAGTGTTCAGAAATATCACACATAATTAATTGAAGATAAGCACAACGACAGCAGAATCGGACATTTAAAGCCTAGGCAAAAGCGGGATATTTTACAAGATTCTAAATTATTTTTGTCTATATCCCTGTCCTTGTACACCTGTCTTTTTAAGATCCATTAACCTGTTTTCTCATCTTCTCTTTCTTGGTTTCTTAAATAGATGCTCTCCAAGAGTATTTTCCACAGAAATATTGTAGATGTGATCTCTGACACCCTAGACACATGGCCAGGCAGTCTAACCGCAATGAATTTCGCTATCTTGAAGATAGTATGCAAACTATTCAAATAACACTATTTTTATTTGTGGAATATTCGTATTGACTCTCAGTATGTCTCTTAGGTCCACGTCTTCCTGAATAGCAGGTTTTTAACTTACGTAAATTAAGTACGTTCTACAGAATGACACTCAACATTTCAAACCAATGTTAAGAACTTGGAAAGATTATTTTTATGTGTAAATCGATGTATATATACAGGGTGTCCCAGGAGGAATGTGCCAGAATTCGGGAGAGTGTTCCTTATGTTAAACTATACCGATATAACCCAAAACACATATGTCCAAAATTGAACGGTTACGGAGATAATGGCCAGTGAAAAGTGTGGGCTTTATTGGTGTCGACGTACTGCACGCCGTCCGTGACGTCATACTTGTTCAATGCGCCTGCCCGACAACTAGACATGGTAATGCAGTGACCTTGGCGTGTGCGCTACAGCGCACGGTAGCTCTGACGTCACAAGATAACAGATCAGCTGCGGCCTGCGTAAAGTACTTGGAA
>Ga0123355_10010024_pt1 | contig 14476 bp, 12 predicted proteins | sample TergutEmb28metaG_3_FD_89872 | JGI IMG/M metagenome (GOLD analysis project Ga0123355, IMG submission 89872) | Embiratermes neotenicus P1 segment gut microbial communities from Petit-Saut dam, French Guiana - Emb289 P1 | ecosystem: Host-associated > Arthropoda: Insects > Digestive system > Gut ...
AGCTTTTGCAGAATACGCATTAATCAGCTTTTTCCTATTCATCTTGGTCTGATAGCTCTCCATAGTGACTTTAGCAATTTTACCGTTCTCGAATGCAAAAATTATATAACCTTTGTAGTCAGTAGTAGTGGCAGCAAAGACAATCTGCTCACCATCTTCCATCCCTAAAAGATTAGGCAGAAAATCACCTAAAGACGATGCTTTTGAATCAGGCATTTCATATGTTTTGACCTTATACACATTATGTTTGTTTGAGAAGAACAAAAGCTCGCTCTTATTCGTCGCTTCAAACTCTTGCAGAATCCCATCGTCTTCTTTTACATTCTGCTCGCCCGCAGAGCGTAGAGAGATTAGCGATATTTTCTTAAAATAATTCTGCTTAGTCAAAAAGATTTTAAGCGAATAATCCTCGATAAAGCTCTCTTCGGATATTTGTTCTATCTCGTCTTCAGGGACTATGATTGTTTGTCTATCTTTGCCATGTTTTTTGCTAACTGCTTTGAGCTGTGTTACTATTATTTGACTAATTTTCTTATCGCTTTCAAGAGTAGCTTCGAGTTCTTTGATTTGCTCTTCCAGCTTCTCTTTTTCATTGATTTTGTTGAGCAAATATTCTTTGTTTAGGTTTCTGAGCCTGATTTCAGCGATATAGTCCGCTTGCAGCTTGTCTATGTCAAAGCCGCTCATAAGATTCGGAATAACTTGAGAGTCTTCCTCGGTGTTTCTTATAATCACAATGGCTTTATCAATATCGACCAAAATTTTCGCAAGACCTAAAAGAAGATGAAGCCTCTCTTTGCTCTTTTCAAGGTCAAAAGCTACTTGACGTTTTATACAACTCTTTCTAAATGTCAGCCAATTCTCCAATATGCCCTTAATTCCAAGCGTCTGCGGTCTACCGTCGATGAGTAGATTGAAGTTGCAGCTAAAGCTGTCACTAAGGCTCGTCATATTATAAAGCTTTTGCATCAGAAGCTCAGGGTTTGTATTTTTCTTAACATCAATGGCAATCTTGAGCCCATGGAGTCCAGTCTCATCGCGTATATCATTTATCTCGCGAAGTTTACCAAGCTTTACTAAAGAAATAACCTTGTCGATAATAGCCTCGGCAGTTGTGGTATACGGTATCTCTGTTACTTCAATACAAGAATTCTTCTTATCAAAAGCGTATTTAGCGCGCAGCTTAAAGCCGCCTCGACCCGTCTCATATATCTTTTCCATCTCAGCTTTGCTGTATATAAGCTCGCCACCTGTTGAAAAGTCAGGGGCGGGGAGGTATTCGGATAAATCAACATTAGCATTTTTCATATAAGCGATGGTAGCGTCCGCGACCTCTCTTAAATTAAAACTGCAAATTGAAGAAGCCATCCCAACAGCAATGCCAAGGTTAGGCGTAACCAAAATATTCGGGAACGTAGTAGGGAAGAGTGTCGGCTCTTGCATAGTCCCATTATAGTTGTCTATAAAGTCAACAGAATTTTTATCAATATCGTAAAAAACTTCTTCACATATAGAGTCTAGTTTAACCTCTGTATAGCGGCTTGCAGCATACGCCATATCACGCGAATAAACCTTACCGAAGTTCCCCTTGCTATCAATAAACGGATGCAAAAGTGCCTCATAACCTTTCGTGAGTCTTACCATTGTCTCATAGATAGCTCCATCACCGTGCGGGTTTAAACGCATAGTTTGCCCGACGACGTCATTAGACTTCATGCGTCCACCTTTAAGAAGCCCCATCTTATACATAGTGTATAGGAGCTTTCTATGTGATGGTTTAAATCCGTCTATTTCAGGTATCGCTCTGGAGACAATTACGCTCATTGTGTATGGCATGTAATTTTGCTCAAGCGTATCTGTTATATGTTGTTCTATGGGTAGATTTGGCTTGGTGGTGCTAGTCTTTTTCCCAGGGGGCATTGTTACATTACCTCGCTTAAGTCTATATATTTGTGTCCGTTTTCTTCGATGTTTTGTTTTCTCGCTTTTATGTCATTACCTAGATGCATGTCAAAGACTCGCTTCGTCTTCTCCACATCTTCGGGGAGTACGGATATAAGCTTACGAGTTTCTGGGTTCATTGTAGTAAGCCACATCATATCTGCATCGTTTTCGCCAAGTCCTTTTGAACGCTGTATTTTCACAGGTCCTTTTTGTGCAGCTACAATGTCATTTTTCTCTTTGTCGCTGTATGCGAAGAAAGTATTTTTACCCGCGGTTATCTCATAAAGCGGCGACTCTGCAATAAATACCTTGCGATTCTCTATCAGTGCAGGGGTGAGCCTATAGAGCATAGTGAGAATAAGCGTGCGAATCTGGAAGCCGTCCACATCTGCGTCGGTACAGATTATAATCTTGTTCCATCTAAGTGCGTCAAGGTCGAATGTAGAGTCTTTGCCATTCTTAGTCTTAATCTCAACACCACAGCCCAAAACCTTAATCAAGTCAGTGATAATGTCGGACTTGAAAATCTTGTCAAAGTCTGCTTTGAGGCAATTAAGTATCTTGCCGCGTACGGGAATGATTGCTTGAAAATTTGGGTCGCGCCCCATCTTACATGAACCAAGAGCTGAGTCGCCCTCAACGATATAAAGCTCACGCTCACTAACATCTTTACTGCGACAGTCAACGAATTTTTCAACTCTATTGGTGATATCAAGGTTGCCTGTAAGCTTTTTCTTAAGGCTTAGTCTAGTTTTTTCAGCAGTTTCGCGGCTTCTTTTGTTTATGAGTATTTGTTCGGCTATCTTATCCGCGTCCGCTTTGTTTTCTATAAAGTGAATCTCAAGATTTTTTTTGAGAAAGTCGGTCATGAAGTCTTGTATAAACTTATTACTGATAGACTTCTTTGTTTGGTTCTCGTAGCTCGTAATGGTCGAAAAAGAGTTCGCAATAAGCACCAAGCTATCCTCGATATCAGAGAATGTCACTCGTTTTTCATCTTTTTTATACAGTCCTGCTGCTTTTATATAATTGTCAATCGAAGATACAAAAGCTGATTTAACAGCGCGGTCAGGAGAACCGCCATATTCTAGAAAACTTGAATTATGATAATACTCAAGCTTATTTACATCATTAGAAAAACAGAACACAAGTTCGAACTTAAGTTTGTAGTCAGGCTTGTCCACACGGTCGCGACCAACTCCGTCACCTTTTAAGTAACATGGCTCGGTGAGTATTAAGCTTTTTGTTTTTGTATCATCAGTTTCTTCGCCATCGCTTTCATCTGTAAGTTCGCCATTAACAGCAGAAGGTTCGTCAGAGAGAAGCTCCTTCATATAATCCTGAATACCATCTTTGTAAAAAAACTCGAACGTAGTTCCGCTAAACTCGTCGCGCAAGATAAATTTAAGCCCGCTGTTTACAATAGCTTGACGCTTTAGTGTCTCAAGATAATACTCAAGCGGGATGGCTATATCCGTAAAGACCTCAAGATCAGGGCGCCACTTAATTCGGCTGTATGTCTTAGTTTTGTTGGTACGCTCTTTGAGCATTCCGCCTACATTTTCTCCATGTTCAAAATGGAGCGAATACTCATAACCGTCTCTTACAATAGATACATCCATATACTCAGACGCATATTGAGTAGAGCAAAGCCCGAGACCATTAAGACCTAAACTATACTCATAATTCTCACCCTCGTTATTTAAGTATTTACCGCCAGCGTAAAGTTCACAGAACACAAGTTCCCAATTATAGCGCTGCTCCGTATTGTTAAAATCAACAGGAATCCCGCGTCCATAGTCTGTTATTTGTACAGAATAATCTTTGAAGCGTGTTATCTCGATAACATTGCCAAAGCCCTCTCTCGCCTCATCAATCGAGTTTGAAAGTATCTCAAACACCGAATGTTGACATCCCAAAAGTCCGTCAGAGCCAAAGATAACCGAGGGTCTCTTACGAACTCTGTCTGCGCCTTTTAACGCAGTTATGCTGTCGTTGTTGTAATTTGTTTTATTAATCATAATATATATCCACCTTTAAGGAGTAATCGCAATAAAAAGAACCTTATTTAGTTTAACATATCTTCTAAAAAAATGCCATGGTAAGTAGAGAGAAACATTTGTCGAAAATTGTATTTTTGGTGCTGCGCTTTTTTCGTTGGGATATATAACCACTTTAAGTGACAAATGAGCCTATTTATACGCAGTGCATGCACTTAGTTTTGACCTTTAACGACAAACCATGTAGTGTTTGTCGTTAAAACATGCTTGTAATAATTAGCAGATATTGCTATACTATTATTAACTCATTTTAAGGGGGAAACTCAACATGGTAAAATTTATTGCAGGACAAAAAGGTGAAGGCAAAACAAAGCGCTTAATTGAAATGGCTAACGAAACTTTAAAAACTACGGAAGGGCATGTTGTGTTCCTTGAGGCAGGGAAAAAGCATATTCACGATCTACATTATGATATTAGATTCGTAGAGACGAGCGAATTTCCAATAGCTAAATATGGCGAGTTTATAGGCTTTATTTGTGGTATTTTGTCGCAAAACAGCGATATCAGAGAAATCTTTGTGGATGGACTGACGAGAATTGTCGATAGCTTAGGTTCTGAAGATTTAATTAAGCTTATTGAAGTGCTTGAAGAGCTTTCGGAAAAACACTCCGTTGATTTTATCATACACAAAACTTGCGACATAGCTACTGCTCCACAACAGCTTAAAGACAGGGTGATATAATATACTTACCAAAAGTGTTTAAAATCAGAGAGGGTGCTTTGCGGTTAAGTATCCGATAGAGTCTTCCGATTGTGAACGGTGAATTAGCTATAGCCGTTCTTTTGAACAGTGCATAAATATAAACAGTAGGTTGAAAAATGAATGCAGAAGAAAAAATCCCTAGAAAACGCACCAACCTGCACGCAGGACATAGAGAAAGAGTTCGCCAAAAATACATAAACAGTGGAAGTCTGGACGACTTTAAAGAACATGAAGCTCTTGAATTTTTACTGTACTATTCTTATCCTCAGCAAGACACTAACGAAATAGCTCATAAAATGATTAATGAATTTGGGAGCTTGTCAAAACTTGTGGAGGCATCGCCCAGAGAAATTGCAAAACGTTGCAATGTGACTGAGCGAGTAGCAATCTTAGTATCGCTAATACCCCATATGTCAAAGTTATATCTCATGGGCAAGTATCACTCAAAATCTGTTATGAGCAATTCGAAATCGGTGGGCGAATATTGTGTTGCGCTATTTTCTAGTGTTCATTATGAACGCTTTTATATAATTTGTCTGGACACTCAGAGGCGGCTTATACGTGCAGAGCTTGTGCATGAAGGTGGCTTGGATGCAGCAGTTATTTACCCAAGGGTAATTTTGGAAGCGGTGCTTAAAAATCGTGCAGCATGTGTAGTCTTAGCACATAACCATCCTGGCGGGCGGCTTTTGCCGTCAAAAAGTGATATGGAAGTTACAAAAAAACTTCGAACGGCACTCGATTCAATAGACGTTGGGCTTATTGATCACATTATTGTTGCTGATGGCAATTATTATAGCTTTATTGAGAAAAAAGTGCATTTTTAATGGAGTAGATGTGAATAGTAAGTAGTGTGAGAGGCTTTAAAAAGAAAGGTGGATAAACAATGGACACAATGCAAAAGAGGCTTTATAAAAGCAGAGATGGTAATACAATAGATGGAGTGTGTAGAGGGATGGCTATTTATTTTAAAATGGACCCTACTGTAATGAGGCTGATATGGGCTGCAGGCTTAATATTTGCACTACCTATATCTATCACAGCGTATATTTTATGCGCTCTTATCATTCCGAGAGAGCCAAGTGCTGATGAGAGCTAACTTATTATATAATAGACTTGTATCCGCAAAGCAAATAGGGGACTACCTATTTGTTTTGCGGTGTTTTTTTGGGAGGGGACAGAAATGAGCAATATCAATATTCGTATAAGAAGAGAAACTTTTGAGGATTATTATGCAGTAGAGGAGTTGACTAGGGAGGCTTTTTGGCGGGGCTTTTGGGGAGAGGGTCAGACGATTTGTGACGAGCATTTGCTTGTACATAAACTTCGGGGTACGGAGGCTTTTGTTCCTGAACTATCTTTGGTTGCGGAGTTTGACGAAAGGATTATAGGGCATATCATTTATTCTAAGAGTAAAGTTATAGATAATAATGATAATGAGTATGAACTGCTAACATTCGGTCCAATATCTACCCATCCTAAATATCAAGGGCAGGGAATAGGGCAAGTGCTTATGAATCATAGCTTTGAAGAAGCTAGACGGCTTGGTTTTTTGGCAGTGATTATTTTTGGCTATCCAGATTATTATCCAAAGATGGGCTTCCGTCTTGCGGGGGAGTTTGGTATCACTACTAAAGAGGGCAATACTTTTGATTCGTTCATGGCTTTGGAACTTCAGCCAGGAGCGCTGGAGACAATAAAGGGGAAATATTATATTGACTCGGTTTATGAGCAATTGATGCAGAAAGATGCAATGGAATTTGATAAACGGTTTCCGCCTAAAGAGACTTTTGTTCCTATTCCAATTAAAGTATTGCTTGAACACTTGAGTGAAAATGCGCGAGTAGCAATTGAGGATTTGGGTATTTCGACTTTGGCAGTTATGGCGACTAGGAGTGAGCGTTCTTTAAGGGCTTTACCTAATGTGTGCGATGAGTCAATTAGGACTATCAAAGCAGTGATGAAAGAATACGGATACGCTTGGGGAAAGTAAGAGTGTAGGATATAGTAGTATAGTCGTTAAACTTGAAAATTATCAAGCTCTATGTGGGCGCTTTCAAGTTTAACGACTATATTTGTATGAACGGCTATATTAATTCGCCCAGTACATAACATTAAAGTACATAAACCCATTAGGACCAAGTTCAGGTGTCACAAGATTTGCATTAAAGGCTCTGACGATTACGTTCATGTTCGTGCCGATGTGCGGGACTTGTTCATTAGCTATTATTACGGCTTGTTCAAGAATTGCCTCTCTTGCTGGGGCATCAATTGTTATGATGGCTTGTGCGATTAAGTCGCTTAGCTCTTCATGGCGTATGCGGCTTCTATTTTGAGAGTCAATAAACTCGATGGTTAATAAACTTCTCATAAAACCTACCAGAGAAGGGGAGGTGAAGTTAGCGAAAGTCGCTTCAAAGTCACCGTTGCGCGTTTGGTCTCCCCATGCGGCAAAGTCTATCATTGTAATGGTGGTTGGTATACCGATGTCATTAAGATTAGACTGAGCGACTTCTGCTCGGCGTCTTTGTTCTTCATTAAATGCAAGCATTTCAAAGGCGAGGGTAGTGGGATCGATGCTTTGCTCTGCTAGTAACGCTTTTGCACCATCTGGGTCAAAGCCTCTTGTGCCTTCAGTTGTGGCACCTGGTAACGCTGGAGGCACAACTGTCCAAATAGGTACGCCCCATCCATCTAAGCTGACGGTAAGCATCGCGTCTCTGTCGAGAGCCATGTCGATAGCGCGTCTAGCATAAACATTTTCAAACTGAGGCAGCTCATTATTCATTATCAGATAGCTAAACTGCGTGCCGGGTCGGTAGATGACACTGACAGCGGAGTTCTCTTGAAGCCTTGGGATATCGGGGAAGGCAACATCTACTATGTAATCAACTTCACCAGTCTCAAGAGCTATAGTTCTTGAAGAACCCTCAGGAATTATTCTCCAATGCACGTAAGCAAGCATGGGCGAACGATCCTCGTCAAAATAATTCTCAAAAGCGTAAAACCTCAAAGAGTCGCCAAATCTCCACTCTTCAAAGATAAACGGGCCAGAACCTACAGGATCAGACGTCAAGTCATGCCCAGACTCTATCAAAGATCGCGGCATTATAAAGTTGCCTTGATGTGCCAAATCTCTAAAAAATAGAGCGTTAGGTTCTCCGGTATCTATCCTTATAGTAAGCGAGTCAATAACTTCCCAACTGTACATACTGCCATGCACTGAGCGTTGATCAGGAGTAGTTCTTACATACTCAAAGGACGCCGCGACATCATAAGCATCTAGTATTTCACCATTGTGGAACATGACACCTTCATGTAAGTAGAAGTCAAATACAGTGTCACTAATAGCTGTGAATCCCGAAATCAAGTCAGGAAGAGGTTCATGACCATCAGGATGAGCCCTAAAGAGCCCGTTGTGGGTCAGAATGTTTTTGTGGTGTCCAATTACTGAGGCGTGTCTCGCTACACCGATAGAAGATGTTTCGGACATAACAGCTACTGTTAGACCTCGCCCTATCGGTCGTTCCTCATGCGGTGGTGATGCCTCTGGGATAGGTGCAGGTGTCGTTTGCGGTGGAGTTGGTACTGTAGCGCCCGCAGTTGGTGGTGTCGGCTGCTGCTCGGCAGGGGAGCAGGCTCCGAAAGTGCCTATCAATAAAGCACCTGTCAATAATAGTCCTAAAATTCGCTTCTTTTTCATAAAAATCTCCTTTCTTGAACTATTGGCTATATATCCATATGCAAAAGGCCAAAGACAAAGTCCTTGGCCTTAAAAAATATTAATCAACCCAATACATCATATTCATATACATAAATCCGTTTGCGGCAAGTTCGGGAGCTCTTAAGTTTGAATTAAACGCTCTGAACACAATATTCATGTTAGTGCCGATAAATCCGGAGTATTCGTTGGCTACCCTTGTCGCTTCATAGAGGATCGCGTTTCTTGCGTATGTATCAACAGTGGTGAGAGCTTGGTTAATTAGTCCAGACAGCTCAGGGTTATTGATACGTGCTCGGTTTTGTACATCAATAGACTCGATGGTCATCAAGTTTCTCATGAAAACAACCAGAGTGTTAGGTGTATTATTAGCAAAGGAGGCTTCGAACTCATCGCCTGTGGTGAGAGGTAGCCAAGTCGCAAAGTCTACCATAGTGATTGTTGTTGGAATCCCAATGTCTGCAAGGTTCGCTTGAGCGACCTCTGCACGGCGTCTTTGGGTCTCATCAAATGCTAACATTTCAAAGCCAATAGAGGCAGGGTCTACGCCATGTTCAGCGAGTAATGCAGCTGCGCCATCAGGGTCAAAACTTCTTGTACCCTCATGAGATACTCCTGGGAATATAGGAGGAACAGTAGTATAAACAGGAACGCCAAAGCCGTCTAAGCTGGCTATGAGCATAGCTTCTCTATCAAGAGCCATATCAATTGCGCGCCTTACATAAACACTCTCAAACTGAGGGCGAGCGTTGTTTAGCAGAAAGTAGCTGAACGTAGCTCCTGGAGTCTGCTGGACGGTGATATCAGGATTAGCTTCCAAGCGAGGGATATCAGGGAAAGCAACATCAATTACATAATCCACTTCACCAGTTTCTAAAGCGATAGTTCTAGAAGAACCTTCCGGTACGATTCTCCAATGCACATAACCTATTCTTGGGAATCTGTCCTCGTCAAAATAATTCTCAAAAGCGTTAAAGTGCAAGAAGTCTCCATGCCTCCACTCCTCAAACACAAACGGACCGCTTCCTACAGGATTGGTCATAAAGTCATGACCAGAGTCGATTAACGAGCGCGGCATTAAGAAGTTTGCTTGATGTGCCAAGTCGTTAAAGAGTACAGCGTTAGGTTCGCCACTGTCTATCCTGATAGTCATCTCATCAACAACTTCCCAGCCTGCGACACTTGCATGAAGGGCTCTTTGCTCAGGATGCGTCCTAACATATTCAAGTGATGCCGCTACATCATATGCAGTCATGATATCGCCATTATGGAACTGGATACCCTCACGAATTGTAAACTCAAACAATGTATCGCTGATAGCGTGCCATTCGCTCACAACATCAGGGATAGGAGAAAGGTCGCCGTGATAAACTCTAAAAAGCCCATTATGTGTCATAACGTTTTTAAAATGACCTATGAGTGCGGTTTGTCTAGCGGGTGCAATTGCAGACGTTTCCGCAGCACCTACTACTGTCAGACCTCTCTGGAAGCCGTCTTCTACCTGAGCAGGCTCCGCCGCTGCAGGAGTAGCCTGAGTGGGTGTGGTAGCAGTTGGTTGAGGAGCAGCCTCAGGGGTAGGAGTTTGTACGGCAGCAGGAGCACAAGCCACCAAAAGACCAATTGACACAAATGCGGTTAAAAATAATGTTGTAAACTTCTTCACTTAATCGCCTCCGTAAAAATTAAATGTTTTGTGTATAATGTGTATAAAAGGCAGTGCTTACTATAAATTAATAGTGTATGCACTGCCATTAAATATTTTGTGAAACTTTCATGAGTTTGTTTATTTTTTAACATGATTAGTATAGCGGATTGGCAAGAGTTAGTCAAGGGTTTATTAAACTTCCCCACGCGTACACCGATTCCCCCAACTATTGATTAACGTCTCATCCAAATAAGCCTCAATAATCTCACAATGATTAGGACAAGCTTCACATTCGCGCCCAACTGTCTTAAAGTCCATATCCCCCATCTCGAAAGAGAACTTTTTTTGTGCATCTTTTAGCTGATTACGTTCGGAGCTTTGGCGGGCTAAAATAGCACAGCCGCGTGCGCCTGCCAAATGCGACTCTTCATCGACCAAGATATCTTGTCCTATGACATCGCCAAAGGCTTTGACAACACCGTTATTTTTACTGACTCCACCTTGAAAAACAATGGGAGAGTGCATTTCTTTTCCTTGCCCTACATTGCTAATATAATTTGAGACGACTGCGCTACATAGCCCTGCAACCAAATCTTCTTTGCTGTGTCCTGCTTGAGCTTTATGAATCATGTCAGACTCAGCAAAAACGGCGCACCTTGCTGCGATTTTTACGGGTCGACTGGACTTGAGCGCAAGTTCCCCCATATCCTCCATTGCAATACCAAGCCTCTTAGACTGTGCAACTAAAAAAGCTCCTGTACCAGCTGCGCATAATGTGTTCATTGCGTAATCGACAACGATACCGTCTTTGATCAAGATAATTTTAGAATCCTGTCCGCCGATTTCAAGAATTGTACGTACATTGGGGAACTTGGATAAAGTGCCGATAGCGTGGGCGGTGATTTCGTTTTTGACGACATCGGCGTTTAACATAATTCCTATTAACTTGCGTGCTGAGCCTGTTGTACCAACAGCCTCGATCTCTATAGGCTTACGCAATTGGCTACGCAAAGATGTGAGCAGTCTTTTTACAGCGTCTACAGGATTGCCTTCCGTCCAAAGATAATCTTGTGCAACTACATTCGCATCCCAATCAAGGATAACGCCCTTTGTAGATATCGAGCCGATGTCTACTCCTAAATATCCTTTTAACATAACGCGCCTCCCATCTTGCGCATCCTAAGCATATCAACAAAAGCCTCTAATCGAGTCTGTAGTCCTGCCTCTCCTGTGTGCGTGTCAAAACTTAGATGCAGCACAGGAAGATTCATATCATGACTAAGCTTATTCAGTGCGGGCATGATGTTAATCTCAGGTGTGCAGCCAAACGACTTCATGTGGATAACACCATCATATCCTTGCTTTGCATAAGAAAGAGTTTGTGCTATAGTGTCTGCACCATTAGCACCGGGTAAGCGTGTTAAGTAACCATCAGAGCCCGCTAAAGACTTAGCCTTGCGTGAAAAAACCAAAAGAGACGCATTCATTTTACGGCTGACTGAGCAGCCTGCGCTAGCGAGTTCTTTTTCCAGGTTAAAATTCGAGAATGGCTCCATCATGGTAAACAGTTCGCCTACTAAACCTATGCGCAACTGATCGCATGACTTGCTCAGCTCAATACTATCAAGCTTTTTTTTATAATGATGCCAAAGTGTAGGCGTTTTAACGAGAGACACCGTTCTTAAGTCATCCAGAAATTTGTGGTGCCAAGATTCATGATCCCCAGCTTGTGCTTCAAATGTCATATTCTCACGCATTTTGTACTCCAATTTATCCATGATGTGCATTCCACTCAGCGTATAAAAACTTGCCTTTGCAAGAGTAGCAAAAGAATGCTTGCCACCAAGCTTTTTATAAGTGGCAAAAGCAGTTTGCATAGCAGCTTTGCCTTGAGAAAAACATAAAAAATCAAACTCATAACCCAAATCCTTGAGAATTTGCTCCTGGAGCTCACCGTAATAACCAAATATGCAGCCAAGCCCCGTCTGCGCAAGGACATTCGCACCCATATCAAGCACCTCGACGAAATTGCCGATATTATATTTAAACGGGGCGCATACGTTCTCGGAGCTATGCCGAGTCCCTATTTCAAGCGTTCGCGCACTCATTTGTGGCGGAGTAAGGATGTTGGCATCAGGAAATAGTATTTTTAAACTTTTTTCAAGCAAGATATGATAGTTGCCCATTCGGGGATATGAGATGACAAGGTTTTTATCGTTCATTGCGCGACTTCCTTTCACTTATAATGTCTATGAAGCTCTCCAAACGGGTGTGCAGTCCAGCTTCAGCCTGCAAGCCGTCTAATAGGATTAGGGCAATTGGCACATCATTAATAGTTCGAATTGCCATATCATACGAAAGTGCATCGGATGCGCAAGGAAATACAGTAAGCAGCAATACGCCATCCACATCATCCTTATACATAGCTATTGCACCAATTGCCTCACGGCTCGCATTCCAGCAGAGCCTCGAGGATACTTTTTTTGAATGACATAAGACATCATTGCGTGAGAAGCGGTCGGAGTAGACTACGCTAACCCCAAACTCTGCCAAAACATTTGTAACCGCTCCGCAGATATAAGGGTCGTGAAGAACATAGGGTCGTCCTGCAAGTAGGATTTTCAGTTTTTGTGATGAAATCAGATTAGCTTGCTCAACACGTTTTTTATCATGGCTATGAGCTTGCTCCAAAACAGCGCGGTCGTATGCGAGACGTATTTTAGAAGAGTTTTTTCCGAGAGTTTTCCCCATTTGATAAAAGTCTTTATATTGCGCACCATAATCATCTTCGCATATAGCATATTCCAAAAGCAAAGCATCGGGATAAGTGTGGCGAATCACATCACCAATCCCCCAAAAACGTGTACAAATAGCATTACCACCGTTCTTCCTGGCAGCATATGGTGATAAGACATAGTCACAGCTATTAAGCAAAGAGCGAACATGCCCCATATGAACTTTTGACGGTAGGCAGCATTCACTTATTGAGTCTTTTGAACCTGATTGGAAGATCGCTTCGTTTGTAGTAGAACTAAAGACGACTTCGCATCCAAGCTCTGTAAAAAACGACTCCCACAATGAGCCGTATTGATAATATAGTAATGATCTGGGGACACCGATTGTCATGACCTTAGCCGCCTATGGAAAATTTTATTAAACTTTTGCTAAACATAGTTTGTGCAAAATTACCAAATTATAACCATTATTTTAAAACAAAAAAAGCCCCGTAAACGGTGTCATGGGACATAAGTCCACATTACCCAGCACTCTACGGAGCTTTGATACTTTATATTTACTGTAGAATCAGCTGTGCGATTCCCACAAAATACCGCGACTCTCTAATCATATGGCGAATAACCTCCTGTGAAGAAGGATTGCCCTTAACCGCATGGCTGTTTGTAAGCAATGAATCAATAAACTCGACAAAACTTTGGCTCTGTTCTATGCATTCTTTAATGAATTGCAGCATCTGCATTTTTAATTCGCGCCCGACCATACCCTTTGAACGCGTAATACTCGCAATGTAGCTGATAGTCTCGGCTTGTGTATCGCTAAAAGCGATGCGATATTGATGAAGCAAAGTGACGTATTCAGGTTCTAAAGTGGGTGTGACTAAAGGTATTAAATCAGCGTGTTCGGACTCTTGCATTTTCCAAAACTCCGCCTCGTCTAGTGCGCGTAATATGTTTTGATCACCGTAATAAAATTGCATTGTATACCATCTCCTGAGATTAAATGATACTATAATATAATCACCTACACCTTAAATCGCCACATAAAAAGTGAACTGTTTTTACAATTAAAACAGTTCACTAGCAAAAGAACCTATCCCTATTCAATAATATTATCACAACTAGGTTTGATTTTAAGCTTATTCAAAAGAGCTTTATAACAGGCTTGACAAATGTCAAGATAATGGGTCTCATTGTCAAAATCGCTATGGTATCCCCATTTTTTCTCTATGCATAAAAAGTCTTCAAAATAGCCATGTTCATTTTTATGAATTTTTTCCCCGCAAATGTTGCAGAATATATCTTGAATAATTGTATCTTGCATCTCGACTTTCACAGTACCTCGAATTTTCATCAAAATCCCCCTCGAAGAAAAACTGAGGATAAGCAAATTAATGTTATATTATAATATAATCAATTCACTTTATATAGTATATTACAATGTGCTATACTTGTACACAGGTAAATAAATCTTTATTATATTTTATGGCTGAAATCCGTCGCAACTGGCAAAAGTTTTAAATCGCTATAGTTAGAAATTGAGAATTTTTGCAAAAAAGCTATTGACACAAACGTAGCTTTAGTGTAAGATATCAATTGTTCCAAATTTGCGTGAATAGCTCAGTGGTAGAGCATCGCCTTGCCAAGGCGAGGGTCGCGAGTTCGAATCTC
>Ga0123355_10010025_pt1 | contig 14476 bp, 11 predicted proteins | sample TergutEmb28metaG_3_FD_89872 | JGI IMG/M metagenome (GOLD analysis project Ga0123355, IMG submission 89872) | Embiratermes neotenicus P1 segment gut microbial communities from Petit-Saut dam, French Guiana - Emb289 P1 | ecosystem: Host-associated > Arthropoda: Insects > Digestive system > Gut ...
GGGGAGGAGGGAGGGGAGGGTGAGGTGGGGGGGGGGGGGGGGGGGGGGGGGGGGGGGGGGGGGGGGGGAGAGGAGGCGCGCGCGCGCGCGCGAGTGGCTACCAGCCGAAAGCGAAATTTAATGGAAGCACTGTAACAACTCAGCCCGGCAGGGAAATACGTAGAAGGCGATGTTTGTGTGCAGTGTGGCACCAGGGTATTCCTGTTGGCCGTCAGACAGTTGAAAACGTGTCGCGGCAGGGCACACGAAGGTACCCGAATGTTGCTGCAGAGTGGTTTGGTACTCATCCTTGGTTCGAGGAAAATCCCAAGGTTGAATATCGAACGACTGGCTGACCTGAATGAGGTTTTTCGTGATTTTCTGTAGCCTCTCAGGACAAATATCAATAGAGCAGCTCATTATGAAGTGGCAGCAGGATGCACAGATTACATAGCAAGAAGCTTCATTATCCTTATTTTACAAAATATTAATTAGGGTGACAAAAATTAATAAAGAACAAGGTGGGAGGAACGTGCGGTTCTAAAGGCTATTTATGTATTGTGTATTTATCGACACTCTCATTAGGCCTGTCCAAGACTGTGTAGGGTCGAGTGGATGGTGAGAAGGCGTGGAAGTGGTCGTGGATTAATTTAAGTTATCGCGGAATTTGCCTGGAGGAACTGGGGGAAACCACGAACAATTTAATTCGGGGTGATGGTGGATGTCCCGGTCGAGATTCGAAGCATGTACATCCCAAATGCCAGTCACAAGCATTGCCGTTTAAGATACCAACTTTCACGCTAGGAGGGTTTAAGACACACACGCACACATACACGTTGAGGGTTTTTTGACCGTGCATCTTCCTCATGAAATAAAGTGAAATGCCATCTTGATGCAACTAGGTAATTTTATTGATGTATTCTTAGCTCCACATGTTTCGGGTACATTCGCTCATCATCAGGAGCACTGGATGTGTGAGTTGCAGCATATGGTTTTCTGCACCGAGTTTTTGGAAGGGTGGTGGTCTTGAGAGCCGCTGCGTAGGTCGTGTGTACGGTGCGGATGGTGCCGTGCACCATCCGCACTGTACTCGATGCATAAAACCATATGCTGCAATTCAACATCTAATGTTCCTGATAATGGGCGTATGTACCCGAAACATGTCGAACTAAGAATACATTAATAAAATTACCTAGTGGCATCAAGTTGGCATTTCACTTTATTTCATACATACGCGTGTTGCTGATAGAGTTTAATGTAGTTCGCCTGCTTTCCTGATGGATGCCGACTGCTGTCAGTTATCTCCAATACGTTCTGCAAATTGCATTCCACGGAAATTAATAATGTTGATTAGTCATCGCGGGATGTTTGTTGGGCTGGCCAGTGTGCCATGCAAATAGCAGCTGTTTTAACACGAGGACGGAATGACTCACAAAATAAGTATGTAGTTTCAATGGATAAGCAGCCATCAGGTACACTGATTGTAGACGATATGTGTGAATTAAATTTCAGGCACTGCGCTACAAGCCGGAAGGTCAAGGGTTCGATTGCCGATGGTGTCATTGGGATTTTTCTTTGACTTAATCCCTTCCGGCCTTACTTTGTCCCTGGGGTCGACTCAGCTTCTAACAGAAATAAGTACGGATTTATTACCTGGGGTAAAGTCGGCCGGTGCATAGGTCTGACAGCCGTACCGCCTTCATGTGCCGATTGTCTAGAAATTCTGGGGTCCTCAACCTCATGTCCAGGCCCGTAATGGAATAGCCTTCCCTTTATACAAAACAAATAAAAATGTAATTAGTTGTTAACTTAGGGCATGACGCTCTAAATCCTGATTAGTGTCTCAGTGCATTAAGATGCAAATTGTGTCAAATCTGGACTGATGCCTACTCGTCTGTCTCATATCCAATTTTAAGTATTACGAATAAGTATACATGTGTAGTGAGAATCCAAAGAATTGCTTTTCCGTCAAAATACATTCTTACTATTCATCAATGGGCCGGGATAGCGTAGCCGGTATAGCGATTCGCTACGGGCTGGACGGTCGGGCGATCGAATCCCGGTAAGGGAGAGATTTTCCGCACCCGTCCAGACCGGCTTTGGGGCCCACCCAGCCTCCTGTGCAATGGATACTGGATCTTTCCCGCGGATAAAGCGGTCCACCGCACTTTCTTTATACTGTAAAGGTATTTGTATGTAACTAAAGACTATCTTGTGCTCTGAGCGTTCTCCCGAAACATTGGTACTTTGTACCAAACAAAACGTAGTCACATCACAGAGGACTGTAAGCTCAATATTACTCAGCTCACTCAAAAACCTCAGATCTGAAACATTATGTTATGGTGTTATGAGTCGCGTGCGCTCATGTATTCTCTGTGTGTGTGTGTGTGTGTGTGTGTGTGTGTGTGTGTGTGTGTGTTCATTTCGCAGCTTCTGTAAAAGTGAGTATTGACACAGTACCATTAATGTCCGTTCCCCATTTATACGTCCGAATTTCCTTGTATCAGTGGTGCCAACATGGTGCCCGTGTGAACCCCTACGCACGCGCGCGCACGCGTAGTATATAAAGGGAACTATTTTGTTGTAATGCAGTATCAGATGGGAAGGCGTCATTTGTTCGCCCTTTTCTACCAAGTATGAGACGGCAGACTTTCTTACAAGGCTGTACAATTTCGTTTACACATCTCTGCGGGACAAGTTATCCCCACTTCTCCCATTGTATGAGTATGTCCTGTACTGTACCATCTCTGCATGCAGTAGGCTATGAAATGTGCCTGACGTGTGTCACAATTTGATGAGCAGAGCGAAGCTGCTCGAGTTCCTGTTGACACTGATTATGATTCAGCTTAGTGCACCGGTAAGGTGTACTGTATTTGTCCAGTGTTACGTTCGAAATCATAGTTACTGCTTGGCTTGTCGTTCTTATTTCGGCAGAGTAGTTCTTGTACAGAGGTAATGGCTATACCGAGGCCACAGTAAGAAGTCCATGAATGGTGGCTTTTACGGTGCTCCAGCCCCCCTCTCTGTGCCTGTTACGTACCCTTGCAGACCCCTCTGACAAAATTTCACCATCTCATGTGAAAGCCATCATATGGTTATCTGTACCAGCATTCTTTTGAACAAAATGGCCTTGCGGTGTGTAAAGGAATAAAGGAGAGTACACAGAAGGGGGAGCTGAAGAGCTTGAGAGAGACGTGTGGAGGATACATCAGCAGGACCTTTCTCTTTCGCCTTAGTATAAATATAATCGTTTTCGGAGGCTGAGGAAGCTAGTCGCAGGCCTTGTCTCCGCGGAGGCCCCGGAATTGATCGCAGGCTTTTCGTAGTTGGGTATGTGAACAGAGTAATACTGGGACAGGTTTTCATCCCATTAGTTTGATTCTCCCTGATAGTATTATTCCACCAGTGCTCGTACACATATTTGTATTTCATCCACCTACCATCCACGCTGTATATAATCTTAGCAATTCATAGTGCCGTTAAATAAAACCCTTCTCTTTTGTGACCCGTTGAAGTACACCAGAGTATGGTGGACAAGAATAAGACAGGGAGTGCATTCATTCCCACCATCCGTGGGACCGCAATGCGATATCAGTTGGTTCAGAATTTCGTCAGTGTGTATGACGAAGATCACGTTTGTTATGGCGATGACATACAACATTCACCACACACTCCATGCGCTAAATTTGGAGAGTGATGGATTTCATTAAGTCGCGTGGATGCAGCATGTAAAGAAATTGAAGACGCTTGAACGTATCGTGACGCCTGCCACTCAACATTTTGGACCGAAAGCTGCCGACTGGCACTGGGACAAGAATGCACCAGAAGTAGTTGCAGAGAACTAAAGCATGCAGCTGTGAATGGGTGAAACGAACTGACTGCACCACTTCAGGAGCAGAAACTGTCTTTCCAAATATCATGACGTATTCGAACAGGGTGCCATTCACTTGCCGACCAGGTTTTTCCCTTTATGGCAGTCAATTTTTTTTTATTTTGCAAGCTCCAGTGGTGTTACTACAATGACATGCACAGCACGCGATCAGATTTCTGTTCTAACTGTATGCTCCATCAAGCAACTCCCTGCAGCAGAGTCATACTTGAGACTGTACTAGTTATCCATCTACGAGTATTCTAGGAATTCCGCACCAAAAGCCTATCAGTGCGCCCTGTACTCTTTAGTATGAATCGTGTCCACGCTTCACTCTGTATGTGTAAGCCGCAGTTAATGTTCGGCCGCAGTTCAGATGTAACTTACTGTAGTGTTTCCGCGCCTTTTCATCCTCCGTGGTTTCAACAAATCCGATACTCCCCCTCTGCAATGGCAGGGGTGCTGTAATTCTCGAAACAAGAGCCCTTCTAATCTTGTTGGCCGTATTCAGGCTGTATGTGGGTGCTCCTGGGCGTATGAGCGTATTGTATATCGCTGGATCACTCGTACTAAGTCTAGAGATGACGGCCGGTCCATGTAATGTTCCGAGGATGTAATGTGCGTCCATGAGATTTGGGCTTACACGGTGGTGAGGATTCGTGTTGTGATTTTCTGGATTATGAACCTAGAGGAACATAACTGCCTCCATCTTCAGGACAGCAATATTCGTGCCCACCTACGAGACCAAACGACCTATCAGACCGGTATTTGTTTAATACTATATTCTGTGGCCCGAAGGTTGTCTCTTCAACGACTGCGTGTAGCGGCCAGTTGAAATGTGATGGCACACGCGCAGAAACCAGATTTCGTTTTTCGGCGAAACGGACGAGTCCATTTAAATCGGCGGGGGCGTCAGTTCAGTCGACTACTGGCAGCCGATGTGTGCGCATCAGCGATAGTAATGCTGGATACACCATGTTCCGAGGTAGTGTGAAGGGTACTGGCTATCCACTCCATTCACCAGTTTCCCCTTCACTTCCCCTCCCGTGCGTCACCGTGTGCCATCACATTTCAACTGGAGTCTACAGAAGGCATGTTTCTGCTTCACGTCGGACCTTAAGAGCTCTAGTAGGTGGCAGCATGTTAAAACTGTTTTATCCCCAATCCAGGAGGAGAGATCTGACCCTTCTTTGGCATGAAACTTTTAGCAGATATTTTACAATATTTCCAGACTTCATATTTACCATCAGGGTGCACAGAATAGAGTGTAATTTGTGTCCTGTTTCGATCGTGTCTGTTACAGCATTTCCAGTCCGTTGCTTCCTCCGCGCTGCAGACAATACAGCAGTCGGCCTGCAACTGTTCCCCACAATTTGCATATTTCACCGCAATCAGCAAACCTAGCATTTAGAATGCCATTAATTCGCGTTTGAACTGTAGAGCCGGTTGCGGAAGCACACTGCAGCTCTACACCTTCGTGTTGAGAAATATGCCGCTTGGGAGATGTGATTCCGTACGCCATAGGTGACCAAACAGTCGATCGCCGCCGCTTTTTGGTCTCTATCAAAATTTGTTTGCCGCCTCAGCGCTACTGAACCGTGGAATTTCTTGACAATGGCGCTACTTGTAATACCTCATTGGTAAGCAGAAAGACTTTTTCCCCCGTCTTACAGCACATACAACACACTACTTACACGCGACGTTTCGAGAGCTGCTGATTCCGAAACGTCGCGCCTACATAGTTTGGAGATGTGTTCACCTGAGGGATAAATCAGTAGCTCTCGCAACGTTTTGTACACATTGTGTGTTGTATGTGTTTTTAAGACCTTGTTCTTACTAGTGATGTGTTACAATAGGTCTTCGTTTGACAGCGTTTTGTGGATCAAGACACCGAAGCCGTCCGACCGATAAATATTTAAGATACTACCTTCACTTGTGCCTCAGGAGTTACGAACCCTCTTTCAGTAAGTTATCGCAGTTATGCAGTGTCATGCATCAGCTTCGCAATTAGAAGGTTAACGGAAAACACCCTTTTTATATAATGGTAAATTGAGTTTAAAAATATCAATTTTTAATAAAATAAATAGGTGTACTTTAGTATGTTAGGTGTTGTGCTATTTTATATTTGTTTGCTTTGTTGATCTAATATTAATACATTATGTGCTGTGGTAGATCGCAAAATATTTTGTGTCTTTAGAGTAGATCACTGAATCAAAATGTCTGGCCGACTACCTCAGCCATACGCCGTCCTCCTCTTATCACAGTCTAAATATTATAGGTGCTACGTGTTCATGACGACTGATGTATTTTCGCACTTTGACAAATAATAGATGTATTTCCTTTCTGATGACTTTGCGTACTTCGCTGGCTGTGAAAAGTCGCTGAATAAAATTCCAAACACAGTAAGCCATCGGTCACCCCATTCTTCCGTCACCCGATCCCCGCATTAACCGACCCGAACTTCGGACCCTCCGAAAAGGGAACGATTTTTTTTGTGAATAAAAACTTGAATTTAGCGTTTATGCACCATTGTATATTTTTGTGAGGCCCACTCTTCTAGCCTAGAGAAGTTCATTTACAAAGCGACGACGCTTTGACTAACCTAGGCCAGTTACACACACATGTCAAACTTCGTTAAGTAACGGAAGCTCCGGGCATATATTTAGGCTGTAAAATGTCTTAGGACTTTTTTTTAGTCTATATTAAAATGTTGTTATACATGTATAAATATGTGTGTGTGTATGTGTGTGTTACTTGGTGCTTAAATGTTGCCTACATTCGGTTATTTGGCTTCCTAAGTTTTCATCTCTAGCTTAGGTTATAGGCTAGCAAGCTGACCCCGAACAAATGGGCTTTGCTCTTCTGTCACTACCTTCCCCCCACCCCCCACCCTACCCCGCCAATTAGATCGGATAATCGAAGGTTTACTGTGCTGTAGTTTTCGCGCGTCTTTAGATTTTCGCAGCGGGGTTGTTTGGGTATCGTTTTCTCTGGGAAATGACGCTGTGTCAATGGGTAATCGGTTCCCGGAGTTTCACATCTGGATCATTTAAAATGAAGGCTGCTTCGAAATGTCGGGAACCGATTACCCAGTGACGCGGCGTCAGAACCCAGAACAATGGAGTCCTCCGTGTACTTTTCAACTGCACGTGCCACTGACTTTTTTAAATCCTAAGGTGATTGTGTGTCGCTACATTGACATGAACATAGCAGACTGCATCTTAACATAACAGCTGACGTGTTCCTCGTCGGCCATTCTCATCGTTGGGTGGCTACGCGATGCCTGTCCGTTCCGGTACGTTAGCTACGTTATTGACTGTAAAATGTCACGAGTCGGCATAATGTAATTTTTCTTGGTGTACACAATGATGTTACGGGTCAGTGGTATATTAATTTGTTGCACTTATTTTGAATATATTACATATACATATTTTTTCATAAGTATAACATTTTCTAATCATAGCAGCTCAGACACTAGCCATAATAGATGATATCGTGTCGCTAAACGATTGGCGTAGGCCTACTCCGACACCTTCGGAATGGTTGCCGGTTCGGGTGACCTTATCGACTTTTACGGCCGTGAAGTGTCGATGGATGAAAGTCGAAATAGCCAATAAAAGGATTCGATGTCCATATGGATTAGCATCCATGTAACGAAGCCATACAAAGAAGTCCTATGAATGTAGCTTCCCCATAAGGCCCGCTGTGGCGTATGCCAAGTAGCCCGAGTTGCTTATCGCTGGAGAAGTTTGTAACATGGCCCCCAATACCAACGGTTGTAGACACATGGTATTTGTAGACTCCAGTTGAAATGTGATGGCACATGGCGCCGCACGGGAGGGGAAGTTAGGGGGAAACTGGCGAATGGATTGGGTCGTCAGTACCCTTCACACTACCTCGGAACATGGTGTATCCAGCATTACTACCGCTGATGCGCACACCTGGGCTGCCAGTAGTCGACTGACCTGACGCCCCCGCCGATTTAAATGGACTTGTCCGTTTCGCCGAAAGACGAAATCTGGTTTCTGCGCGTGTGCCATCACATTTCAACTGGCCCTTACAGCTGGAGGGAATATGGGAAGGGGGATACTCGAAAGGGATATGGAGGGGTCCATCTTTCCGTAGTCTTAGTGTAGTTCATTTCTCTGGCTTTTAACCTGGATGACGGAAACAGAATCCCACTCCGAACGCCGTATGTGTATTTTATGCAAGGTAAATTCTCCCAGATTGACGCACTTATGTACTGCACTTCAACCGGTGCTGTCGTACTGGACCGGTATTAGAGAGAATTGTCTGTTGATGAGCGCCTATCCTTTTCAGACCAGTTGTTACTCGTAAGGAAAGTGGAAGCTTCTGGTATCACAGTCCCCACTGTGTGATCTAGTAATGATTAGAAGTACACAGGATCCGTACACGAGCAGCGTCTGGATATCGTTCAGTATCACGTGCCTTTATCAGTGTTTAGCCGTGCGAAATGGCACTTTCGCACAAAGCGACGGGAATAAATATCCTTGGACATTTCGACTCTTGAAGGTGAGACCTTTACGTCTTCTCGAAACTTTGGGCACGTATCACCCAGTGACGCGACGCCAGGTCCCTGAAGAACGGATACCCCAAACTGAAAACTTTCACTCTTGAACTGACGGGAACTTGCCAGTATTCCGTACAGAATTTTTCGTCTCCCCGTCAGATAATCAGGAACGTAAAGATTAAAATCCACCTCCCCCATTTAATTCTATTTTTTATGTGTGTGAAATTTGTTCTGTCATGTCAAGAGAAGCACATCTACCGAGCAGAGCGGGATACTGACAAGAATATTTGGACCTAAGAGGGAGGAAATCATTGGGTAGAAAGAACTTCACATTGAGGGTCTTACGAATTTGTAGTCGCCGTACTATTAAGGTGAATAAGTTAGGGGGACTTGGTTGGACAGAGGAGTCTGGTGCGCATGGAGACATGAGAGATTCTTACATATTTTTAGTCGGAGTACCCAAGACGGACAGACCACTTGGAAGACATAAGCGTGGATGGGAAGATAATATTAAAATTTATGGCAAGGGAACAGGAAGTGTGGCTGTGCACCGCATTATTTATGGTTGAGGACACTGATCAGGATTATGAAATTTCGAATTTTGTAGAAGTTTCATAAATAATTGAGTGACTTTTGGTTTTTCTAAATGGACTCATCGGAACATTCATTTAAAAACACTTTTCATTGGCTCAGAACAGTTTTGTTTGAATGTGATATCAGATGAGAAGGCCGGAGACCTGTCAAAGGACAGTTTTGCTCTGTCTATGATTCTTCCTCCTATTGGCTGTTCAGACAATAGTATTATAACCGGATTACCGTTACGCCGTATTTCTTACGCTTGTGTCGTTAAGATTCAGGATAATTATGTAATTTAAACATTCAGTACATGAAAGAACATGTAGCTCAGTTTTTCTTTGTCTCCTGCGGCTGTTGGAGGAATCAAAACTTAATACTTACTAATTAGGTGTCTTCCATAATAAATCTCCGCCCTTTCCTCCGCCCATCCACCCGAGCCTTCTCCCCGCTCCCCTCAATGTTTGTGTTACAGTTGAACGAAAGGGGTGGGTGGTGTATTTCCTCTAGCCGGAGGAAAAAAGTGATGGTGTGACTCTAAAGTATAAACCAACTTTTGTCGCTAATTAAGTGCTGAACTTTATGCAAGAGTATAATCATTTATGTAAATTTCAACTGAATAGTTTATTTTGACTTGGTTATCATTCTGTGATGTAAATTCCATCTGTTTGTATACGGAATACACAACCAATTGGTTCATTAAACAAACTATTTGTTTGTTTTTGTGTAGTGTATATTACTGTCATGTCCACGAAGGAATTGGAGCAGGGTGCATGCTACCGTTCAGCTTGCAATGTTTTGTCTTCCGCTGTTTTGTGTGTGTGTGTGTGTGTGTCAACATGAAGATTAAACTGTAGATATTATGCTGTTTGCCTGATGTTTTGTGATACTATGGAACTTGGTAGTTTTAAGAACAGCTATATTTGTGATTCTAATGGCAGGTAGTTAAGGCGTAGGTCTGCGGCCGCTCGCCTGCTGAGACTGTGGGTTCGAATCCCACCGGGGGCATGGATGTTTGTCGTGAGTGTTTTGTGTTGTCAGGTAGAGGTCTCTGCGATGAGCTGATCACTCGTCCAGAGTAGTCCTACCGACTGTGATGCGTCGTTGTGTGTGATCTGGAATCCTCGTGAATGAGGAGGCCGTGGCCCACTGGGGGCTGTCGCGCCAAAAACAAACAAATAATGGCAGATAGTTAATGAGATTTGTCTCTTCTGGAATGCCTCTCCAGTGCCTGACAACGACGCACGATAGCGGCACGTCCCAGAAGAAAACAGTCTCTTTGTTTCGTTGACCATGTTTCATCACAAAATGAGAATGTATAGATGTAAAAGAACAGAAGTGACGGCTGTATAAAGAAAATCACATATTGAAGAGCTATGTCATATTTATTGTTAATCGAGTATTATATAGGTGATATTTTCTTTTATGAAAATGTCCCCTGAAATGTTCGTCCTGTTATACCTGACATTTCTGGGAAAGTGACACACAATGTGATTATGTTACGACGCTTTTCTATGGAAGGCAGTGACGTAGCTATTTTCTTTGGCGCCGGGGGGAAGTAATCTCAAAGGCCGCCTGTAACAAATTATTGACTTAATATCGCAATTATTCCTCCAGTTCCCTTGTATTTGGTTAGATGGTTGAAAATTTGTTGAGCGCAGGAAATTATATATTTTTTCATTGAAAGCATCAGTTTTGCAGCCTCCTGAACTGCCGCCTGGGGCGGCCGCGCCACTCGCCCGCACCCCGTGCAGATACGCCCCTTGTGGAAGGCGATTATGGTGTATTTTAGATCTGCAGATGAACGCTGAAGGAAATGAGGAAGACCAACTTGGTCAAGACAACAAACTGGAGCGTCTGTTTGCATGTCTGCTTCACATTTAATTACAGTTGTTACGGCATAGAAATTGTATGCTTTGTTCGAGCTTTTCCCTATTTGAATGAAGAGGGTTGAAGTCCGTCTGTAAGTTTTGTTCTCAGCATCGAAAACAATCCTGCACTACAGACAATGACGAGCTGAAGGGATGAGGTACCTGTCCGATTCGTTAGCTAAGTTAGCGCTTCCGGACTAAATGCTCGTTAAAACGGTGGTTGGAATAATGATAATGATAGGCTTTGTGTGTTTAATGATGGAATTTTCAGGGGAATTAATAAATTAAATTACGTGGAATTTAATTGAGAAGCTGATAGTACACCTAGCTACCCACGGAATCCCCCTCCCCCCTCTTGGACCTTTGTTTCCTGTCCTCAGCAATGATTCATTGTTACATAGTGTACATATATTCGATCCGCATAAAATGCATTTGGCGGGCCGCGGGTTGGTTGTACCATTCTTGGCATCTGCGTTGGCCTTTTAGAGTGGAAACTTTAGGTGCTTTCAGAAGGTGGTGACGTAGTAGGCCCACTAGCTCTCGATTGTTTTCGTCATAAACTGCTTATTCGTTCATAAGTCTCCTCTGGATAATGGCGTCGTCTAGTTTGGTACATCTGTCACAACTAGTCGGAGAAACGTGCTGCCTCCACCTTCAGGATACAAAACGGTGGCAGGATGTTGCTGCGAAACATAGGTAGACTGCGTTTGAAATGTGATGGCGCACGCGCAGAAACCAGATTTCGTCTTTCGGCGAAACGGGCGAGTCCATTTAAATCAGCGGGGGCGCCAGTTCAGTCGACTACTGGCAACCGAGGTGTGTGCATCAGCGGTAGTAATGCTGGATACACCATGTTCCGAGGTAGAGTGAAGAGTACTGGCTACCCACTCCATTCGCCAGTTTCCTCTTCACTTCCCCTAACGTGCGTCACCGTGTTCCATCACATTTCAACAGGATTCTACCAATTACTACGAGACTAAACGTCGTAACCCACAAGACCACAGTACTAATCTTCAGTGTATGAAACTTAATGTTATATATAGGCTCTGTCTGGTATTGTTTCAGAGGGTCCCTTCCAGAGCGACGCACTGTTGGTCCCAGAGAACTGTCTGTTCGACCACATTCACAACCAGACCAAGTGCTGGCAGTTTGACCGCTGGAATGTCACAGCTGCGCAGTCTTGTCAGGACCGCGACCTCACCTTACGCAGTTTCGCCATGTTGCTGCCTTGTGGCATCTCTCTGTTCTCGGGAGTCGAATTTGTTTGCTGTCCCAAGCACTTCAAAGGTAAGTTGGACTTTTCAGCCGTGCACCCAGAATTTTGCACCTTCCAGGCGTGCACCCAGAATTTTTCACTGGGGGGGGGGGACCTGACCCTGAGGCCGTATGTAATTTATGTTTTATTTTAAAATGTTATAAATCTAATAATAAATATTAAATATAACTATCTTCACATTACTTGCAACTGCATATATATAAATATATACATACATATAAATACATCTTCCATGACTCACTAAATTTAAATCGCAAGGTCTAATTTATTGGTTTTTTGAGTTTATCAGAGACATTCTAAGTTTTTTATCTTATTTTTAAAAATTCCAATGTACTAGTCACGAGCCGATTTCAATGGCTGATTTAGGCTGAAGGTTAAATCACGTAAAACTTCTGATATCATCGTGTCTACAAAATCTGTGCTTTTAGTTTCGATGTGGGGTGGGGGGACTGGGCTGCATCCCTGCAGCCTCCCCTTTCGGCGTGAACCTAGAGCTTTCGGCCAATCCACTATAAAGACTGGCATGCATGCGATAATGGACAGGCACAGACCTGAACACGGATAAAAGCAACTTGTTTTTGTAAAATTTATTTTCTGGCCTTCATGATACTCTTCTTCCTAAGATTTTGTGCCTGTGCAGTCTTATATGTAAGTACAAATGTTTCGGATGAAACTGCTATCTACATAGTCTGCCCTGACGATGTAGGCAACGTATCCTTTCGAAACGGTGCTACCTGTCTACCAAACTTAACGGCCTTTCTTCCGAGCAGACATCTTAAAGGAGCGGGTTGGGCTACAAATGACGCATTAGTCATTGGACGATGATAAAAACGCATATTTTTCAAAATAACATTACGGTACATATTCGGCGCGATACAAATTTCCGCTCTTTGATGACGTGATAAGCGGGACCAAGGGGCAGTTCTATGAAGCGGCCTGTGAGCCCGTTATTTCTTTCGTTTAAGTGGCCTTAGTGGTTGTCATTGGTCCTAGTTCCGATAAGTGTTGCTTGTCCCTTACCTTACAACACACAAAAAAATGATGTCATTTTAATTGCATACATCCCGTTGCGTCCATTTGTCACTTAAATACAGCGTATTCCGTCTAACACGGCACTTTATTATTTCTTTGAACGCGACATGTTTCGGTCGAAATTACCATCATCAGGCCTTCTCTACAAAACCTTAAATTTATCGTAAAATGTTACTATGTAATTTTGATGGACTCATTGAGAGCTTTGGAGACCGCGGTAGCACAGTGGTTAAGGCGCTGTGCTACAAATCGGAAGGTCGCTGGTTCGATTACAGATGGTGTCATTGGAAATTTTCATTGACATAATTATTCCGATCGCACTATGGCCCTGCGGTCGACTCAGCCTCTAACGGAAATGAGTACCAGGAGTATTTCCTGGGGGTAAAAGCGGCCGGTGCGTAAGGCTGACAACCTTACCACCATCCTGGGCCATTGTCACGTAATCTGGGAACCTTAAATTCCTGGAACCCTCTGGGCACCTCGGACTTGTAATGGGACTGATTTACCATTGAGAGCTTTGCTGCCTGGCACGTGAAATATTATTGAACTACAGACAAAGAAATGGTAGGTTTCAATGAGATCTGAAACAGCAGCATGTGAAAAACTTATATTTGTTTACCAAATATTCACTTATTACGTTCTTTGCTTTGGACCGTCACAGTGGTAATAGTAAATTGATTGAAACATATTTCAAAAATATTCCTAATTTTTTGTTTTGTGTGGCGTCCCAACAAGCTGAAAGCAAAGGCCCACTACTGTGGAAACCTACTATGCAGGAAGAACAGCCTGGTACACCGTCAGTGTTAGTGAAAGAGGCCTTTGGTGGGCGGGGGGGGGGGGGGGTTTAGGCAAACGTATTGTAAAGTTCACTTCAGTTTGTGCCATGTTATTGGCATCCATGAATAGGAGGGAGGTATTACAATGTGGTTCAAATATGACCGGGACTGATTTGTGTGTAAATCTGGCGACATCAGTCCCGGTCATATTTGAACCACCTTGTAAATACAAAAAATCTGAACATGACAACATAAACGAAGACAGAAACTTGATCTCTTGATTGGCGGGATGACATCCAACTTCTGTAGTGTACCGTCAAAAGTAACAAGAACAATATTTGTTGTTCTCGATCACAACAGGTGTACCAGTCGCGAAGAAATGGGTGCCGGAACGTGATTCAGGCACCCTGAAGATGGGATCATTACGTTCCATTAAAATGTGGGAACAAACCTTTACTATGCGTTGTAAAAGCCCCCCCCCCCCCCACCTCACCCCCCCATTTTAACAATAATCAATACACCCCTTGGGGGGTGTGTCTTTGTCCCGGGGGCGCTCCCCCGCACAACCCC
>Ga0123355_10010026_pt1 | contig 14472 bp, 9 predicted proteins | sample TergutEmb28metaG_3_FD_89872 | JGI IMG/M metagenome (GOLD analysis project Ga0123355, IMG submission 89872) | Embiratermes neotenicus P1 segment gut microbial communities from Petit-Saut dam, French Guiana - Emb289 P1 | ecosystem: Host-associated > Arthropoda: Insects > Digestive system > Gut ...
GGTAACGCCGACAAAGACATCGTAATCGGCCTTGCAACCGTAGCACTATCGGGTAGCAACAGCACCCCGCGCCCGTCTAACCGCATGGTATGCTCCTATTATGAAAATGGCGTATTTTATGTATCTACAGATGCAAAGAAAAGCAAAATGGCCGAAATTGAGAAGAACAATGAGGTAGCCATTTGCGGTATGGGTTGGTTTGTAGCCAATGGCACAGCCGAAAACTTAGGCTGGGTAAAGGATGAAAAAAACGCGGAAATAAGAGCCAAGATGAAAAAGGCTTTCGCATGGTTTGATGACCACGCAGATGAAGATAACCCGGATTCGATAGTTTTGCGCATTACACTAACAAGTGGGGTTATAATTGACCACGAGCAAAAATACGGGCAAGCAAGATACGATGTTGATTATGTAAATAAAATGGCATAACACATTTCGATATAGTTTATTATGACGAAAGGGGCTGTCTTGATAAGCAAAATCAATGCATAAACATGCAGACCATCGTCAACATAAGAGCGTTGAGGAACGAAGTGACGAAGCAATCCAGTAAATCCAAAGCCTAGATTGCTTCGCTACGCTCGCAATGACGGGCAGATGCATAAACATGCATTTATTTTGCTTATCAAGACAGACACCATGCCGCCAAGCGGCACCCAAAGACATGAAAATGTCTATTTACAGGACAGCCCCTTTGTGGTATTACCATACAAGCGCAGGCCGTTACTAGGTCGCGAACGTTTTTATAGAGCCCTTACGCTTCATCTTGTTGCTCTCTCCGTTGCCTTCTTCTGGCCATTCTCCCTGATGTCATTTCGGCACAAAGAAACACACCTACCAGTGCTACTACTGTCAAGACGGCTCTTGATATCCTTGCAGAAAGCGGCAACTCCGTATCATTGTGCCCTGTGGCCGTTGGTGTAGGTGGTTCATCATTTTCGTAGTTATCTTCATCTGATATATCTTCTACGGCTGGGGGAATTTCCTGAGCCGACATGCCTAGTATTTCGCTTACATCTACGCGTATGTTCCCGGTAGCGGTTACACTTGCCGGGGTAAATGCTAACACCATGATTACTATAAATATTGCGGCAGTTATTTTTATCGCTTTTTTAAACACCTGAGTACTCCCCTCTATAATTAGACGCGTTATAATGCGGGCATTTCGTTGGGTTGTGGTCGTTTTTATCTTGTGTGTCGTCTTGTACATAAATCCACATGCTATTGTAATCCCATACTACCAGCTCGTCACGGGCATCGCCAGTTAGGTTAATGGCCTCGGCACACATGGTTGGGTGGCCGTCGTCTGGGAAGGCCACTGCTTGGTTGCCGTTTATGTCATAAAGCCCGCCGCTTATAGGGTCTGCGTTTGTTAGGAAATAATCTTGGCCGTTACCATTCCAGTTTACGGGGGTTAACAGGTTGCCGTTTAATTCATTTTCTATTTCCAATAGCGGGTTTCCGTGGCTGTCGTATAGATAGATAATGCCCTGGTGGCCCCAGAAGTTGGATACGGCTATTTCAAAGCCTGCGCGGGCTGGGTCGTAGTTGGCAATACTTATGCGCTGTGCGTGGCCTATGCGGTCTCGCATTATTATATTGCCCTTGGTGTCGCCTATGAAAAACCCTTCTGTGCCTGCTACGCATGCGAAATAACCCTCATCACTACCGGCCATAAACTTGCCGTAGACTATTTCGTCTACATGGTCGGCTGTGATGGGGTATTGCCATAGTTTTTTGCCTTCGGGGCTTAGTAGGTGGTAGCCGCATAGTATTTCGTCACGGCCATCGTTATTTATGTCTACCGCTAGTGGGAAATGGCCCGTGTTGGTATCGCTGTGGTATTTCCATAGTAGATTCAGGTTTGCGTCTAGCGCGTATAGCCGCGAGTATCGGTCTTTTATTAGGATTTCTTGTGGGCGGGAGTTGCCGGAAAGGTTGGCTATGCTTATTGCGTCTACATTTAGCCTGTCGAAGGCGTAGCCGCCTGGGGGTATGCCTATTATTGAGGTGGTTTCGTTTGTTAGTGGTGTTGGGGTGCGGTGTTTTATGCGGCCTGTTGCACCTTCTATTATTAAAAGTTCGAAATTTATGGCGCATATTACTTCGTCTGCGCCGTCACCGTCTATGTCATATATTTGGAAGGGTAGGTCTGCCGAAATTTTGCCTAGGTGTGCCGTGTTTAATGATGGGGGGCCGTGTTGCCATAGTATGTTGCCGTCTAGGTCTATAGCGGTTAGGCAACTTATGTGTGGGTATGCGTCGCGGCTTATTCGCTTTTGCGCTTGGGCAAGTACTATGTGCCATTCGTCTCCGCCACGCAAGTGCCCAAAGCGGACTTGGCGGCTTGTGCCAAAGTTTTGTAGGTTTATTTTCTTCCATAGCTTCATGGGTGGGTTTTGGGATTGTAGGTGCTTGTTGTGGGATTTTTGGGCGTTTTCGCGTTTTTCTATTTCGGCTATGGTTGCATCGCTTGCCATTACGCTTATATCTGTGAACTGTGTGGGGCAGTCTGCTGTTATGCCTATTTTACCGCCACGGGTTACTAGGGGGGAGGTGTAGGTTAGTACTTCTTTGTCGTTTACATAGCAATGCACTGCATCGTTGTTGCAGTCTATGCGTAGGTTATAGTAGCTGTCGCAGTTATGCGGGAATGCGGCGGTTGCTAATTGGGTGGTGGTTTCTTTGTGCCTGTAAACTAAGACAGCACTAGCGTTTTGCATTTGGAATACTAGCGTGTTAAGGCTATTGTGCATACAAAAGGCAAGCCCTGCCACCCCGCGTGTGGATAAGCGGCGGATGGTGCACGAGGCTTCGTAGTTGTGCCAGGATTGCAGGCCGGTTTGTAGGGTTGGGTGCATGGTGTGAGGGCGGTCTTTTTCTATTCGCATGCACTCCATGAAGTGCTGGCCGTTTGCTTCGGTTATTATCCAACTTGGGCCGGTGCCGTTCCAGGTGTAGTTGCATACTTGGTCGCGCCAGTTATGGCGTTGGCCTTTGGGTGGTATGTATTGGTACTCGCCCATGGCGGAATGGTCTGGGTCGTAGGGGAATTCGCCAATTTGGAAGGATTTGAAATTGTCTTTTAGTAGGGGGGTGGATTTGTTCATTTTTACCTCCGGTTGGTGCTTTAGTTGTGTTGAGAGTATCATGGTTGGAGGCGGAATACAAATATATGCATGCATAGGTTAAGGCTCGTACCGGGAAAAAGTACGAGCCTTAACATGAGTATAACCTGTTTATAAATGAAAACCCACACGAGTTCTGAACTATTTCGGATGGATTTAACGCACTAGGATAAGATTATGAGTAAATATCTCCGCGCCAACAGCCTTAGAAGCCAACCCACGATTTTGCAGTTTCTTAATCACACGCGGATATAGATTAAACGCTTGATAATTTACGTTACCATCAATTTGGCCCCACAACCGCTTGGGTGCAAAGGATTTGTAAACATTCTTCAAAAATGGTAGCCTTGCATTTCGGCAAAGCGCCAGCCTGGATTTTCTATTCCGTTATGGACTATATACCACCCGGCGTTTCCGTTGCTATGCGGCGGCGGGAACTGTTGTTGTGGGTTGTTATTACTAAACTGGTATACAATTGCGGGTACCAGTATATGAAGCAACCTGCTAGTGGGAAAGTCATTGCCGTAGAAGCCTATTTCACGTACTTGCGGCTCTGTGGCTTGGATATGCTGCAAAATCTTTTCTGTAGCTTCGCTTAATATGCCATTGTTTAATATATCGTCCATTTCATTGCCGGTGGGTGTGAGGATAAAGTTAGTGGCGTATTTGCGTCCTATTTGCTCTATCACGCCTCCCCATACCATGTTTAACAACACATCCTCCAGATATAGCGTGGGTGCGCCGGTGGCTAAGCTTATTTCCTCCAGTGACAGCGGTGAGGCATAGCATGCCATGGCAATTGCCTTTTGTAGCTGTAGTGCTAGGTATTGGTGCGGGCTTGTGCGGTATTGCCCGTTAAACATAACATGCATTTTTACTCGCTCATAGTTCTTTTCCATTTGTGTCATCCTTTCCCGGATTTTCTCTCGGCCGGCATGGAGCCGCCACTTTACAGTTTCGACCGAAATACTATGCGCTTTGGCAATGGTGTACGTATCATGGCGGTGAACATAATAGTCCACCATAATATCCCGATACATGGCACTAAGCGTGTGTAATGCACTGAAAACGGATTTAAGGGAGTCATCGGCTAGGGCGTATGCATCGTTATCTGGAATATCTGCGTAGTATTCATGCCCGCATAAAACCGCTGGCTCGCTACTTCGGGCATGTAGCATCCTTGCATACCTGTTATGGGCTATCCTCCATACATAGCCGTCTAAGTTTGCTATTCCGCCGCGATTTACGGCCTGCAACACACACAGCAGAATCTCCTGGGATAAATCCTCTGCGTCTGCCCTGGATGCCAGCCGTTTTAGGCAGAACCTATAAATCGGCTCTACGTATTCCAATACCTTGTTGCTCATTTTAATGCTCCGTTTCTGTTGTATTTCGGTTTCACCTATATAGTGCCGGGTTTTTGCGTTAGGATAGATAAAAAGCGGCGAAGCCGCTTTTAACGATAGATACAGATAGCGGACTGCTCTAAACCAAGCGGAACTGCGAACGCGTAGGCGCAGTTCCCCTCCGGGATGCCATTGCAAAAACAGATTTACCGCACTAAAATTATTTCCCATTCTATAGCGGTTCCCTAGCCTATAAAAAAATACGGGAGGGGCTGTCCTGTTAGGCAAAATCAGTGCATGTTTATGCATCTACCCGTCATTGCGAGCGTAGCGAAGCAATCCAGGCTTTGGATTTACTGGATTGCTTCGTCACTTCGTTCCTCGCAATGACGGGCAGATGCATAAACATGCATTGATTTTGCTTATCAAGACACCCCCCCCGCACATACAAAAATTTTCGCTATCAAACATGCCGCAAAGCCTTTAATATCGGGCATTGCGGCTGTTTATTGCACCGCTTTTGTCGGTATCATCAAAACCGGGATTTCTCATTTGTTTACGACTTCATCCCAATAAACGCGGCCATGGTACCGCGCTTTTCGCCACTTCGCCTGTGGGAGTAGAATAGCTTTGGGTTGCACATTGTACATAGCGCGGATATGTCTATGTTTTGACTGCAAACCCCTGCGTTAATTAGAAATGACATGTTCATTAATGCCAGGTTGCAGTGCGGCTTTCTTCCGTGTTCTAGCTTGAAAAACTCGTTTATCGCGTCACCGTATTCGTTATGGAACTGCTCATAAAAGTCCGCTCCTACTTCGAAACAGCACACACCTATTGCTGGGCCTATCGCCGCTTTAATGTTAGCGGGGTTAGTGCCGTATTGCGTGCACATTTCTTTAACCGTTTTTGCCCCTATTTGCGTGAAGGTACCGCGCCAGCCTGCGTGAACCGCGCCTATTGCGTTATTTGCGCTGTCGTATAGCAGTATCGGCACGCAGTCGGCCACGCGAATCGCGAGCAGTATACCTTCTATGTTTGTTATAACAGCGTCAGCCTCGCCTAGATTGGTGTGTGGGCGGCTTTCGGCTTGGGTTTTGTCTATGGCTATGACTTTATCGGTGTGTCTTTGCCATAAGTTCATGATGTCGTTTTCGTTAAACCCTTGCGATGCGGCTATTATCCTATGGTTCTCCTCTGTGTTTGCAGGGCTGTCTACTTGGGGATTCAGTTGCAGGTTCATGCTATGCAAATATTCGGTTTCGGGTGTTGTGCCGCTTACGCCGCCGTTGCGTGTTGAAAATATTGCGGCAACCTTTGGCGAATGAATGTTATCGGCTGTTAAATATTGTAGGTTATTAAAACCATGGTCGTTTGTTAAGGGCATGGGTTTCTCCTTTAGAGCGCATATTAGCTAAGTGCATTCAGCCTAGTGTCGAGCTTTTTTACCTGCGGGCGGCAGAATGCCGCCTCTACGAATGCAACCTTAACCTTTCGGGTTATTTCAGCGTCACCACCGTAACCCCAGTCTCACCTTCGCCGTACTTACCCAAGCGGTACTCCTTAACATGGGGGTGCCGCTTTAATATTGCGTGCACGGCGTTGCGCACGGCCCCGGTTCCCTTGCCATGGATAAGCGTACACGAAGCAAGCCCGCCAAGAAACACGTCATCTAAATACTTATTAGCAACGCCCGTAGCCTCCTCCGGCAACATACCGCGCAGGTCTATCTCGGAAGATATGCTCATGGCCTTACCCACCCCACCGGTACGCGATTTCCCGCCAGCCGGGGCGAATTTCTCTTTCTTTTCTTCCTCGGCTAGGCTTAGGTCATTTATATGTGACTTTATTTTCATGATACCGGCGGTGATATGCACATCGCCTGCGGCGTTTGGCGGGGTAGAAACTGTGCCATGCTGGTTTAGGGAGTGGATAAATACCCTATCGCCACGGCGTAGGTTTTCCGGCGGCTTATGGGCTGGCTTTTCTACTACTGGGCCTATGGTGGTTTCCATTTCGCCAAGCTTTTCGCGCATTTGGCGGCGGGCATCTTCTAGCTCTTTAGTTTGTTGCATGCCTTTAAGCAGGGCTTCGGCTTCCTTGCGGGCCTGCTGTACTACATATATTGCGTCCTCGCGAGCTTTGGCCATTAGTTTATCTTTTTGGGCTTGCAATTTTTCTTGGGTGCGGGCCACGTCTTGGCGCAGGGCCTCGGCTTCGCGGCGGTATACTGCGGCGCGCTCTTGCTCTATGGCTACCATTTTTTTGCCGGCTTCTAGGTCTGTTATTACATCTTCGAAGCGTACATCCTCGGAGCTTAGTACGGTTTTGGCCTGGTCTATTATATTTGCGGGTAGCCCTAAGCGGGCGGCTATTGCGAAGGCGTTACTTTTCCCAGGTACGCCTATTAGCAGGCGGTAGGTTGGGCGCAGGGTTTCCACGTCAAACTCGCAACTGGCGTTTTCTACTCCGGGGGTGGATAGGGCGTATAGCTTTAGCTCGCTGTAGTGGGTGGTTATGGCGGCACGTGCGCCGCTTTTTTGTAGGTGCTGAAGGATTGCTATGGCCAGGGCCGCGCCTTCGGTTGGGTCGGTTCCGGCACCCAGTTCGTCTAGTAGTACCAGGCAGTGGCCACCCAGCTGGCCTAGGATGTTTACGATATTACTCATATGGGATGAGAATGTGGACAGGCTTTGCTCTATGCTTTGTTCGTCACCTATATCCGCAAATACTTCATCGAAAACAGATAGCTGTGATTGTTCTGCCGCCGGGATATGCAGGCCCGACTGGCCCATTAAGGTTAGCAAGCCCACGGTTTTAAGGGCTACGGTTTTACCGCCGGTGTTTGGGCCGGTGATTAATAGCATAGAAAACTCGCCGCCAAGCCATATGTTTGTAGGCACTACTGTGTCTGGCTTTAGTAGTGGGTGGCGGCCTTTCGAGATGTTTATATATCCACGGTCGTTGAAAACCGGTGGGGTGGCTTCTTGAGCTAGAGATAACTCTCCTTTGGCAAATACGAAGTCCAGGTAGGTTAGGTTATTTATGCTGGCGGTTAGTATTTCGGCTTCATCGGCTACCAGGCCGCTTAGCTTCATTAGTATGCGTTCTTCTTCGCGCTTTTCTTCGAAGTGCAGTTCTTTTATTTTATTGTTTAGCTGTACCACCGCAATCGGCTCCATAAAAACCGTGGCACCTGTGGCAGATTGGTCGTGTACCATGCCGGGGAAGTTGCCGCGCTGGTCGGCCTTAACCGGTACGCAGAAGCGGTCACCTCGTAGGGTGATTATCGAGTCTTGTAGCATGTCTTTGTATGCGCCGCTTCGTATTACACTTTGGAGTTGGTCGCGGACTTTGTCGTGGGCTTGGCGTACGCTACGGCGTATGTCGCTAAGTTTTGGGCTGGCGTTGTCGGCTATTTCTGTGGAGCTTTTTATACAGCGGTTAATTTCGGCCTCTAAGCTTGGGGCGGTTAGTATGCCTTCGAAGTAGGGGGTTAGGCTTGTTGGCTCTACGTTACGCTCGCCACGGCCGTAGGTTATGGCCTTGCCGCATACATATAGGAAGTCGCTTACATGCAGTAAGTCCTCTATATATAGCATCCCGCCTGCCAGTGCGCGGGTTAAGAATGCGCCTATGTCTTTTATTCCGCCTAAGGGTAGGCTTCCTTTGCGTAGGATATAGCCCGTTGCGGCTGTGGTTTCTTCTTGGGCGCGGGAAATGTCTGCTATATCTGTCATGGGGGTTAGGGCTGTGGCTTGCGCCTTACCCATTGGGGATATGGCGCGGGCGGATAGCATTTCTATTATCTTGGGGAATTCTAGGGTAGATAAAGCTTTTTTGTTCATGGGGAACCTCCTGGTGTAATGGCTTTTATGGAAACGGAAAGCAGAGTTCTTAGGGCACAGTTTTACCAGTGCATTGTACCAAAACTTAGCTTTTACCGATACACGAAAACATATTTACAAATTTTTTAATATACTACTTGACAACGAGTTCTCTTTAGATTATATTACTATGCATGACACAGTAATCACAAAAATGATTACTTCGCAATAACAAGAAAGTGAGGTGCTTATATGACCGGAAACATGAATAACTTAACCGGCGGGTTTATAGATATTATCCTGCTAAAAATCATATCGCTGGGTGACTGCTATGGCTACAGCATAAGTAAAACTATCTCCCTAATAACAGACCAAGCCTGGGAGCTAAAAGAAGCCAGCCTATACTCGGGCCTAAGAAGGCTAGAGGCCGAAAAACTAATATCCTCCTACTGGGGAGACGAAACCCAAGGCGGGCGAAGAAAATATTATGCCCTATCCCCAAGAGGCGAGGATGTATTACGCGAGAATATAAAAAAATGGGAAATGACAAAATCATTTGTAGACAAAATATTGGCCTGGGAGGGAAGTGCTGTATGAACAACTCACGTATAAAGATTTTTTTGGATGAACTATTCGAAAATTACGAGCAAACACCCGCACTACTAGAGCAAAAAGAAGAACTAATGATTCACCTAACCGAACGAGTGCAGGACTACATGGCAAAGGGCCTTTCATATGACGAAGCATATGATGCCTCCATAAGGGGCCTTGGGGATGTAAGGGCGCTGGTAACCGGCATTACTCCGGCAAAAATCACCTCACAACACAGCGCGCCGCATCATGAAGAGACTAAAAAGGGCAAGAAAAAAGCCAAAAAGATAAGGAAACTCATAAGACGGATAGCAATGCCGCTAATGATGATGTCACCGTTTATATACATTTTACTTGGCCTTGCGTTTGGCTGGTGGGCCTGGGCCTGGGTAGTCATACCCATGGCTGGGTGTATGCAAACGGGTAGGATTCGTGTGATATTAGTAAGCTGGTCGCCGTTTATTTATTTCTTACTGGGGTGGCATTTTGGATTATGGGCATGGGGATGGATGGTTATTCCGCTAGCCGGGGCTCTAATGCCGATAGGAAATTGGAGGGATTGGTCATGAAATTAAACAATAAATCACGCATTACGCTAATCCTTACAGGGGTATTTTATGTAATAAGTGCCGCAATAACCATTTCAATGGCTTTCGCATTACAAAGGGCTGTAGACGCTGCCGGATACGGCAATCTTAATGGGTTATTAATGGCCTGTGCCGTTGCTTTTTTAATAATAATGCCGTTAAATTTTCTTACAATGTTTGTAGGCGCAAAAAGCCGCCTAGCCTTTGTGCGTGAGATGCTACTAACCGTTAAACACCAGCGCATGAACTTCCTATTTTTCCGCAAATCGGAATCCCCGGCAGGCGATGACAATAAAGACCTAAGCTTTTTCTCTGCCGATGCGGATATTATAGAGCAATCATATCTAAGCAACCGTGCCAGGCTGCCGCTACACATAGCTACTTTTGTTTTTGCCCTAGGGTCACTACTTTGGATAAACTGGATAGTTACGGTTATCGCAATTGCCGTTTCTTTGCTACCAATAATGGCAAGCAACTTTTTTGCAGGCGCACTAAGCAAACGCCAAAAAGCCTACTCAGACGCAGTAGCAGAATATGTAGATGTCGCCCGTGAATGCATCCAGGGCAAAAGAGAAATTGTAGCCTATGACAAGCAAAGCATTTTCCTTTCAAGGCATGACGAAAGTAACAAAACCGTAGAAAACGCCCGCGAGCGTAGCAATTTCCTTGTATTTATGGCCTCTGCTGTGCCTGGCTACATGGGTGGCATGGTGCAGGTTGTGGTTATGGGTGTCAGTTCATACTTTGTGATAACCGGCGATATGACTTTTGGATACATGATTGCCATTGTACAGCTAATGAGCCACCTGCTAAACCCAGTAAACGGCTTTATAACCTCTCTTAACGGAATGCGCTCTGCCAAAGCCATAATTGAGAAGGCCAATGAAACCGCACCTGACGAGCCGCCAATGGAGCCTATTACCGGCTTCACCTCCAACCTACAAATTAAAGACCTTGGCCTAAAATACAATGGCGATGATGAATATGTAGTTCAAGACCTAAACCTAAGCTTCAAGCGCGGTGGCAAATACGCAATCTTCGCCCCAAGCGGCTACGGCAAAACCAGCATAGCCCGCGCCATAGCAAAGGAGTTTGCCACGTTTGACGGCGCAATCACATTAGACGGCAGGGATATCCGCGATATTTCCTCAAAGGATTATAACAAGCTAGTGCGCTATGTACGCCAAGACCCGTACCTGTTTAACGACACCGCCATTAACAACCTAGCCTTCTTTGATGATTTACCCGATGAAGCCGAGTTTGATAAAGTGCTTGAGTTAACCCGTGTAAAAGACTTCCTACCAGACAAAGAAGCCCTAAACCGCCCCGTTTCCAACACCTCCGGGCTTTCCGGCGGGCAAAAGCAACGCATTGTGCTGGCCCGCGCCTTACTACACCAGCCGGAGATACTGGTAATGGACGAAATAACATCCGGCGTAGATTTAGATACCGCATGCAGCATATTGGCAGATATATTTAAGGATAAGGGTTTGACATGTATCACGATAACCCATGAGAATGACGAGAGGTTTCTTGGGTTGTTTGATGAGATTATACGGTTGGGGAATGCTGACCCGCAGGCCCTTCCTATGGCTGTATAGGATTTTACAGTTCATTGTTATTTTCCCTCATAAAAAAGCCTAGCGATAGATTGACAAGTGTCACTATCTGCTAGGCTTTTGCATACTTGTTTTGCTATATCCCCTACCAATACATATTAAGCAAAGCAGACATCTGATAGAACACAGCTTCGGCCCTGGTCACATAACTATTAGGTTCAAGAAAAAAACCAAACAATACATCCGGGTCAATCCCCAAATTGTCCATTATCATCCATGCGTAGTAATTCGTAATGGGTTGCGAAGGTCGAAACACCCGCAAAAACGACACGCCATCCAATACACCGGCATGGTGCATATTAGTTACTGCATTGTAATACCACCGGCCATACCTCACATCCAGCAAACCACGCAAGTTTTCACTGGCCGGTAGGTTTAGTACAGTATAAATCATATACACAAACTCGGCCCGGCTAATATACCCATCGGGGCGGAAATACCCATCTGGGAAGCCACGCACAAGGCCACGTGACGCGGCCATTTCTATAAAATATCCATACTCGCCTTCCGGCATATCCGGGAAGGTTACTAAGTTATATGCTGGCGTAAACAGCTGGCTTTCTTTAATGTTAACTGAGAAATCCCCTTCCCAGTAGAAAGATAATGCAAGCGGCTCCCATGTTGCGTAGCCTGTTTCACTAGCGTTGTTAAGAACCTTGGCATGTACACCGGTAAAACGCCAGTGTTGCGGCATTGTCATAGGTATAAATATCTCTACAAGCCCGCCAAAATCGTAAATTGTATTGCCATAATCGTCAATGAAAATCAGCTTAAAGGCGGGGTGCGCGTCGTCACCTATTCGTGCAAGCTCCAGAAACTCGACATAAATATACTTGCCATGTGTAACCTGGTATAAGTGTCTGGTCGCCATCGGGCCAAGTGTTATATCGGTCTCATATAAGAATATCGAATGACTGCGGTCTGCGCGGAAGTTATTACCCAAAGCCACCCGGCAGATGCTACCACTTTCTTTTATGCCGTAGCCGGTTAACCCGGCGTAGCCAAGACGTTCTATATCATCATCTGAAAGGGTAATTGGCTGGCGGTCAAAAGCCTGTGCTGGTGCCGGGGTTGGTTGCGGCCAGAAAGTGGTAGCCTGCCACTCGAACACAAAAGGCTCTATCATTACCAGCCCTATTTCTTCCCACCCGGTAACATCATCCGGTGATTGCATATTGTTATTAGACACATCAAGAAAATCCAGCCATTGGTTGTTGTATACATCCAGTGTGGTTAAGGAGTTCCCGCTGGCATCTAAAAACTGAAGCCACGGGCTGTTAGATAAATCCAGTGCAGTTAAGCGGTTCCTGCTGACATCTAAGTATTCAAGCCACGGGTTATTTGATATATCCAGCTCTGTTAGCCGGTTGCCCCAGATATTAAGGCTCATAAGTTCAAGGTTATTGGTTACGTCTAACTCGTTCAAATTATTGCCCCAGGCACTTAAAGTCTCTAGCCAGGGGTTATTAGATACATCTAAAGACGTAAGTTGGTTTCCGCCCGCAAACAGGAGTTCTAAATTGGGGTTGTTAGATACATCAAGTGTAGTAAGCTGGTTGTCAAAAACCCACAACTCCTCCAAAGCAGGAAGATTTGACACGTCTATCTCTGTTAAATATGTGCCGAAAATTGAGACATCTACAAGTGCAGGGTTATCGGATACATCTACTGATACAAGCGGTGAATCAATAATATACAGAATACGAAGGGTGTGCATGCCCGATACGTCCAGTGTTGTAATAGATGTGTCTCTAACATGCAGTGTATTCAGCGATGTAAAATGATGAATACCCCCTAAATTTGTGATATCATAGCCTACAACTAAATGCATTAAACTATCGGCAACATCTTCGCAAAAGATTCTACCCTCTGGGTCATTGCTGTAATGGTAGGCTACATGTGCCCTAAATGCCGGGCATGTGAAATCGTAGGTGATATCCCTTCTTGTGGCGGCCTGTGTCGTTGCCGCTGTGAATAGGATAACAAAAATACCTATTGCCAGACTAGCAAATAACTTTCTCATTTGTTTCCCTCCCGTCGTTTTTTTAATGTTTATCGGAAATTGCAATAGTATTTTAACATATATCCGTCGTTAAAAACGTTTTGCCACTTTAAAAAAATGCCGCCCATATACTCGCACCAAACCCATACAATCCATCCCCGGCAATAAGCCCTGGAGCGCGTATTTCCATATACTTTGTGCCAATAACAAGCCGGACAGCAATAGCGGCCAAAACCGCAATGCCAAAAATCGGGTTACTAATAAGTAGCCCGGTAGCAAGCATTAACCCCACACTCTTATTGCCAAACGCCGCCTGTAGTACCGCGCCGGGGATGGCCCATATCGCAAGCTCCCTAATAAGTGCCGGGTTAACAACCTCCAGCACAGTATAGGCATAAAAAATACTCATAGGCGGGATAACACCACCGCGCATAAGCATCAAGCCAAATGTCACAGCCATCAGTATCCCAATAACCGCGCCAATCTGCTTAACAATAACCTGTTGCCTGCGGCCATACGCTTCGTATTCCTTATCCGCCCCCTTACCGCGTATAAGCCACCCAGCCTTTAACCCAACCCCAGTGTCATTAAGCGGCAGGCCAATAGACCCAATATACCCAATAAGCACCGCCAGTGGTACAGGCGGAAAGCCTAAAATAAGCCCCAGCGTAAGGCAAATAGTAACAACCGCAAAAGCCGGTGCCCAACCCGAATGCATAGCCGCCGTACCTACCAGTATCATTACAACAACAGATGTAAACCCGGTAAAAGCCACCCACAAAGCCGCCTGCATAAGGCCCATGTCACTAAAAACACCTGTAACAAGCGCAATCACCACAGCCCCCGCCATAAACAACCATGCAGAGCTAAACAAAGTAGACTTGGTACTGGAATCGCTAACGGTATGTGAAACCTCGGACGCTACCTTTTTGCCGCCATTTGTAATAGTAAAAATAATCTGGATAAGCGCGATAATACCTGCGCCAACCATGACCCCTTGGGCGATGTTAGTATCCCCAATATCAAACCCGCGAAAAATCCTAACCGAATGCCCACGAAGTATCATACCCACACCAAGTGCCGCCATGGAACCCATATTGGCAATAAACGCAATACCCACCCCAGCGGCAGGTATACCAAAAAACCCGCATACGGCACCTACAACAAGCCCGGTTAATAGCTGAAAGCCCTTTTTGCCACCTTCATCGCCAGCGGTAATGGTCTTAGCCACGGCTTGGCCCATAGGCCAGGCTCCGGTTGCCGGGAAAATACGTGAATCAAATAACCGCCCCATAACAAATATAGAAATCATACTACCAATAAGCGCACCAAAGGCCATAGGCACAATAAGGTCATACCGGCCCATCATAAA
>Ga0123355_10010027_pt1 | contig 14472 bp, 7 predicted proteins | sample TergutEmb28metaG_3_FD_89872 | JGI IMG/M metagenome (GOLD analysis project Ga0123355, IMG submission 89872) | Embiratermes neotenicus P1 segment gut microbial communities from Petit-Saut dam, French Guiana - Emb289 P1 | ecosystem: Host-associated > Arthropoda: Insects > Digestive system > Gut ...
CTGCAATTATTCCCTACTCACGCACAATAAAACTCCAGTACACTCTACTTGGGGATTATTGAGAGTGTGTGCGGCCTGCCCGACTCCCCGTCTTAACCTGAGTTCCGAGCTCCGTCCCTCCTGCTTTATTCTGGCTCCTCATTCATGAGGTTTCGAAGTTACACACAACGACGCACCGCAGTCGGTAGAGTTTCCCTGGACGAGGGGCCAGCTCGTCACAGAGACCTCTTCCTGACAACACACACAACACTCATAACACTCGCAACAACCACAACAGACAAACGTCCATGCCCCCGGTGGAATTCGAACCCACGATCCCAGCAGGCGAACAGCCGTAGACCTACGCCTTAGACCGCGCGAACACCGGAACCGGCAAATGTAAATACGATACGCTATAAACATATTTGTCCTGCTTAACATGCAACATCTTCAACCGGTTATAATTGTTCAGGGAAATAATAGCCGTGTATTAAAGGAACACATAAACACATAAGTACACAACACGGCCAAAATTCAATGCTCATTTCCTGTTAAAGTAGGTGGTAAGTAAAGTTACCACTGTGCTTTTACGGTTACTGATTCATAAAACTCTGCTTGTTTTTAAACTACTAGTGTTGTAAAGCTACATTCTCCAGCCAGCGGACTATATTTGAGGAGGCGCTAGAAATGGCTTCAACGTTTTTATTCCTCTTATTAAAGGCAGGGAGGGCCCAGTGGGATAGAAGGGAGAACAAAGCCAGAGCTTCAGGAACTTCAGCTACGCCAGTACAGTACCACTCGGCCGCCACGGAGAGCGCATGAGTAACACAAGTGTTGCGCCACCTTCCTTGTATGCCAACAAATAATATATTATGGAAAGAAATTAGTTCTCTGATACACTACACTGCCTAGAAATCACTGCATGGAAAGGAGTAAAGCTTCTAAGCATATTAGTAACTCCACTTACCACGATTTCTAACCCTCAATAATAGCACTTGACTAACAACGTGTATTTTGTGTTTCGTGTGTTTCTCACAATGAATAAGAATATTTCCCTAAACACTTTTTCTTCACGACGAAGATTCGGTGTGTTTACACGGAGGCAGCAAAGATTTTTAAACACTGGTAACAAGAAATTAACGTTGCAAAGGGTTATACAAGTGACTGTCGTAGAGCTACTCAAGAAATTTCCCGAAATTAATAGAAACCGAATGTTCATTACCATACTATCAAGACTCCTGCACTGGTTTATTTCCGGAGTCACTATAACACACTATTCGCATTCTCATCCGGTTTATTGGACATCCATTTTAATAATAGACTCCTGCTTGAATATGGACTTCCTAACCTCTTCTTTCACTTCGGTCTCCCCACCAAAATTCTGTAGCCTTTCTCTTCCTCCATATATTCCATATTCATAGCCCAGCACAAATTACTTAATTTTACCATGTAAACACTGTGGTTATTAATTATATTTCCACACGTCTCCTTTCTGAAGCGTCTTACAAACATAAGAATGCTAACTGTAATTTTTCTTCTGGTAAGATTTGTAGAAAGTAGGAAAATCACATTAATATTATTAATGAATAACATGCAACGGCAAGCCAAACAAACTGCAGACTGTCATAAACATTCAGCACAATACTGCACAATCTAAGCGGCCTTCAATAGTGTGGTAAAGTTAATTAGTGACGAATTTAGAACATATTGCTATGTGGTACATTATAAAATACAGGTCTACTGAGCTAAATAAGATATTTATTCCACATCAGTGTATCATCATCAGCACCATTGTAATTGTAATCATTATCATCTTCATTATCTGATACAATAAGCACTACAAAAGCTGCTCCACGAGTTATTTATTTGGAAAACGTTTTTCATCCCCTTAAATTTCCATAAAAGAGAATATTATGGTAAGTTAGAGGAAGAAGTAATCTTACCAAGAACAGAGACAGAAATCGTATTTAAAACGTAACAGTTAGGGGCATTCCTATTTATCACTATGAAATCTACACACTTAGCCATAACATTAAACAATGCTGTCCCACATTTTTTTGTTTTAAAAATGTATACATATTGTAAAATATTATTAGAGTTATGGTTTTTTATCACATTAGAATGATAATGTCTTTGTTTGTACAGTACAGTAAAGTACAGTAGAGTACAGTACAGTACAGTAGAATACAGTACAGTATAGTAGAGTATAGTGGAGTAGAGTACAGAAGAGTACAGTACAGTACAGTACAACAGAGTACAGTACAGTACAGTACAGTACAGTAGAGTACAGTACAGTAAGTATAGTACAATACAGTACAGTAGAGTGCTGTAGAGCAGAGTACAGTACAGTACAGTACAGTACAGTAGAGTAAAGTACAGTAGAGTACAGTAGAGCACAGTACAGTACAGTACAATACAATAAGTACAGTACAGTACAGTGCAGTACAGTACAGAACAGTACAGTGCAGTACAGTACAGAACAGTACAGTAGAGCACAGTGCAGTAAGTGCAGTATAGAACAGTATAGTACAGTAATGTAAAGTACAGCAACGTAGAGTACAGTACAGTATTGTACAGTAGAGTAGAGTACTCTAAGTACCGTACAGCAGAGTACAGAGAGTACAGTAGAGTACAGTAGTGTAAGTACAGTACAGTACAGTACCGTACAGTAGAGTACAGTAAAGTAAGTACAGTACAGTAATGTAAAGAAGAGTACACTACAGTAGAGTACAGTAGAGTATAGTAGAGTACAGTACAGTATAGTACAGTACATTAGAGTACAGTAGAGTAAAGTAGAGTACAGTACAGTACAGTACAGTAAGGTACAGTAGAGTACAGCAGTGTAAAGTACAGTAGAGTATAGTACAGTACAGTACAGTACAGTACAGTCCAGTAAGTACAGTACAGTACAGTACAGTAGTGTACATTAGAGTAAGTATAAAACAGTACAGTACAGTACAGTACATTGCAGCACAATAGAGAAGAGTAATGTACAGTACAGAACAGTACTGTACAGTAAAGTACAGTATAGTACAGTAGAGTACACTACAGTAGAGTACATTAGAATACAGTACAGTAGAGTAGAGTAGTGTACAGTACAGTAGAGTACAGTACAGTAAGGTAGAGTACAATAGAGTGGAGTACAGTACAGTAAAATACAGTAGAGTACAGAAGAGTAGAGTACAGTACAGTACAGTACAGAACAGTAGAGTAGAGTACAGTACAGTAGAGTACAGTAGAGTACAGTAGAGTACAGTACCGAACAGTAAGTACAGTACAGTAAAATACAGTACAGTACAGTAGAGTACAGTACAGTACAGTACAGTAGAGTAAAGTACACTAGAGTAGAGTAGATTAGAGGAGAGTACAGTACAGTACAGTGCAGTAGCGTACAATACAGCAAGGTAAAGTACAGTAAAGTAGAGTAAAGTTAGTAGAGTACACTAGAGTAGAGTAGAGTAGAGTACAGTAGAGTACAGTACTGTAAAGTGCAGTACAGTACAATAGAGTAGAGTAAAATACAAAACAGTACAGTACAGTACAGTACAGTACAGTACGTACAGTAGAGTAAAATAGAGTACAGTACATTAGAGTACAGCACTGTAAGTGCAGTACAGCTCAGTACAGCACAGTACAGTAGAGTACAGTACAGTACAGTAGAGAACTTTTGAGTAAAGTAGAGTAGAGTACAGTAGAGTAGAGTAGAGTACAGTACAGTAGAGTACAGTAGAGTACAGCATAGTAGAGCACAGTACAGTAGAGTACAGTACATCACAGTGGAGTACATGTGAGTAGAGTAGAGTAGCGTAGAGTACAGTACAGTACAGTACAGTAGAGAATAGTAGAGTAGAATAGAGTAGAGTACAGTACAGTACAATACAGTACAGTACAGTACAATAGAATACAGTACAGCACAGTACAGCAGAGTACAGCACAGTACAGCACAATACAGTACAGTACAGTACAGTACAATACAATAGAGTAGCGTATATTATAGTACAGTAGAGTACAGTACAGTACAGTACAGTAGAGTAAAGTAGAGTATAGTACAGTACAGTACAGTACATTACAGTACAGTACAGAACAGTACAGCACAGTAGAGTACATTAGAGTACAGTAGAGTAGAATACAGTAAAATACAATACAGTAAAGCACAGTAGAGTACAGTAGAGTACAGTAGAGTACAGTACAGTAGAGTACTTTACAATACAGTTCAGTACAGTAGAGTACAGTACAGTACAGTATATGACTGTACAGTACAGAACAGTACAGTAGATTGGAGTATATTAGAGTAGAGTACAGTACAGTAGATTACAGTACCGTACAGTACAGTATAGTGCAGTAGAGTGGAGTAAAGTAGAGTACAGTACAATACAGTACAGTAGATTAGAGCACAGCACAGTACAGTAGAATACAGTAGAGTAGAGTAGAGTACATTAGAGTACAATACAGTACAGCACAGTACAGTAAAGTACAATACAGTACAGTAAAGTAAGTACAGAAGAGTACAGTAGAGTAGACTAGAGTAGAGTAGAGTAGAGTAGAGTGCAGTATATCACAGTACAGTAGATTACAGTACAATACAATACAGTAGTGTACAGTAGAGTAGAATACAGTACAGTACAGCACAGTACAGTAGAGTAGAGTACAGTAGATTACAGTACAATACAATACAGTAGTGTATAGTAGAGTAGAATACAGTACAGTACAGCACAGTACAGTAGAGTAGAGTAGAGTACAATACAGTAGATTATAGTACAGTACAGTAAGTAGAGTAGAGTACAATACAGTATACTACAGTATATTACAGTACAATAAAGTACAGTACAGTACAATAAAGTAGAATACAGTACAATACAGCACAGCACAACACAATACAGTAGAGTACAGCACAGTACAGTAGATTACAGTACAGTACAGTACAGTAAGTAGAGTAGAGTAGAGTAGATATTATACAATACAGTACAGTACAGTAGATTACAATACAGTACAGTACAGTAGAGTATAGTATAGTACAATACATTACATTACAGCACAGTAGATTACAGTAGAGTACAGTAGAGTAGAGTAGAATACAGTACAGTACAGTACAGTACAGTACACTACAGTAAATTACAGTATAGTACAGTACAGCACAGTACAGTTGATTCCAGTACATTACAGTACAGTAGATTAGAGTAGAGTAGAGTACAATACAGTAAAGTACAGTAAGTAGATTACAGTACAGTACAGTACAGTACAGTAGAGTACAGTACAGTACAGTACAGCACAATATAGTACAGTAGAATACAGTACAATACAGCACAATACAGCACAGTACAATAGATTACAATACAGTACAGTACAGTACAGCACAGTGCAATACAGTACAGTACAGTATAGTACAGTACAGTACAGTACAGTACAGTACAATACAATACAGTACAGTACAGTACAGTACAGTACAGTAAAGCACAGTACAATACAGTACAGTACAGTACAGTACAGCACATTAGAATACAGTACAGTACACTACAGTACAGTACAGTACAGTACAGTTCAGTATAGTACAGTACAGTACAGCATAGTACGGTACAGTACAGTACAGTACAGTGCAGTACAGTGCAGTACAGTGCAGTATGTCTGCATGAATTTTGTGTGATTCATTTTTTGGTCATAGCTAAACTCTAATCTTCACCCCGTCGAAATATATTTATTTACGGTATTGAAAAGAACACTTCTTACACGTTTTACAGGGTTATTCGTAATCTATGTATGAAGCTTCGTACTTATAGAATCACTAACAAATGAACGTTGCATTCACATGTCTTCATTTTCCTTGTGGATCATGTGAGGCGCATGATAAACTAGAACACTTTATTTCTTACTACTGGTAGCTGTATCGATTATTATCGATCACCACTGTTATCGATAAGTAATGACGGCGAGCATGGTAATGTTAGTAATGAGAGTAGTCATGTAGCCATAAATGTAAGTGGCTTTTATTGTAAAGTGACTACTATCATTGTTCGATTTTAAACAAACTTGAATTTCCTCGACAGATTATTGTAACAAACCCCCTCACTTCTACGTCATAAAATTTCACGAAAATCTGTCCAGCGGGAGCCGAGTTGTTGCAAGCGGACAGAAGGACGGACGGACAGATATGAAATTTGCGAATGTATCTGATTAGGCTGGGCCTAAAATGCATATCGCCAAGGCTGCCATACGATCTCTTCTCGTCTTCAGTCTAGTATCTTTGTCACCGAATACAGCAATATTACCTGTTCTCTGGAACACTGAGAATTACCTGCAAGGCTGCACAGTGTCAATATTATGAAGACTACAATTTATACATAACAACATCTGAAAAGTCTCTCAGGAAAATATTTGGACATTACAAGTTTGAAGTGTATATGTATGTATGTATGTATGTAAGTATATATATGTATAATATATAAATATATATATATATAGTAAGCAACTGGTACAGTCTCTAGAACGTAGTGGGAAACCATCTAATTTACACAGGTCGCGTGGTGCTGTTGGGCTTGTGAATTTAAGAGATTGCAGTTAACCCTGTATGTAGCTACCATGGCTGTTTCAGAGTTAGAATTTACATTACATAAAAAACTGCACAATTTATACAGGTCATAGGGTGTTTTTATTTTGTTTTTCCAAGGAGCAGCAGCTCCTTGGGGGCCAAGGCCTCATCAGTATCAAGACTTCACGATCACACTCATTTAGACAGGCAACAATCGGTAGGATTCCTCTGGACGAGTGAAAACCCCGAAGCTGAGACTTCTACCTCACAACACTCAACACTCACTAGAGACAGACATATGCCCGTGGCGGGATTCGAAACCGCAATCCTAGCAAGCGAGCGGCCGCAGAACCATGCCTTAGGCCGCGCGAACACTGGGATCGGCTGCTGTTGTTACTAGGTGTGTGATATTTAGGACGGCACAATGTGGCTTGGACTGCGAGAGCAAAGAAAGTGTTTAGAATTTTGACCGGCAAAGTTCTCAGAAAATATGCACTTGAAAGTTCAAAGTGCAGACGAGAGGATACCTGTAAGATAGCTCTTACGAAATTAGTTTGTGCGGACGGGAGATGGATAGAATTAGCTGAGGACTGAATTTAGAATTGGCGGTGTTAAAACTTCGGGTTCTGTTAGCGTCATCTTATAACCCATGAAACGTATTAAAAAAAATATTTACCAATATTTTATGTGATTTATTGGCAACGCTGTCAAAGTCTAGATTCCGTACGCTGTGGGTTGTAGAAGGATAAAGAAGAATACGGAACAGAATGGAGTGATGAATGACAATTGACAGGACGAAACTGAAGTAGTCGAATGTAATCCTGTCCCAGCTTCACTTCGTCCACCACAAATACTAAATACTCGCATATTGCCTAGGGATGGATTCCGGCTCAATCAGCGTTAAATAAACATAGGAAGCATAAAAGCAATCCTCTCAAAATCCAACCAAATGTAAAATAATTTTACTTACTTACTTACTTACTTACTCTATGGTGCAGAGTCCTTCTTGAGAAGCTAACTGGTTTGCAGGTAGTCAAGAAACTCCCCGCATTTCACGGAACCCGAAGGTTCATTACCGCACTCACAAGCGTCCGCCAACTGTCTCTATCCTGGGCCAGCCCAATCCAGTCCATATACCCACATCCCAGTTCCTGGAGATCCATCCTAATATTATCCACCCATCTACGCCTAGGTCTCCCCAGTGGTCTCCATCCCTCCGGTTTCCCCACCAAGACCCTGTACACCCCCCTCTCCTCACCTATACGCGCCAAATGCCCAGCCCATCTCATTCTTCTCGATTTTATCACCCGCACAATATTGGGTGAGGAGTACAAGTCATTTAGCTCCTCTGTATGCACTCTCCTCCATTCCCCCGTTACCTCGTCCCACCTAGGTCCAAATATTTTCCTCAACATCCTGTTCTCAAAACACCCTCAGCTTCCTTTCCTCCCGCAGTGTCAACGACCAAGTTTCACACCCATACAAAACAAGAGGCAAAATTACAGTTCTATATATCTTGATCTTTATATATTAAACATAAAAACAAAGATAAGATAAATTGTATACAGAGTGTCCACCTGAAAGTTAAACACAATCACAAAATACACAAACTCACTTAAACAATTTATACGAAAACTTTGTTGTGCAGAACGTTTCTCTCGCAGCACAACTAGCTATAGAGCGGGAAATATACGTATTTGGCACATAAAGACTGATGACGCCTCCCTTCCTGCAGTGTTCATTCCCTTCTGGTCCACGTTAAATTATAAACTCTCTCTGTAAGTTAGATTTATTATCCCACCCTAGATTTATTATTTTTAAGTGGTCGAGATTAACAAACATTGGTTTCGCTGCGACTAAAAATGACACTAGAAGCGTCGGTTTTGTGGTGAAGTTTAATGCTTCGGAGAATGGTGATACGGAGAGAGAGAGCAGGTCTCCGAGATGTTGGAATTTGCGAACAGACTCGTCTGTTCGCCCGAATTTATCAACAACTGTCAGGATCTGATTGTTTTTATGTCAAGTATTATTATTATTATTATCATTATTATTATTATCATCATCATCATCACCATCAGACAGTTAAAATATTTAGGCCTTTAATAAGTTAGCGTTTCTGTGTGATGGACATATGACACTCTTTCAAAATGAAATCTTCGTTTCAAAAGCAGCAGTGCGCGGTGTCTAGTGTATCGCAGTGCAGGACGAGCTCGAGAAGGAAAGGTTTATGAAGCGCTTCGGGTCACCGATGTGGAAAACTATTGACGGTGAAAGGGGGTGGAAGGGAGGGGAGGGAGTTTTGCTCATAGTACGCTAAGTGTGCAATATACACTACACACTGATACAACTTAATTGGCAGGTAGATGCCGTGTTTTCCTGGACTGATGCAATCTCCATGGCAACCGGCATCCAAACAAGAGAACACAGAATCATTGTTGGGTAAAAGCGACTGTCACTGCTAGCGTGTAATAGTGATATATGTTTCAGCTGTTTATGGGTAAGGAGAAAGAGAAAGTTAGGTGCGTTTATCTTAATACTGCACATAATGTGCGCGCATTATGTGCACATTTATTTTGCCTTCACTGAACCAGCACTTAATGCACTATCTTCCATACACTAATTCACGCCGTTTGACTAATACTACGACTCGTTTCGGCTTTAGTCGTCGCCACCATCTTCAGGGAGTACCATCTCCACGGTTAAATTCTTAAAACGTCAACTGGTTCTCAACTACTGTCCGACCGTGTACGCTCTTTTGAACAGCACAATGAAATTTATTTTTTCGATAAATTGTGAGAAATTTCTTGACTAGCAAATTGACTATTAGATTTTCAAGAACTGTATTCCGCTGACTTCAACGTCGGATTGCAATGACGGACATACCTTATATTATACATACATAGTTTATTTATCAAATGTCTCAGGATCTCAGGCTATGTGGAAATGACATGGAAGGCTGTAATAGTAAACTAGTCACAGATACGGGGCTTATTATCCAACAGTTTTCTGGATGAGCTGTTAAGCAAAACGAAGCCTGCGACAGAATAGCTGGTATGCAATCGGAGATTCGAAACCCGGAGCCTTCGGTTACAAGGCAGAATCTCTGAGCACTGACCCAAATGAATACGGTAAAAATAATCCCACGATTTCGTTCTTTAAGGCCTAGGATAATAAGGCACTTCCATGAACATCGACTTCTGTCAGTTGATCTCATGCTAACACTCCCTGTGTTTTTAGGCTGCTTTCTTCTCCCTTGTGTTTTGTGTGTCCAATAATCTCATCTTCTTTAATCTGAATCTCAGTAATAATAATAATAATAATAATAATAATAATAATAATAGATGAATAACACAGCTTATAAGGTACATTATTAAGCAGTTTTAAACATCCTCATGTAACTTCCTCCCCCATAGATCCGTACGTGACATTATCCTTAAAATCCTTAACATCCCTATCACCCTTCTCTCAAATGCGGTCGGTGCATTTTCTTCCCTAAATGTGAGACATTAAGATCAATATCCGTACAAAATAGCAGGTGAAACTGCAGTTCATCTACTGTTGTAGTCGGCAAATAGGAAGAATAAGATTGAGATGCTGTAAACCGGATATCAGCAAATATTCCCTAGTCCAAGTTCCTCACAAATTCCTCGCGAACACAACAACTTTTTGAAATTCGTTTTCGCCCAAGGAATTTCACAAAATTTTCCTATGATAATTTTTGCTTTTTGTGAGTTATAATTACAATGACAAGTAGTTCTTAGAAATTATTCTTAATGAACGCAACTAAAAACTAGGCATTTCTACGTCATTAGTAAATTCTTGGACCAAATCTTGTAGCAGATATTAAACTTCATTTCACTGTGTTGGAGTCCCGACTTTCTGGGTCCCGATTTTTTGAGGTTCCTTTTCGTCCGAGCCATGATCTTTAGTCGAGGCCGTTTCAATGTAGAGAACAGAATTATGTCAAGATGTATATCAATGTGTGCACACATGTCTTCTGGGCATTACTGAACAAGTTGTAGCAGTTTTATTTTCTATTCTTGTGCAATGTTTCATGCTTTAAGTTTGCATTTTAAGGCACACAAAAAAACCGCGTGCTACAAGAAGACAAATCCGTGTATTCGCAGCACTATAGCAATTCGAGACAACCTACGTCCCTTTCTCATCAAGCTATCGATGTTTCACAATCAACATTTCGCTATATTAAAAGTTTAAAGCCCAGTGGTCACACGCACACAATGAGCATTTATGTGCTTCTTACGATTTTCCCAGTAAAGCCCGTTATTTCCCTGAGCATTATAGGGTTCGCCTTTCTAAGAGGCACAGAAAGAGATATAAACTTCATGCTTCTAGTGGACATCACTGTAATTACCTGGGTACAATTTTCAACCTTATAAATCGTAATATACTTGTTTAATTTATGACATTAAATTTTAATTAATTTCTTTAGAACGAGACAATTCCTGAAATTATTTCACCCTTATTTTTATTTATTTCGAAATAACGTTGTTGTTATTTTGAACTCAAGTTGCAATTCCACAAACATTTTCAAAGATACCTGCTAGTTTTTCAAATTTCATTATTGTCTGAGTGCTGGCTTTGTCCTTCCAAGCGTATTTTTACCTCCCCGCATAATCTTTGTGTTTTATTACTTTCACAGCTGTTTGGTGGCAAATGTCACCTCGAGTGCTGATAAAATATCAAAAGTGTTGTTCATGTATGTATGTATTTACTTATCCATTTATGACCTGTTCAGCGGCGCTGTCAGGAACTTAGACTATATGCATATTTTGGAATGTTGAAATAACTAGCGCATACTGAAACAGAAAGAGATTTGAAGGAAGTGGCCGCACATTATACTCAGGAAATACTCTTGAAGTTGCCTGGGGTAGCAGACGATAGCCGCGACAGACCTTGTTCTGGACCGTCTGTGTCTTTGCCGAGATTTGAATCAGAAACCGTCCGAATAAAATTCAGAGACCAAATTTACTGACTTTAAAATTTTCCTAAATTCCGAATTACAAGAATTATTGATAGCGCATTGGAATGTTTGCCTTTTGAATCCATCAGTCGTAAGTTCAATTAGTAATACTCGCACATTACGATGTTCACCAAAATTCTGTGGAACAAGGTAGAAGTTCCCTATTTTTTACTCAGATTTATAAACGCTGTCTTGATGACGGTAGTTATCAAGACATTTACAATGCATGTCATACAGCGTATTAACTGCTTTGAAAAAGCTGGATTGTTCTGCTTGTTGCTGACTTCTTCCGATTTTTCCAGACAAATTATGGTGCATCGCACATATCACTTCGTGTGTCACGCCAAAGTGCATTGCACTTGTATAGTGTTGCTAAACAGGACATAATCAAAAGTGGCATTATAAAGTCAATAAATTACCTAAACATTGCCATTTCGAACCTGCAATTAGGATAATAATATACAAATATTCAGTTTCTATCTCACAGACAACACAATTTCCATTTCGCAGAATGACCGTTTAACGCAGTGCAGGAAAGCAGTTGCTGTGCACAGTACCTCGCCAAACACAGAACTGGACTGTTGGAAAAATGCACGTAATCTTAAAAGGACACACCCGAGATGGAGTACATACCGTCATGTGGGTCAAATGGTCTGCCTGTCCTGTGAATCACCTCAGTTTATCTCACGTATAACAAACAACGTCATATGAGTTAACTGAATCTTACATAAGAAGGAACTGTAAATGTGAACAGCAGACGTAACACAGCTGAACAGGTATGTGCTGAAGCAGTCGACTGCGCCTTAGACCAATTTTACATGACGGTTTCATACACGAAAAGGGGCGAGACAGGTGTGAGTACAGATGAGGATCCCATTCAAGTGACGTAACACTGCATCACCATATCACCATGCACAAGCGTCTTCATAATTAGGAACCTTATTCATGGCAGTAAGCAGCACTCATACCCCACGTCATATTATTATTGTTAATATTGTTAAATGAGTAATTGACTGCTCCTATTATATTCAAGTCGCTATTATGAGGTTAGGATACAGTCGCATGTTAGGTCTGGCAGAGCCCTCTGCCGGGGGAAAAGTGAGATATTAACGCTTTCATATCCTCTGAACCGAAATGAGCATCGAGCTGCGTACCTGACAAAACAATAGACTGTAGTCACATAAAGCAGGGTAGCTGTGCCGGTAAAATGGCACGCTGTTTTTATTCAGATTTAGATTTGGTTTAGCTTTTGGAGTTTATATAAAAATGCAGCCAGTAAATGTACTATTCTGCATTTTGAAGACACTTTGAGATTTAGTAACAGGAACGGTGGTTCTCTGAAGGTCTGTGACAACGGTTATTTTATTATTTGAACATCACATTAGAAGCTACCATTGTATGAAACATATATTTACGGTGTTTCGGCAGCTGGATTTGCTTCCATCATCAGGTATAACTAAATTTACCTGGTGACACAAGCTGATCGAGGATTTGAAAATCCGCATGTATCAAATACACCTCAAAACAACAAAGAATGTCCAAAGTAATAACAGGAGATGTCCTGAGTGTTGGGTGTGTCTACAAAAAGATATGTACATGCAGGTTTCAGTGGGAAAGGCGCGCTAAGATTGTGTGTCCTTAATTTAGACACAGTAAGTAAGATTACGTATATGATGTGAAGTAAACAGTCTTGCTGATACTTGCAAACTTACTTTTATATGGCACTGTCCTTTCTATAAGGGCTCCACCCCATAATAATTGTGGATTCTGCAGTTTGGAGGAGGGTGTTGTTTGAAGGTCCATACAAATATAAAGAACATACATATTATTTGTTCATTCATAGTTCATGATACAGACTAGAAATCGTTTTATGATTAAGCACAAATATACAAGCGTACTGTCCTTTGCTAATGCCATCACAGAGCACAGGCCTTCTCGAGACGTCAATCTTCGGTCTGCTAGTCACAAAACTGCCTGCCGTTAATGTCTGTATTGACATAGCCCACAAAGTCCAACGCCGTGTGTAACATTGTATAACTCATGCAGGCAAAGTGAGAAACTGTTCTCCCCCACGCCGAAACCCCGAACAACACCCACGGTCGGTTGACGGCTACGTCTTCCTCAGTACAGGTTACAGGTAGCAGAAAGTAACCGTAAGATGCAGATGCCCCAGGTCTTAATTAAGCACAACGACATGAAAAAGCATGAAAGAGTGGAGGCAGGGCGCCAATCATTCTAAAGCTTGTCGTTAGATACACGTCTTTGCCATTGTAGCCACGGACAAATAACTTCGACACATAATGGATACAAAGTTGTGTGTGCATCATAGCTCGCTGAGGGCTGTAAAGAAAACATGGCTTGCTCCTGCCAGGAATCAAACCCCGATTCCTCGGGCCTTAGGATCGTAGGCAACCCAATGCAACGACTTAGGTACACCTACGCCACATCGAGACATCTGCTGAGATTTGAGTATACCTGTGTTCGTGCTGGAACGCAGGGTGGGAAGCACCTTACACTAAATTCCCCAATTTTGATTAGCCAAGTGCTGGGACAGACAGACGAAGCAACTAGCTGATAGGGCGAGGAAAGAATAATGCTCTATTCGGTCAGGGCTGTCGCTTGGTGGTGGATGAGTATAGAACATCCTGGAATGGTGATAAGCATGGGAAAATTGAAGTTCTCGGAGATAAATCTGGCCCAGTGCCACTTGGTCCACCACGAATCTCTTCGCACCGAAGACGTTTAATCAGCGACACACGAAATCAAATATTATAACACAAGTGTACGTCAGCACAATCTAATTATTTATTTATAGTGTAGTTATATAATGGCTACATGTTTCGACTAAAACTTAGTCATCTTCAGGCCCTTCCACAGTGTATCTACACATACGGACCGAAAAGGAAAAACAAAATATAATTCTAGTAATTAGTGCAACCTACTTGTACATACTTTGTTTCTTTGTTTATTTGTAATAATCTTCAAAATA
>Ga0123355_10010028_pt1 | contig 14471 bp, 4 predicted proteins | sample TergutEmb28metaG_3_FD_89872 | JGI IMG/M metagenome (GOLD analysis project Ga0123355, IMG submission 89872) | Embiratermes neotenicus P1 segment gut microbial communities from Petit-Saut dam, French Guiana - Emb289 P1 | ecosystem: Host-associated > Arthropoda: Insects > Digestive system > Gut ...
GGAATCTCTCATTTAAAACGTCAGTCACAAAGCAACTGAAATGGGGAGGAGCTCCGTCTTGCATAAAAATAACCCTACTTACAGTTTCTTGTTCGAAGGTTTCAATCTGTGGAAACACGTACTTTTTAAGTTATAGCGGTTTCAAATCCCGTCCATCTTTTTCGATGACCCTGTATAAAGATGAATAGTTCGTTTGAAAGGGTGGAAGACTTCAAAAGTATGGGCACAACCTTAACGAATCAAAACTCTATTCAGGAAGAAATTAAGAGCGGAATAACGACAGGGAATGTTAATCATTTGGAGTAGAATCTTTTGTTATCCAGTTTTCTGTCCAAAAATAAGAATATCAAGACAGAGAAAAATTATAATTTCGCCTGTTGTTTTGTATGGATGTAAATCTCGGTCGCTCACATTGAGGGAGAATCGTAGGCTGAAGGTGTCTGAGAATAGGGTGTTGAGGAGAGTATTTGGGTCTAAAAGGGACGAGGTAACAAGGGAGTGGAGAAAAATTCCATAATGAGGAGCTTAATGATCTGTACCCCTCACCAAATATTTTTCGGGTGATCAAATTGAAAATAATGAGATGGGAAGGGCATAGAGCACTATGGGGGAGAAAAGAGCTGCATACTGGGTTTTAGTGGGGAAACTTGAGAAGAGACCACTTGAAAGACCTAGGCGTACATGGGACGATAATATTAAGACGAATCTTCAGGAAGTGGGAGGGGGCATGTACTGGATTCATCTGACTCAGAACAGGGACAAGTGGCGGGCATTTGCAAACGCGGGAATAATTTTTCGAGTCCCATAAAATGAGGGTAACTTCTTCACTATCTCACATTCAGTTAGCTTTCCAAGAAGAACTCTGCTCCATGGGTTAAGTAACGGAATAAGTACATAGGTCCCTATGTAAAGTACCCATTATTCTTGTCAGAATTTAATAAAACTTCAATTCTCGACAGATTTTCGAAAAATCTTTATATCAAATTTTATAAAAATCCTCTGAGTGGAAGCCGAGTTGTTTCATACAGAAAGACAGAGAGACATGACCAAGCAAACAGTCCCTTTTCGTAATTTTGCGAACGCACCTAAAAAGGGTTCTTTACGAATACGCTGAATAAATATATAACATGAAAAATGCACGTAAATGGATATCATATAGACATATAAACTACGATATTCGAAAGATTAAACAATGGAACGGATGTCGATAACAGTACCAAACATAAAGAACACCTGACTAAAAAACACAGCTGCATATTACGCAAACAAGCAGCACCATCACGCTGAAACACACCAACGGAAAAGGAAGCACTAATAACATACAAACACGTATAAACGTATTTTTATGCCACTGTTGTTGCGAAGGTATACAAAACAATCATAACAAACCTCACTCTACGTTTCCGTTCAAAATAAAACAATAATTCATCAGGAAAATTTTGTAAATAATCTATAAACGGATAATATATTATAAACAACAGGTGTGTCATCCAGATGTACTTAAAGGAACAATCAGCAACGTCATACAAGAACGTGAATATTCGTAGCACAACAGAAGCAAATTAAAAAATGAACACACTGTGACAGCACATGATATATATATTTATCTAAAGACAAAAGAGAAGGTACAGTAGAATGTCTCGGGTTTCCTTGTCATACAAAAACTATTTTCTAAATTTTATGGGTTTTAACACTCTACTCTTCTGCCAAATCTTTTATATTATACATGTCTTGGGCTTATAACTAATTTTGTGACCAATCAAAGTTTAGTATACACTAATAAGTTGTTGTAACACAATCCTGAAAATGACCTAGTTATGTTGAAAAGTTAGGGAGTGGCTATTACTTTAAACACAGGGGAGTAGCCATAAATACCAAGCGAGTGCAAGGGAAAATCACCAGCACGAACGTAACGTAAGTATCTTCGTAGTTGCACCGTGCATGTTCATAATATTAAGTTCTTTATTTGTACAACTAATGCACACAATTCTTATAAAACTGTTAAAATCATTTGAAATTATAAAAGTTGCTCCCACATGTTTCGGTTTAAATAAACCATCATCTGGGAGCTTTCAGCCTGTGCTTCGCCAAAGTTACAATGTTGATATCGGTTACATATATCGTTATTGAAGTTATGCATATGCAGCCACAGTACCGATAACTTCAATAACGATATATGTAACCGATATCAACATTGTAACTTTGGCGAAGCACAGGCTGAAAGCTCCCAGATTATGGTTTATGTAAACCGAAGCACATTGTAGCAACTATTATAATTTTAAATGATTTTAACAGTTTAACAATTTTATAAGAATTGTTTGCATTAGTTGGACAAATAAAGAAATTAACAGAACGTAAGAAATTACCGTTCGTCAATATCACGATATTTAGATGTACATAGTACTGTTCATTACTTACAAGGCACATTAAATGACCAGGCTTAAATGCACACCGTATTTATATACCACCATTGTCCCTTTCCTTAATAACCGGAGTACTTATATGTTGCTCCGGAATACAATAACCCAAAAGCTGGAGAAACCACAACACTAAAAACGTTTCCCACAGCGTTTACTGCACAGCAAAGTACGGTGAAATACAGTAATATAATCCAACTAAGAACCGCATAAAAATCTGTAAGAAAATACACGCACGCACCCCCACTGCGGGACCTATTCATAGCTTCGGCATGTCTGAAACTGCGGTATAAAGAGTCGCGCAACAAAAATTCTATCTCAAGACTGCAGAACACATTGTCACGATTTCGCTTCGCTTGCAGTTCTCAGCCATTAAACCGACATGAGATGGAAATCACATAAAAGAGATTAAACTTTGACGCCACATTCAAATAATTTAAATAATTTTCAAATTAAAATAAAGAGACAAACTCCCATGGTATTTAGGTTAAACTTTTATTGCCTCCTCTTAATGCTGAATTCCCTAACAATGTACTGAGTTCTCTTACCAAACTTTTAAAAAGTGTAGCAGTAAAATAAAAACCAAGAAATGTTCCTGTAACTCTAATGCTGCACAGTGGAAAAAATACACTATCTGTATTCTGTTTCCATTCTTGTGTCCCTTTTTGTGTGTGACGAAAAGCGACAGTTGGAATAGACAGAAACGGCTGAGAATTTGACTGTTTACTTAGACTATCGCAGTCTTCTTTGCTTTGCCCATGCAACGGGCTCGATATATGCGGGTCGGTGAGAATATTGATGAAGAGGGTTGCAGTATTAGCAGGCGCATGATAAAAAATTCTGTCCGTGTATAAACATTAGAAGCTCTTTCTCTTTCTTTTCCGTTCCTTTGCACAGAGCTTTTATAAGCTGGCAGGAATGAGTGTGATCTGAACTGACTTCTAGCTTATAAATCCCGCCAAGACACTTCGTTCATTCGTTCCAACGCTAAAATAGGTTATGCAAATTCTGGACCGCAAACTCTTTTGTCTGTTTTCTGATGAAAGCTCATTTCTGTGAAGTACTCACGTAGGTCGACTGTATAAACTTCGACAACGCAACAAAGCTTTAAAATCAATTCATTCATTCTTAAATTCACAGTTGTTTCCTTATGCTGAGATAAGAGAACAAAAAAAGCATACATCTGAAAGCCAATTTATCTTGGATGATGGTCATTTATACAAAAAACTAAGAAGAACCCAAACCAGAACAAAAAAAGGAATACAAAAAGAAAGGAAAGCGAAAGAAGGAGAGGAGGAAATACAGGGACAGCCACAAAGAGTAAGATATTCAGGGTAGAACTTGTCAAGTCTGCTTTTGTATTTCACTTCCTTCCAGCTCTACAAACCTTACATTATTAATGCCATAAATTATTTGGTTCGTGTAAATGTTTACCCGCCGATCCTTGTGGCTGTGCGCTGTAAGGAGTAGGTCTGAAGCCGCTTCACTGCTGCGATAGTGGGTTCGAAACCCGCTGGGGGGCATGGATGTTCGTCTGTTATGATAGTTGTGTGTTGTGTAGGTAGTGGCCACTACGACGAGCTGATCACTCGTTCAGAAGATTCCTACCGAGTGTGTGTGTGTGTTTGTGTGTGCCTGATAGTGGTCTAGAAACCTAAAAAAAAAAAGTGGCCTAAGCCCGACTTGGGCTGTTGTACCGCATGAAAAATGGTAAACAGATCAAATAATATAACGCAACTTATCTCATGGTTATCGTGTCGGGGTCGCAGGCAGATGTCACAGGTCCAATACTAAATGCATCATAATTTCCTTCCTGCTTGGAATGGTATATTTATTTATGCACTGAAAATTAAACGGAGGTGGACGCTTTAAACTTAGCATATTCTGGAAACATAAGTGGATATAATAATAATAATAATAATAATAAACGTTTTATTTTGGGGGGGGACAACAATCACTGCTCTCCTGATTATTAATACTGCAACCGAGCTTACTTTACGTCTCAACGCATACTAAATCTTTGAAACAACGAACATCTCCATCCAGCACTGTACAGACAGCTTCACAGATTCAGCAGGGTTGTTAAGTCAACACGGAAATCCCGTAACCTTGCCAACCCGGGTGTGACTGAATCAGACGCTCATTCACGGACAATCCTGCCGTAACACCAGAGCGTTATATAAAGTAGATTACACTTCTGTTTGTCATTCACCGGCTTCTCAAGCGCAGACACCATTTCATTTCGACGTTAATCAAATGTGATCTGTCGTAGACCAGACGTCGCTAACGCAGAATTATAACCGTGTGTCCATTCCTGCATTGGCCATCATCTTATGCACCAATGGCCCATTTTCATTTATGCTCATAATCATCGAAGTTGATATAACAGGTCTATCTGACGACACCGTAAAACAGCCGTCCCGTACCTGACACCTAACATTCCCACACATTGTTCCACACTCTGTTCTAATGTATTTTATTCTATGTAATAAATGAGGGTATAATATTACATTATAAAAAAAGGTAAAGTGATCCCGTTACAGGCCCTGTGTGGCCCAGAGGGTGGGTAGAAATATAGCTCTACTCTTCCATGACCGCGGCATTAGAAGGGGGTTAGTGGTCAGCAGCACGCCCCGGCTGCACTTTACCCCCGGGAAAGACCCGGTATCCATTTTGCAGGAGGCTGGGTGGGCCCCAGGGCCGGTCCGGACGGGCGGATAATCTCGTCCCCACAGGGATTCGATCCAGACCGTCTAGCCCGTAGTCAGTCGCTATACCGACTGAGCTACCCAGTCCTCAACATTACATTATATAATCATATTTTCATCACACACGATGTAGGACACTCGATAGGATGTATGGAAAACACAAGTATTATCTTGCAAAGTACCCGCTTAATAAGTTTAATAATATGTATACATTAGAGTAACTACAAAATTCTGTAATTTAACGCTGTAAAAATAACACCAAATTTCGTGAAATATTTGTTGCAACTAATAACGTACACTGCGTAAAAAAGTCGTAGTTAGATACCCTTACTCTTTTTTGCAGAATAGGATCTTTGGATTCGAAGTCAATCGGTGCAAATCCCTGTTCACATAAGTACTACACATATTTCACAAGAACCCGCATTTCAATATTCTATGTCCTCTAACTTTCAGGCTATATCATCACAGAAGTTTTTAGCTTTCGTAAACTGACTGTAAAACGGAGTTTCAAAATAGACAACTGAATTCCCCATTACAATCACTGCACGCTTACGGAAGCATCAAAACTGGCTTGTGCATAGTTATACCACTTAATACAAATCGAGGGTAGGTATTGGCGCAGTCGATTGAGGGTCACTGGGACTTTTCAGCGACTTAATATTCCGGCCGCACGTTGGACCTCGGGTCAACTCAACCTCTGACAGAATTGAGAACCAGGGGTATCTCCTGACGGGTTAAAATGGTCGGGGCGTAAGGACGACAACCTTGCCACTTTCGACTGCCGCTTGTCACAGAAGTTCTGGGAGCCTCAAATTCCTGGAGACCGAAAAACCTGTCCACGTCCCTGTCTAGGGAAAGCTTCACCCAACATAAGTACGATGAGATACAGCAATGAATGTCCAAGTTACTAGCTTAATATTTCCGTGAAAACATGAGCTGGCTAATAAACACACGTTCACAGCTATCCCTAGACAGCAAACTAACCGTATACAAGACAATACTGCGACCCATCTGGACATACGGGATAGAGCTATGGGGATGCAGCAAGCCATCCAACACCAAGATCCTCCAAACATTCCAGTCAAAAATGCTCAGAAAAATCAGTAGTGCCCCTGGTACGTCTCCAACCAAACCGTGCACAACGACTTCAAAATCCCGTACGTAACGGAAGTGATTAGAATCGACGCCAAAAACTAAAAAATCGCAGCACTGTGCACAGTAACCAACTGATTAGAACCCTCTTCAACACCTCAGTCGACAGACGACTCAAACGATTATGGCCGGAAGACTTAGCCCAATAGAAAAGCTCCAGTGAACCATCGATGGATGGTGCCTGCCTCTCGACTTTCTCTTACCTCATGTTTACTAATTACACTGTCTATATTGAGTAGATTGTAATTTGCAATATACAATTTAAAAAAATATTTCCGTGATAGCATAGGCTAATCCACTTTACAGCAAGCCTACGGTTTGTATTCACCGTACACCTCAGGACCCTCAACTCAAACGCCGTCATCATCTCACCACCACCAGTCCTCCACGTTCCTTCTTGTGTTTTTAATTCTTGTCCCGCTTGACGTCGTCCTCCAAAGAACCAACATATCAAAAACTACGATAAATTGTACTTCGTTACTTCAAATTTAATCTGAATTACATTTCTTCTTTCTAACATACCGATGCCGGTCCCAGTGGCCGCGCGGTCTAAGGCGTAGGTCTGCGGCTGCTCGCCTGCTGAGATTCTGGGTTCAAATCCCAGCGGGGGCATGGACGTTTGTCTGGTGTAAGTGTTGTGTGTTGTCAGGTAAAGGTCTCTGCGACGAGCTGGTCACTCGTCCAAAGGAGTCCTACCGACTGTGATGCGTCGTGTGTGATCTAGAAACCTCGTGAATGAGGAGGCCCTGGCCCACTGGGAGCAGTCGCGCCAAAATAAAAAAATCAAAGAAACAAAAGTACTAATGGTAACGTTTTGGGGTCTTTTAAGAGATAGAAATATATCAGACCATTTTTCTCTGGCCTGCAGGTTTATTGTTTTGATTCTAATTGTTCAGAAATTAAAAAAAAACTTCTATTTCAAAATAACACTGAATTAGCCTCACTTCAATTTTTCAGCCAACGAATGCACATATAATTTCACACAAAACAATTTTAAAACACTTTAAAACACTGTTTTAAAATTGTTTTATGTGAAATTATATGTGCATTCGTTGGTTGATAAATTGAAGAGATTCTACGTAAAAGCACGGTGTTACAATAAGATTTATACTGGATTAGCCTTTTACTTCTGACATCACGAGGCAATTTCTGAATCACATTTTTTCTTTCTTTCTACTCTACAAATGATATTACCATTCGTTAAGAGACTCAAAAATAACCTGGCCATCTTCTCTCTTGTTTAAAAATGTATATGCTGGATTTTGGTTGTTCAAGATAAAGCAGCACAGATGAAATTTTTGAGACGCTTACTTGGAATAACAAAACTAGATAAAGAAAAGAATCAATGCATTAGGCAAAAAAAAAACCGGGAGCACAGAACTTAGTAAAGGAAATAAAACAGTACCAGAAAAAGTGGCTACAACATGTATAGAGGATGGACACAAGCAGACTACCAAAACAAGCACTACAATATAAAACAAAAAGACGAAGGAACATTGGACGACCGAGGAAGAGATGGAGGGACCAACTTCATCTTGAGGATCAAGGAACAGGAAACACGCCTAACCCTTCAGGAACATGATGATGATGATGATGATGAAGATACACAACTGTTTATTTCACTTTACCACCGGCACAGGTTTTATCTCAGTCATCCTGATGAGGCACTTCCATGTAGCAGTACACCAAGGTCGGTGTATCGAATGCGGAGTATGGACCTGATCGAAGCTGGCACCTTATGCATTTTTCACAGTCTACTTTTACGTAATCGATCTTGGGTTACAGAATGGAGTAGGCCTAAGAGGTGTGGCAGGTTATAGGGTGGACCAATTGTATAAAGCAGTCACTGTTCTCACACTAACTCATTCCTGTGTACTGGCACTTTTATTGAACTCTGGGCCTTTAAACTGATTTATTGCTCCCTTTTATACTGGAACGAATTCGTGGGCGAACACATATGGTTACCGTTACAGACTGGTAAAAGCTATACTAGTCTATCCGCACTTGCGAACGAAACTTAAGATAAAATGGCTGAATGTAGATGAATGACGAGTTTTTGTACAGGTGTCAGATCGTCTCTCTACTCACTTGCATTTCACTACGTCTTGAGTTTAGAATTTAAATGTAGAGTGTCATACTGTTTCTTTTTATCGTGTAGCTTGTGTTAACTGCATGAATAGTGTCAAGAGATTCTATGTAAAAAACTTATTATTTGCTATAACTTAGTTTTATATGGAAAAAGAAACAATCAAGTTTCAGACCAAGACGAGGACTGTTTTTCTATGTAAAAAAACTTATCATTTGCTATAACTTAGTCTTATATGGAAAAAGAAACGATCAAGTTTCAGACCAAGACGAGGACTGTTTTTCTATGTAAAAAAACTTATCATTTGCTATAACTTAGTCTTATATGGAAAAAGGAACTTACTCAAGTTTCAGACGAAGACGAGGACTGTTTCTCTGTTAAAAAATGACACGCATAATTACCTGCAGGCAAATCCGAGTACGCCAAACTTAAACCTGACTGTACTTCCTGAAATCTTTTGCTTAATGCTCTAAGTTTACTTGTTATTGCAGCAACAGTACATGTATTATCAACATTTAAACGTTGCCATTTAGTAAGGGTAAGATAAAATGTAGCTAGAGGCAGTATTTTGCTTGAACTGACTCATTCTATGAAGAAATGTTATTTCATAAAAAAAACATAGCCCTATTTTATAGGGAGATACCATCTTTTTTCATTTTGAACACCACAGCCAACCAGTGTCACCATAGTCAAATAAAAAATCTTAACATTAAATTGCTTCACCTTAGCGAAGTTGCATACTGAAAGCCAAGATTCTGCCAGAGTGGGTGCACAATGGTCGCATACAGAAGAAAAGACATAATGGTACAGGATGAGAAAAATATAACCCAAAATTAGTGCCATCATGTTGAAGTCTCTCAAGGTCTTGTAAAGCTTGTGTGATAGCGTTACTTTTCTGAATCTTACGGAAGCAAACTACATTTGGTTGTCGTTGTTGTTTTGTTGTTGTTGTTATTTCTGCTGCAGCTGCTGCTGCTGCTGCTGCTGCTGCTGCTGCTGCAGATATGGAAATGGAAGACTACTGCAGGATATTCTTGTCGCCTACTATAACGGCACAGCCTCTTCAATCGCTCGTGCGGCAACAACGCCTGAATACGTTTCAATATTTTTTTTTTTTACTTTTCTACGTTTCTTGTAGGTTGTTTCTTAAATAAAAAACATCGGGAAACACAGTGCCGCATGTATGATTATTAAACATAAAAGGAAAATTTTCGTGTGTGCTACCAGTCATTTCAGTCTTAACTGTTCACAGAAAAATGAAGTTACATTTTTAAAAATCCCGCTGAAGAATTGTCGTGGCTTGAACCTAACCTGATTCGAATATCTTTCAGTATGCGTTGCAATCTGCGTGTGTCATAGCGAAACAGTTCTCCTAACTCAGATACCAAAACACCAGTACAGACTCTCCAGAACCACAAAGAGCGGTATTTTGCCCATTACCCTTGACACGCAGAGACGTTTGGAGTAGCGTAAATGAAAACTGGATATTTAAATTACTAACATACCCATTCCAGTTCTGGAAACAACATCTGTTTCTATCACACAAGACTTCTGTATAATACGTACTGAATTTTTCATCAAAATAACGCGTTCCTTCTCTTTTCTGTTTTTGTGGGTGTTTTCAAAATCTTTTTCATTAAAGAGTCAAATACAAGAATAAGTTTTTTCACTGAGTGGAATTCCTTCTCGTTAAAATAAACTTCGTTTTAAATAAGACATACACCACAGGAATAAAATACAGACTAAGTTTAACAACAAAGATTTAATATAATAACTTTTGATGTGTACCTAATAATATTTCTTCCACGTCACAAAAAAATTAAACGAAGAAAGTTCTGATCTATTATGGCAGTACCAACAGTAAAACTTTAGGAAAGACAATTATTTTGGCGTGTTAATGTCTCTATATTTAAAATACGTGAATAATTTAAGGCACACAAATGAGCATGCAAAACACTCAACATGCTACTATTTTAAATGGGTCCTTCTACTTTTACGCAACACATGCTGTAGGTTTTCTCCATATATTAACAACAGATTTACATTCGATAATACACGATATCACGCAACGTCGAGATGGCGTCAAAGGAGAGTTTTATGGCAGACCGTGATTGGTTGTTATGTGTATATCGTCAACTGTTTCTTCAGCATCACACCGTACGTCACAGAGATACAGACCGTCAATATCACAAGTCAACAACGGCAAGACTTTACGTTTGCACGTAGGTCGTCTTATAGGTTGTATGTTATGTTTATATCGTCAACTGCTTCTTCGGCCTCAGACCGTACGTCACAGAGATACGGTCTGTCAAAATTATAAAAGTCAATAATGACAAGATATTACAACTGCACGTAGGCCGTCTAATAGAGATTACGTTATGTTTACCAATCGTCAACTGTTTCTTCGGCCTCAGATCGTACGTCACAGGGATACAGTCTGTCAAAACTAGAAAAGCCAATAACGGCAAGACATAACGACTGCACGTAGGACGTCTTAGAGGGTGTATGTTATTTCTGTCCAATATCAACGTCGAAAGGGTTGCAAGTTTCAGTAAATCCCAAAACAAGGAACTTCGCCAATATCCGTACAGTGGGTGTGGCGCTCTTCCTTGTGGGCAGACGGAAGGAAGAACGGATGGAGTTGTCGCTTTTAACTGTCTGTTGTTTCTAAATGCTCTTCCAGACCTGTATTAACTGGTGCTGCCAAATCACAATTCTCAGCATCCACGATGATATGAACAGATGTGTACCGACGCAGGAAATTTGAAGCACGAAATTCGGGTGGCCTCTAATAGTACAACGCCCGAACATAATTTTATCAAAATCTGTCAAATATCTGACAAATTCAAACCAGGGAACAATCAGTACGGTGGGCCTATAAACTTAATTTTTTTGTTTAAAAAACTGCATTGTATACCATACTACTGAAACTTTTGACCTCTACGTCAGCTTCAAATAGTACTTTCATGACTGAAATATATGATAAATTTTATAATCTTTCTTATGTATGCATGTATGTATGTATGTATGTGTATATATATGTATATATATGTATATATATATACATACACAATAATTTTTTCCCTATGGCACGACAGCTCGTAGTGGATCAGGGCCTCCTAATCGTTGAGGCTTCACGATCGCACTCAGACACACCACATCCCGTAGGACTCCTCCTGGATAAGTAATCAGCCTGACGCAGAGACCTCTACCTGACAATACACAACACTCACAACAGACAGACTTCCATGACTCAGGCGGAATTCAAACCCGCAATACCAGCGCGGCCACTGGTGTACACGTAAATGTATTAAAATAAGTTCTTTGTGCGTATATCTAATATAAATATACTCTCTACATTTGCTGGTAATGTTATTGCATATATTCCAACAGTGGTTATGGAGCATATCAAGCTTATATCTTTCTTGTTCATTGTTCAAGTTACAAAGAAATATCGACGTTACACGAGAGGTGCACTGGTTACGTGGATAGTCTAATGCAATGACAAATTTACTTGAGGTAATATGTGTTGGAAGTAAAATACAAAAACCAAAACCGTACGACTAGTGATCCTTTCGTTTAGTACCTTTGCCCGTGAAGAATAAACATGCAATAAACAGCGTTTTTATGCCTGAAACTGTTCCCAGTGTTGTAAGACTGGTACAAATGTTGCTGCGATCACATCGAAACGGCCGCTTTTGTTAATAATCATTGCAGTGTACTCCAAATAGGTCTGCATATTTCCGAAGTTTTCAGAATTCAGGAGAATTTCGAGGTTTTAAAATTATACCCCGAAATTTATAATTTTATTAAACTCGTAACTTTTCTGCATAAAATGCTGACTAAATTGAAGAAAAGAGTATTCTTTCTTACATTAGCTACTCGCTGAACAAGCGTGTCTTACGACATAAAACAGGTTGCAAGAGACATATTTTCGGTAGGACACACATCGATTTTACTATTTCCGCGGGGTACCCTTCCGGCAACCATTTCTAGACTCTTATCTTGTAAGGGCAAGATAGATCTGCTGCTGACTACAGATTCACAAAAATAGGTCTCTGCTATGCAATGTAAATATTAAAACCCCGCATCACGAACGTGGTGCAATTTGCGGTAGGATGGATTTCCAGGAATCGCTCTCCCTACAAGGTTTTATGTCTGGTGATGTGAGCACCTTCCTTCAGAAGACTGCTGTTTGTTTCTATAGGTAGGTGAACGAAAAGTAAAGACGCTTACACTGTATAGCGAAAACTGCACGGATCTACCAACACGAGAGAAAATTTAAGAACATCTTTTACGAGTCATACATTTCTTGGAGCAAAATTGTGTTACACACTAACAAAAATACCCAAGAAGGAGAAATTTCCTTGTTAATTGTCACGTATAATTGTTTACAGCCGAACTCTTTAATTAGTGCTATACTAATACAATTTATACAGTGTGTTTATAGATTCACATTAGGGTCCTTTGGTATGTGTTCTCGTTAGGTTCCATTCAAAATTACCTACGTTTCAAAGAAATCGCTGCTGCCAGCTTCAGGGAACCGCGAATATGAGACAGAAAATGTCTCTTCAAATGTTACTGCGCATTTAAAGAGCAGTGAATCTTCTCAGAAGAATCTCTTAGTAGGACCGCCGAGAAAAACCTCTTATCTCGAAAGGATTAAAAGTTTCCTATCACAGGTCAAAGACTCTGATTCCACAGCAGACATCACTACTTGCTTAGCTACCGTTACGAAACGTTTAAAAAATTATAACAAACATTTAAAATATTTGCCGGGTAGCTTAGTCGGTATAGGTACTCGCTACGGTTCGGGCGGTCCGGGCGGCCCGGAGAATCGAATCCCGATTGAGGACGAGAATTTGCGTACCCCTCCACAACGGTTCTGAGGTCCGCCCAGCCTCCTATAAAATAGATACCGGTTAGTCCATGGCGGTAAAGCGGCTGGAATGTTTTACTGACCACCCAACCCCATTTAGCGACAATATTAAAGAAAGAGTAGAGCTATACCTCTACCCCATCTCTAAGCTTTCATGACCTGTTAGAGGCTCATATTTACAATAACAATTAAAATCCTCGCGGGTAGCCGAACTTCTTTCCGAGAACAAAAATTTTCCTAGATGTATAAGGCTGGAGATTTATTTTCTAAGTTCAGAATTTCCAGATCAACCAGAAACTTAAGATCACTGATGTCGAGTAGATTTAAAGGACAAGAGCTTAATAACTATGCGTCCACTAAACCGAGATTATCATTACACAGTACCAGCAATTCTTCAACTTCCTAAGATCAAACAAACCCTTGTACTCGCGTTGTACAGCGTGATTACCTCATCACTTGCTAGCCGGGCACACGAAATAGAGGTCAAGTGTTTAACTCGCATCAAACAGTGGGACCTTACACTTTCTCACATTAATTGACCTTTATATACATTCTCCCAACCAATCTCATTCCTTCACACAAATTTACATCTAGTTTTCTTGTTTTACGTTTCAGAATGTTTCAATGCAGCCAAGAAAACTAAACTCGTGAAATCACAAAAAAAAAAGTTAAACACACCGGAAATTGTACAACGTAATTACATTCGAAAGCCAGCTAAATTCGGCTTTGAAAGCTACATAAAGGACAGATCTACTAACACTGATTAACACGAATGTGCAGAAGACGCTTGGCGTTTTCAGTCTGCTGTATATGTTTGACATAATTGCTGTAACCTAGATTGTAAATTTACAATAAACTAACGGACAATACCTTGACATAAATATATAGTTTTTACTTCAACTATTAACCAACAAATGCACCTATATAACTTTCACTTAAAACACTTTAAAACACTTAAAACCACTCCCACATGTCTCGATCTTTTCAGATCATCATCAGGAAGTTTCTTCGTTCCTTGCTAAAGTTATTATATATATTCATGGTTTAGTTCGTTTCTGTAAACAAGGTGTTGTGGCAGCATATCATGTTGTGTAGGAATATGTTGTAGAGAGTGTAGTTGGCCAACGTCATGGCGTAATTATAGTTTACGACTGTTTTATTTTAAAAGTCATTCCGTAATTACTGTGCCACGATGTATAATACATTACAGTACGAATTTTGCAACATCA
>Ga0123355_10010029_pt1 | contig 14471 bp, 9 predicted proteins | sample TergutEmb28metaG_3_FD_89872 | JGI IMG/M metagenome (GOLD analysis project Ga0123355, IMG submission 89872) | Embiratermes neotenicus P1 segment gut microbial communities from Petit-Saut dam, French Guiana - Emb289 P1 | ecosystem: Host-associated > Arthropoda: Insects > Digestive system > Gut ...
GAGGTATATACAAAGGTACGCAAGTAAAACAAGTTCTGCCAAAAATGTGTGTATAGTTAAATATAACATTTTGAATTAAAATTGCTATATATATATATGTGTGTGTGTGTGTGTTAACATTAATATATATATATATATATATATATGTGTGTGTTAACAGATATTTTACAGTTCTGAATTCTGTTTCCTTTTGTCGTGAAAGTGTAAATCATTTTCAATGATATACACTTTCACGGAAGATGACAAACTGACACAGATATAGACATAGATGTTTGTAGGCAAAGGACGATAGAATTCAGAACTGTAAATGTCTATTAACTGATTCATATTTTAAACATTTTCAGCAATTTTAATTGACAATATTATGTTACACTCTACCCATACGTCTTTGTCAGGATTGTTGTACTTGCGTCCCTTTGAATATGCCGCCGCCCTGATAATGACCTCGTAGAGGTCGAAACACATAGGAGGGACATAAGTGACAAATGATTATTTATTATTTATTGCGCAATCTGTTGAATTAAATGCTATATAATCAATCTGTTGCAGGAATATGGATTAAATAAAGCCTTTTCACTTAATTTTGTTACTCCAGTAAAGACGAACATAAATGCTACTGCCTTCTGCAGGTCACCGAGCGGGTTCCTTAATAGGGCTGTGCATAAGCTTGCTGCATCTCGTCGGTGACGCTCTGCTGCTGCTGGGAGCCGACAAGGTATGTGAAACTGAAAAGGTGGAACTTCATTGTGAGAACAAACCAAGACCAAGAGCGATAAATATCCACACCATTGATGGACATCCCAAGACACGTTTTATTTCACTATGCAATTCCTCCATTTTCGCCATATTCCTCTTATTGAATCAGTGGCCACTTTCATACGGTCCTACGTCATTCTATTACAGAGAATTTTAAATATCACGCTGGATGTTAAAACTTGCTGTTTCGACATAATTTATTTGTAGAATTAGACCCAGTACGTGAAAACTAATACAGTACTTTAAGCTGCGTATGTTACATTTTCCTGTGTGAAAGTGTCGAAAGAACACGCGAAACAGACCTCTCATCGGTGTTTCTTTCTACAGTGCAGTCTACGGTTTTGAATTTTCAAACGGTAGGCTAGGAGTGTGTCACCAAAGCAGCGACGTGTTTTGTCTAGTGTCTCCTCTCGGCCCCCGTAACTGCATTTGACCTTGTCACACTGAAAGTTACAAGCAAATAAACACCCACCCCTCGCCACTTCACCACGCCCAGTAGGTCCGTCCGACAGCTCCGTTTAGTCCTCCACCGGCCCAAACCGCAGCAACGTACTGTGCCTACGAAAAGTCTAGATTACAGATATGCGTCGCTTAACGACGGAGATAGGTTCTGAGAAATGTGTCGTTAGGTGATTTCGTCGTTGTGCGAACGTTATAGTGTACGTACACAAACCTAGATAGTATAGCCTACTACTCACCTAGGCTATATGGTATAGCCTATTGCTCCTAGGCTACAGACCTGTACAGCATGTTACTGTACTGCATACTGTAGACAATTGTAACACAATGGTATTATAATATTTTATTATAATATTTTAATCTTATGGGATCACCGTCGTATATGCGGTCCGTCGTTGACCGAAACGTCGTTATGCGGCGCATACCTGTAGTTTTTGGGTATATCCTCAGCTTCTGTGTCTCGTGTATATCACTTCCCCTGCCTTCCGCTACACAAGAAGTGCTTTCTCGTGCCCAGAACAGTGCTTAATACATTTAAATGTTATGTTACTAAGATCTAACAATATTTTTCTTCTACTTCAAAACTTACTTTACAGCGGAAAGCATGGAAGACCAGCTTCATGTTGAAAGTTCGGATACTATTTTCAGACTGCTAGCGTTTGTCCATTAAGGAACGTATGTGATAGAAGATGCCAATGTACACAGACACACAGAGAGACCTGACATTTCGACTGTTTGTTGCAGGGCAAGGCGCAGTGGGTGAAATACGCAGTAATGAACCACTTTGTTAGCCTGGTACTGACCGTCGTCGCTGTGGTAGCTCTTTCCATCTTTTACGGACTACTACCTGTGTTTTTGGTTGGCCTTGTTGTCATAGGTGCGAAATTTGTTGTGTTATCTATAAGTGTTCCTCTAAGCGAGAAATTTATAACAAAAATCCAGGCCACGTAAGGGAGTTCCATGGATGACACCGAACGAGGCTCGTCTGCTGCAGCCTATAGTTTTATTATTCTTTTCCAGCCCCAATCCTCAGCCTCTGTCAACCAGCCCAAAGCGCTTGTCGGTATTGGAGTTTACAACGAGGATGTCGGTAACAAAATTGTTGCGAAAAGAATAGATAAAAAAACTCAAGGGAAATATGAGTACGTAGAGTATGTGCTAGGGAGTCAAGCATAATACTTCGAGGAATATGTGGAGAAATTCAATCCATGGGACTTTTTATGTGGCCTGAACACAGTGTTAAGAAACTACATATCTACGGAGATCATTGCTGGAGAAAATTCACAAATTACAAGAGTTAAACGTGTTGTGTAGAAAGAAATGTACGGAAAGGCTAAACTTGGCGTATGTAACGTTCAACCTCCCTCTTGCATGGAGAAAATGTAGCTGTGCACATCTGTACGTCGTTTATATTTTTAACGTTTTTCACTTGGTCTTTTAACGTCGGTGGAAAGTAATGCGACACATTGCAGTTGCTCTGTGTTACAACCTAGAGTCCTGTCACCTTGGCGTCTGTAAGAGCCACCTCCATGCTGTGGCTCTCTGAACGATTATTCGTACGGCGTTCTCATATTTCATGGCCTTCGGATTACCCAGCCGTGCCGATGCCTACTGAATGTTGATAGCAGTATTCTCCGACAGCTGACCATGGAGACGAAAGGTTCCTCCAAAACGTCCGTAACCATGGCAGAGATTACACGTTTAACTCACAAACCACAATCTAATCGCTCTCTATCCAGAGACATAAATATCATTATTGCATACGAGAACTGTGCTGTTCTAGGTTATTACGCTGCGTAATGACCTAGAAGAGCACAGTTTTCAGCTACTTCGCGGGGGAAGCCTCAAATCACCCATAATTGTATATGTTTGTTTCAGCCGTAGCCGGATACTGCTGGCTAATAATCTATAGTTTTTACTGGCAGCTGATAGAGGTGGCAATGATGGAAACCCAGGCGCAACTTGAGACCAGTTCCCTCACGAAGCCAGCAGATTACAGTACAAGCCTCATCGGGGAAGATAAACATTCATCCTCGAACCTTGCCTACTAATTCTGAGACAGTATTATGAAGTCACTTATTTATTCTTGGCTTTATTAGCAAATAGTTACTCATGTACAACGATGTGCCGCTGATAATAAAAACGTGGAGCCTAACTGAAATACTGGAACTCTTGGTAAAGGATCTAATGTTCGAGGTACGTTTCTGCTCCAGCCACTAAATATAATTGTGTGTTATAGCCTATATTTTGATTAGCTTACAATTTAAGCAACTGAATTATAATCATTTTAAATTAAGTACCTTGATTTTCTTCTCCAAAAGGAAGTCCTAATTTATTTCCGATTTCGAAGTAAACCTAAATGAATAGTTTTACAATAATAATCTTTCTACTGTGCATTTTTTTCGTAGGTACAAAAGAAATAGCGTGAAAGGAAAACATATCCTTCAAATTAGGTTTTGATTTCTTTCAAAATGTTGAACTTGTTTTTAAAAGAAATGAAGGAATGTGATCCAACACCCAGTCAGTTTAGAAGGAAATTCCTCTTAACCATTGAACTACATTGGTTACTACATATACTGTATCTCTGCTGCTTCAAGACTCGTATCTCTTTATTTTTTAATAGAGATTGTTTCAATGCTTGGTACGATTCTTCAAATGAAGCATGAATATTTTCCCAGACATGATTAACTGGTTCTTTGTTATGGGGACACAGTGTTCCTTGTAAGGTAGGATCTGAATTGTTAAACGTAGACAAAATTTAGCTGAAATGTGTTGTTCGGTGCTTTGGGCTATATCAGTTTAAGTGGTATAAGGAAAAGCGACCATTTTTCTCACACCCATGACAGAACGTCTTCTGTTTGTTCAGCTTGCTCCCTGTCCTCTGACGTTTAGCTATTACAAGCGTAGACACTATAGACACATGGATAATTCTTAATTTAATTTCCATACTGTTGTGAAATACACAGTTTATTAAAATACAATAAAATTCATCAAAATATGCGTCACGCAACCTAAATAATTTTCGTCTTTGGGAGAAAATGGAGAAAACTAGATATTCTAATGAAAATATACGAAGATTCCGTAGAACATCCACATTTTCTTATCAAAAAAAAAAGACAGACAGTGTTTGTATAACGTAATATTGAGGCGCGTTCGCTTTACCATGGTTACTACGGAGAAGCAATATGTGTTACATGTTCTGAGTCTGTGTCTGTCGCCTTAGGTATTCAGTATGCAATGCGCATGTGGCTTATTATATTGTCACCTGTGGCCTGTCCGATTCTACAGAATTCCTCCACATTTTCTCATAAACGACACTATGTCGAAAAAAAAAAAAGTTATTGATCATGAAATGTGTGTTGTGATTTTCTGTACGACTTTTGTCTATAACATTTCTCATTCTAAGTATAATTCAGCCTGATACTCTCATAAAGGTGCGTAGGTCTTCATGAAAAGTACCGGTTACTCCTTTTAGAATTTTAATCAAACGTGAATGTTCTCGATAGATATTCGAAAAATACTCGAATATGAACTTTTATGAGAACCTGTCCAGTGGTAGCCAAGTTGTTCCAGGCGGACGCAGAGAGAGAGAGAGAGAGAGAGAGAGACGGACAGACAGAGAGACATAACGAAGCTGATAGTCGCTTTTGCCAATTTTTCGAACGCGCCAAAAAAACAACAGGATTTAATTGCCGGTAAAGAAATTCAAAATGAATGCAGCGTTTTAGATCTTGCGTCCTTATTTACAGCCATAACTTCCTCTAAACCCGGACAAAAATCCGGTTAAAATTAGTTAAGAAAAGGGATATTGATAAGAAACATCCCCATTTCCGGTTAGTATCCACCTCTGTGATATTTTATGTTCTCACAGCGGTGTTGCTAAAATTTCGGTTCTTCCGAAATGGTACGACGTGTTGCTGGGTAAACTGTTGCAGGACTTTCAAAGGCTCGTAGTGTTTTATCTTCAAGCAATCTATGAAAACTGCTTTAACCAGAAGATGAAGGCACTACGATTCTTCGAGACGTCGATAACTGCAATTATTTGGACAAAGACACAACGTAACATATCTGAAGACCTGATTCTCCATTACCCATCTACCTACTAACACACAAATTCGTCAGCTATTAATACGACTATACATGACTTCCCCAAGATAAGGATAAAAAACGTTTTAAGACTGTAATTTATTGTATCGTGTACATTGTATAATTACAGATATCCAAAACACTAAAAAAAACTTATTGCTGCCCCTGAAATGAGAGAAACTTGCAGAAATTTATGGTTATACCGCATCATACCGATAATTTTTTTATAGAAGAAATTTCTAGCTTCTTCAGTTTTACATTCAAAATACAATAAACATTTTAACTTATCTAACTGAACAGCAAAGCGATAAAGGATCACACTGATGCTGAACATTTGATGTTGGAGCAATGTTTGGTTATTAAAGATTTTATTCAATGTACTTACGTAACGATGTTGCACTGGATGCTGTAATCCATTTCACTAAAAGTAATGTGATTTTTTTTGTGAAAAACAGCATTAAAGCCATGCTTCAGGAAATACCTCCTCTCACCAATGTTGATAGGGTACCTTCAGCTCCCGATCATCTACATACCTTGATCATGCTGCAGGACCCATCCCCACGATGGCAGTTACCTTTCTTATATTTAAATTGTCTATTATAATATAAAAGTTTAGCATAAGAAATCAGCATCCTATCGGCTTTATGTGGTCTCATAAGAAGATGCATTTGCATGTCACACCGACAGCATAAAATGCATGCTGGCCTTATACTGTGCAGGGGTGTTTCGAAACTCCCAGCTGTCTCCAAACACTGGCTGCCCGAAACTACGTGCTATCGCTTGTGTTTAAAATTCACGTGGGGTTTATACAGACCTATAGAGCTTACTAATTTCTCTCCGACGTTTTCTTCAGCGTGGTAGCCAAAATATTGCAGTGTCGTGCGTATCAAAATATCAGTTACGTAGCTTAAAATAGGGGTGCACAAACACTAGATAACGGGTCGCCCAGGAAACCATATTTTGTACTGTGGTATCTGAAATTTAAAGGTAATGAGAATGAAACTGGTTCCAGGTGACCAGTCTGACGGTTAGACTTTTGAAGCGGTTGCTAGATTTTTGGAAAATTCGTTAACCCCTGACCTACAACATTTCTATAACCCGAGACAGAGTTCTGATTATCATCCTAATATGCCAGTAGATAATAGTGATTTTTTTCCTTATAATACATCAGGAACTTTTCGAAAAATTAAGACAATATATATGCAGGTAAATATAAAGTATATATTTATAATAACGTACGTCACGTGCTACAAATAGTTTATGTGTTTTACTATAACAAAATATATCTGTATACTTACAATCGATGTCAGAGTACCTGCGATTCAGGGAAGTAAAGTTTGGACTGATTTAGCTGGCACTACGAGTGAAGTAAGTACCTTGCTTGAGAGGATCTAAAGGCCCGTAGTTAAGTCGGTTTTCAATTGCATACTTAGTAATCGCATTGCTGGAATTCTCCACATAATTCGAAAACATCAGCAGACATTCTTGTGCGCATGCGGACTAGAATATCCGCCATGTTTCACTAAGTCTGAAAGGCTTAAACAATTCGTTGAATGTGTTATGAACTGAACATAATTAACTGTGCGTAATTATTTAATTTACTACTTGTCTAGGTCATTCCTTCGTGAGTAAATTGAAAGAAACACGCTGTGATACGCCTTATGGATATTTAAGTTGAGGTTATATATCGTTTTAAAACAAATGACTTCGGTTAGCACACATAAGTACAATATAATTTGGGATTTTGAGTTAACTTTTCCATGACTCACTTGCTTTTTTGTTAATATTTAAGAAATTACAACGAATTTAATAAGGCTTAATTTAATGTAGACATTTGACATACGTAAATTGGCGCACTTCTTTAAAAAAAAAAGTACGCAATATTTTCGCATGAAAATCAAACAACTTTAGCTGTATGAAACTTGAATAGTTTGTATTACATCATATAGGAAGGAGTCTTTTTTGCCTTTTCACAGTTGTGTGCTTACGCATACAAACCTGTAAGTTGTGACTGAATATAAAAAATATATATAATTTAGTAATATGTATTCAGATTGGAACTGTGTTATTCCTACGCCACTGTAATTATTCTAATGGTCTTTTGCGTCGGCCTGCATTCATAGCGTCAAAATATTTTCGTACAAGGCTATTCAATTATATTTCATAATGATTCAGAGTTCCTGTAACCTGAGAGCTGCTGAATATGTATAAGAGTATCTGTGCACTTATTCAAGAGTACTGCATTGTTGTTATGTTATTTTGAAGAATAAGTAAAATGATACTATATATTTGTGCATTTTCAATAAAAGACCTACTATGAAAGTTTACATTCTTTTTTTACGGAAAATATTTTTTTTTATATTGTGACACCATTATCCGTATGTATGTACCCTATCATTGCATATCATCCCTCAAAATATACGTTCATACGTATATGGAGAACAACCATAGTTCAATAACAATGAAATTTTTTATATAAACTGTTTATAATTCTTTTTAATTTTACGAACTGTGTCTAGTGCCGCCTGTGACGACGTCGTCACAGGCGGCACTAGACACGTCAACAAGAAACTTAGGCATAACCTAAAACACCCATATGCATGCTGGCACAACACCAATAAGATTAGCAACTTCAAAACAAGGCACATTGTACTCCCTGAAGATGGTCGAGTAGGACTGAAACATGTAGGAGTAAATGACGAAATTTTATAAAGTGATATGTTTTTAAAGTGTTAATTTGTAAATAAATATTTTAGGAACATACAACAGTGTGATTAGTTGGTTATTATAACAAAGAGCAGACTATTGCACGGTTTAAAAATGAAAATACATGGATACAAATAACCTCATTAGGAGAGTGTTAGAATTATTAATACAGTTGCCGTCTCTTCAATGTTGCGCATATAGTGTGTAGTGTTGCTGTCGCCACTTGATTCCTTCTCTACCGTGTTCTCAGAATAATTCTCTCCCACAGCTTCGACATTTGAGAGGCATGCTCAGGTCTTACTGATTCGTCATGGACCAGATTTCAAACGCCTGTACGTCTTAAGATCACTGTAACTTACCGACAAAGGAAGGCAACATCTACCATGCCTGTTCTCCGCAGGTTATTATTTTGAAACGCCACCTGGAACGGCGCCGATACGATGTTTACTCGTTACGCCACGACATTTCTTGATTCATAATTATTCATGAAGTCATTAAAATAGCGGAGACTTCACACACAAAACCTTACAGCCAGTTATCAGACACTTAGAGCAAGCCACGCGTTAATTCCATCTATCGGAGCGCTGTAGTGTGGGCGTTACGTTTTTAAGTAGCTATAATTTTAATTTGGTTGCCGTGGAAACCAAACAAACCCCAATCTGTGACGCCAGGAAAAAGACCAAGCTCTATCGCAACCATGGATACTTGGCAACCATGGCAAACTGGATGTGACTTAATCAGTCACTCATTCACACAAAGTGCATTCTTCAATGCGGTAGATACTGTAATCGACGAGCGTATGAAATTGAATTTCGAGGTTGTTATCAATTCTGTGCCTCTTCGGCCTGAAAAACAATGCCTTTCCTGCATCTCTTGACGTACATTACGAAACATAGCATAGACTCGAGGCAGTAGATTACATTAGTAACTGAGTTCGAGCCCTTGCGGTCCCGATGCACCTAGGCCTTAAGACAGGCCATTTGTGCCCCATAATCTGATACTAGGTCAAGGGAGCCTTGTTCTTTTACTAATGTTCCAGATGGCCCCCAGACTTAGATTATTTATATCCTGAGGGTCCAAAAAGAAGGAACCCAGATATGCATTTCTTAGTGAAACCAAAGCTTCACACTCACACAGAATGTGGGCTGAGGTTTCTTCTCCGTACCACACCTCTTGTATGAGGGGTTTTTAGTCAACCCCATTAAATAAAGGTATCATCTCCAGGTATTATGTCCGGTTAGAAGGCCAATAACAACCCTGGATTGTGTCCTGTTAAGGGACAATAATCTGGTCTTTGTAGTCGGACTAGGGCCCGATATCAGTGTTCGAGTCTGTCTCTGAATAATACTGGGACCACGCCATATTGTCACATGCTGTTTATCAGCCCAGCGTTGACTCGAGGTAAGAACTAAGCAATTAATCATTCCCAGTTTTAAATTAGTACAGAATGTCTAAACAACTTAGTTGCTACCACAAAAGAGCACTGTCTTGCTTCTTGCAAACACTAACAAACTAATATTCTTTAGGAAAATAACCGCTGTTTATTATGAAACCCTTCAGACACTCTGTGGGAAATATGAATATTCTTCCAGTATTAAATCAGGCGGTAGGGCACAAAGGGCCTGTCAAAAGCCTACGTGTATCGGTACAGAAACGGCTCGAACCCATTGTCTATTCTGTTCTATACCAGGCGGTAAGTATGGTGACCACAGCGCTTTGAAAGGGTCATGCTTTCTGCCATACCCACAGAAGCGCGCATGCATACAGCATCTTTCGATCGATGAACGGTCCACGGAGTGACGCCATTATCAGAACCGGGAAGGCGTGTCAAGTGAATTTCCAGGTGTCCTCCAGATCCAGTTATGAAGCGTTCTGTGGTGAATGGAATCTAAATTTGTACGGACGTGATAATATTCTGACTGCCGGTTAAATGTGAGAAAACAGTAATCATATGTTAAATAGTGAAAGCTACGTGCAAAACACTGTAAAATGAGTAGCCATACCTCTAATAATTTATCACTGAATATGCATTGTGGTTCAGCCGGTGTTTTATGTGACATGTGTTTTCTGTGGCTAGTGCTTAAGGTTTTATGAGTCATTTCAAGTTGTTTAACATTGACGAAGTTTCTTTCTAGATGTATTTGCTTTGTTTGCTTATTTCCTTCTTTATTACTTTTATTATTTTATTTACTGATTTACGAAGTGTAGAAAGCAAGATTCCTTCTTCAAAATCTCATATTCCTCGGCCAGTCAAAAAATTCTCGCAGTCTTTTAATTTGGAAAGTTAATTACCGTGTTTACAACGGTCCGCCACTTGTACCTATCCTGATCTATATGATTCCAATCCACTCTTTCTTATCTATTTAAGACCCATCTTAATATTGTCCTAAATATACAGGGCGTTTCATATTGTTCGCCGTGATTACAAACATTTATAACAACAGAACCAAAGGACCTACCTTAATGGAATTGTTCACAGGCACAGGAAAATTGAAAAATGTGTGTGTGTTTTTTTTTTTTTTTTTACAACTAGAGATGTTCGATGTGTGCACCACGGGTGACACGGCACACATCGATACTCTATTCAAGTTCTTGTGACATACGCCTCAACTTGGGTGCTTTCTGCTTGCACAGACACCCATTTTCAGTAAATTGTTTATACCACGCACGAATGGTGTCTGTAGGCGGGTCCTTTGCGTACTTTGCACGAAATGCACGTTGCGCAGTGACCACAGATTTACTCGTTTGATATTCCAACACACAAAACGACTTCTCCTCCGCAGCGGCCATTTTCTCACTACATACACTGGCATCGCCTAGCGACAGAAACATGAATTACGATGAAAAACAACTTACTGTAAAAAAAATTGAGTTGTTCCTTCTATCTGTACAGGTTTCGTAAACACGTGTCCTACGATTTTCCTATAATAAATTTTTGTAATCCTGGAGTACATTATGAAACGCCCTGTATGTTAAGATCCTCCAAGCCTTCTCGTTCTTCATTTTTCCCCACCAAAGTTGTGCATAGGTTTCTCTTATCTCCCACGTGCGTCATGTGCCTAATGTATCATATTTGCTGGCGAGATCATAGAATTTCTCACAGAAATTGTCCGTTTTATCTTACCATCAATTCTATCCGCAGATGAAGAGTGGCCATTCAGAAAAAGAATGTCACACCAGCGATACACGTGGCATCCTACTACTAACACGATCTGCTCTCTTAAATACCAATATGATTTGCTTGTGTACAAATAACTGGTATACAATTGATAATGTTTATTATTTTTCCACATAAAAGTTTAATGCTGTGTTACTTCAGTGTCACCTTTGACCCGCCCGATATCCTATACCCCCACTACAGTATATTTAACCTCCAACTTCTTCTAATTTTCTTGCAGTTGTTTTTCTGAACCAGACCTATAAGGAATCTTCATATTCCACTCCCAAATGTCATTTGTGTTTTCCGTTGGGTGGTTCGATTTAACCTTGGGCCCTGGAGATGGACATTTACAGTTTAGCATACCATTTATGTAAAATGTGAATATTTTATGAACCAAGAAGAGTAACATTAGGAAATACAAGACATTTTGTGGAGGAATAAACAAAGATGGCGAAAGAAGGGCTAAAAAAAATTAAATATATTTGTTGACTAAATATATAAAAAGTGTACTCTGGGGAGTAGTGGCACGTCTGTCCTATATATATAGGATGCATGGTGCCTAAAGGTTAAAGCAGCCCGCTCAAGTCCGAGGCTTTGTGTAATTTTTTGTGACGTGTTGATTCTTTAAGATGAGGAGTTGTTGGTCCCCCGTCCAACCTACAAGCAGGAGGATCGCCCCTTTTCGACTGTCCGTAACTGGTGTTTCAAATTTTGTTCACAGCTGGCCATTCAGTTGACAGAGGACAGAAAGAACGGGGATCTGGGGGCAGTATCCCCCTAGTCAGGAGTTCTAGAGGCAGCTGTAATTTGGTACAAGAAATTTCATTTCATATAGTAATATTTTCTTACTTTTTGGTACCTTAAGACTATTTATGATGACAACCAATTTATTTGCCACTGCTAATGTAAAACAATTGCGAACCTAGGCAGTTTTAGAATTTTACTGCCTTTTTTCCGAACATCTTGGGGTGTTGGCGTCCTAAATTCAGCAATTTTTAACAGTTTTCACAATCGGGCACGATTTTGGAGGGCCTTCCGAATTTCGAGGGGGGGGTTGGGGGGGTTGTACCACCGCCCCCCCCCCCTCTCGATACGCCACTACAGCTGGCCTCCTTATTTGGAGGCCAGCTCCTCCATCCTGAAGGGGACCCATTTGTTCCGAATTGCTTAAATTTAAAATCGTTAAATAATTTATTTATTTATTATGCCTTATTCACAGTCGCTGTCAATGTTTCATTTCACTTGGCGTCTAACGGTTAGATCATTAGAGAAAAATGAGCTGTGAAGAATGTGGCGTATTTGTGGTTGCTTGTTAGGTCTAACCAGACATTTTTCCTCAGCGCCTGAGACAATCTATGAAAAACCTCAATAGTGGGGACAGTATGTATCTCGTCTGATATTCAAAACGGGAACTCATGCAATTCAAGTTATAAACATTACTGCGCGAGTTACCGCGCTCGGTTTAGTGGTCTGGTTCCTTCTGTCCTTACTTCGAAGCTTTAGTTGTATCTAATTTTTTTACTTTTCGGTCTCTTCTTTTTAATTCAAAATTAATATATTTGTGCTCTGTTACAACTGTGATATATAGCTGAACAGTAATAAAGAACTATATATAAAGTGCCCAAATACCGGTTGGCTTAATTTCCAATTAGTTTAAAAAATTTGTTTTCTTTATAAGAAGCTGCCAGTGGACGGACATGCCGTTGATTCTGCGATGCGTTCCCCTGATACATGACTTTGACTCCTGCATCTGCAGAGCTTCACTGAAGACGAGTACGAAGATCATAGGATGGATCACCCTGGTGAGTGTTATGATCATGGCTCGAGATGCTCACTGCTTGCGGAAGTAGTGTAGGCAGGTACTGTGTTCGCAGTAGGCCGGTCTTCCTGTAACTCTTCGTTCATTGGCTGGCTATGTGTTCGGACAAATAGACTTTTCTGTATCATTCCTTATTTGGGAAGCAACTTGTGGAAATTTTAAGTCCTTTCTCTACAGTAAGGTAAAGGTAAAGTGATCCCGTTACAGGCCCGGTGTGGCCCAGAGGGTGGGTAGAGGTATAGCTCTACTTTTCCATGACCGCGGCACTAGAAGGGGATGAGTGGTCAGCAGCAGGCCCCGGCCGCACTTTACCCCCGGGAAAGACCCGCTACCCATTTTACAGGAGGCTGGGTGGGCCCCAGGGCTGGTCTGGACGGGCGGAAAATCTCGTCCCCACCGGCATTCGAGCCCGGACCGTTCAACCCGTAGCTCAGTCACAATACTGACTGAGCTACCCGGCCCACTATTTCTCTTGTGTAATTTTTCAGCAACTGGACTCTTTTTAACTTTTTTATGTCTGTGTCTTTTTCACCTTTGAACTGACCGATTTTCATGAAGTTTCTTATGAACCCTACACTTTGTATTCCACTCAAAACCGAGGTCCTTCACATCTTACAATCGGAAATAACCAATTAGTGACACAAAACCTACGAGATGGGAGTGACACTAGCGCCGATTAGCAGAGGGTCCTGAATTTTTTAAGCAAATATTAGAATAACGTAACTTAGAAGGTACGTAAATATTAGAATAATATGGATTGGAATAGTGTTTGACTTTTTATTGGCCAAATTGAAGTGTGTTCATACAAGGTTGCGTGTTGATTACAAATAAACCACTTAAGCCAGGCAAATGAAATTCGATATTTGGATATTCCATAAACATAGAGCAGACTGTATCTATTACATTGTTTGCAAGTACGCAGAAACCTGGCGACGGAGGTTACCACTACAAATTCAATGTAGAGAAATAATCCATAATATGGAATACTTCCTACATAAAGGATGATGGTAATGACAATAATTGTATAAGTCACAACATACGCCGTAATATATACATAATTTCAAGTATCAAAAACATGATTTCACCCAGATTCAATGACCATCTTTACATAAAGACTAGCTAAATTACAGGTTATGTTTGCGTTATAGTTTCTATCGTTTTCCATGACAGTTTTAGACATACTGAGACCTTTTTATGTTTATGGTTCCTTGCATCGCTGATCTATATCAATAATTGTCCAAAGACATGCAACACAAAGCAGTCTATTTATTATTCTGCAAGTTCACTCTACATGTTTCGGGTGTCAAGCTAGCTTGGCCACGTTGGAGGGAGGTAGCTGCACAAAAACATAACCAGTAAAGAAGGCTGTAGTTACAGTTTTGTGTACTCCTGATGATGGGTGTGGTTGACACCCGAAACATGTAGAGTGAACTTGCAGAATAATAAATAGACTGCTTTGTGCTGCATCTCGTTGGACAATTATTA
>Ga0123355_10010030_pt1 | contig 14470 bp, 10 predicted proteins | sample TergutEmb28metaG_3_FD_89872 | JGI IMG/M metagenome (GOLD analysis project Ga0123355, IMG submission 89872) | Embiratermes neotenicus P1 segment gut microbial communities from Petit-Saut dam, French Guiana - Emb289 P1 | ecosystem: Host-associated > Arthropoda: Insects > Digestive system > Gut ...
TTGGTCTCAAAAGGAATCCTCAAGAACCCCTTGGTCTCAAAAGGAATCTTCAAGAACCCATTGGTCTCAAAAGGAATCTTCAAGAACCCCTGGTCTCAAAAGGAATCCTCAAGAACCCCTTGGTCTCAAAAGTATTCTTCAAGAACCCCTTGGTCTCAAAAGGAATCTTCAAGAACAACTTGGTCTCAAAAGGAATCTTCAAGAACCCCTGGTCTCAAAAGGAATCCTCAAGAACCCCTTGGTCTCAAAAGGAATCCTCAAGAACCCCTTTGTCTCAGAAGGTATCTTCAAGAACCCCTGGTCTCAAAAGGAATCCTAAAAAAATGCCTGGTCTCAAAAGGAATCTTCAAGAACCCCTTGGTATCAAAAGAAATTCTCAAGAATCCCTGGTCTCAAAAGCAATCTTCAAGAACCCCTTGGTCTCAAAAGGAATTTTCAAGAAACTCTTGGTCTCAAAAGGAATCTTCAGGAACTCCCTGGTCCCAAAAGGAATTTTCAAGAACCCCTTGGTCTCAAAAGAAATCTTCAAGAACCCCTGGTCTCAAAAGGAATCTTCAAGAACCCCTTGGTATCATAACGAATCTTCAAGAACTCCTTGATCTCAAAAGGAATCTTAAAATACCCCTGGTCTCAAAAGGAATCTTAAAGAACCCCTGGTCTCAAAAGGAATTTTCAAGAACCCCTTGGTCTCGAAAGGAATTTTCAAGAACCCTTTGGTCTCAAAAGAGTCTTCAATATTCGTTTCTAAGAAAGTTGTCGCAAATTTCTATTCAGGAGGCTATCGGGTATTCTAACTCATATTTCTGAGCTTTTGCTCAGTCCATCCACACACACACACTGGTACAGTACTTCAAATTAGGTCACGGAAGATTCTCCCGCGTCTGGTCCAGTATAAAAGTGGGTGGAGCTGAACCTAAACTACGCCATATGCGAAATCTTGGGGTGATCCTTGGTTACGTACAAACTGAACTTTACCTAGAGGGTGTCCAGGCTGTCGTGCTGATGTCATCAACTTGCTCGGATACGGCATAGTCTCTCCTACTGCGGTGTGACCTCCCAGCACCCATCTCTTTTCGCAGCAACTGGAAAATGACAAACATGAATTGGTCACGTGATATTCGAGATTTTTACGGCAGTGACCGTGACGATTGTTGCTTCTGGAATGTGACTCCGTGTAGTTTGATACAGAAGTACCAACTTTTCTGACAAACGTACGGTGTTGTACTTCTGCCCTGATGATGGATGTAGTAGGTTCCTCCGAAACCTTTATATTCTGTAGTCTACATAATATATGAGAAGGTAGAGGCGGATTGATTCCGTGACTCAGCGCAGACTTCCCCAGGGCGCTGCCTGCTGTCCCAACGTCACACTGTTGCACGGTACTGGTGTACCTGTAATTGCACGGATATGCGCCGCATTACGAAGTTTTGGTCAAAGATGGACCGCATACACGACGGTGGTCCAATAAGATTATAATATTATAATATTATATTGCAATACTTACCATTGTGTTACAATTGTCTACAACATTCAGTACAGTAAAATGCTGTACAGGTTTGTAGCCTAGGATCCATAGGCTATACCGTATAGCCTAGGTGTATAGTAGGCTATACTTTACTATCTAGGTTTGTGTAAGTACACTCTATGACGTTCGCACAAGGATGAAATCGCCTAACGACGCATTTCTCAGAACATACCCCAATCCTTCAGCGACTCATATCTGTATTTATGCTCTTACGGATAGTGTGACCCTACTCGCGCGTATTTTCACGTAACCTATAACCAATAACCCTTGCCGCTACCGATTATTTGTCAAATTGGACTAAAAATATAGAAAGCACAGAAAAAATTTCTCTTGATCCCCTCAGTAAAGTTCAGTTTACATGCACCGAATTTTCAATGGCATAGAGTGTAATCTTTTACACCGGACTTAACCCAGATTTAACCAGAAATATGTACATTACGACGAGAAATGTATTTACTCCCTTGAGTAAAGTATGGCTCTCAGTGAGCCGATTTTCATGAAAAGCTTTTACAATTCTCATGCCGAATTTCATGAAAATCCCAGAGGCGGTTTAGTCGCTAACACTACGTCACAGACAGACAGGTATGTTATTGTCCACATAAGGCATTCTTCCTTTACTTCTTATGAAACGCCTAAGAATTCAGTTCGTATCGGACAGTCAAATACAGCCTCCACTATATGTATCAAATGGGGAAGGTTACTAAGAGAAGTGATCCCTCTTTATTTTGAGAATAATACGAAAGTTGTAAAAAAGCTGGAAGAAATGCGGCGCATTGCAGTGTTACAAGGTTGATACAAATAGTTTAACCATAAGTGCCCAAACCTTGGCTAGAGAGACGAGGCCCCCTTTGGAATATTTGGATCCCCCTCGGGCTTCCAGCTGGAAGTCGAGCTCAATGCCATTCAGATCGGCATCCCGAATGTTGCGGGCGACACTCGAAGCGAAAGCAGCTCTTCTGTCGGCCGACTTTACCAGTGCTTCTGCTGTCGCTGCAGGAACTCCTAATCCGCCCACGCTTGCCAAAACTTGAAGATGGGAATTCCTTCTGCGCAGTTCTCTTGTTACCTTCCTCACGTCTGCAAGAGGATACAAAAATTACATTATATTATGTGTCATTCAGAATTGTTATTTACGTGGGTATTTTCTTGGGTTGTGTGACCGTGCGTTCTGGTAGGTGGGAACCAAGTACCAGATTACACATTTTATAACTCGGAAAACTAAGATGTAAAAGAGTTAAATTTTCTGGACAAATTAAACTAAACTATACATTTGCTATCCAGCTTAATCCGGGTGGGATTTGTGGCGAACCTAGTGGACTTGGTAAAGGTTTCTCTCGAACCATTTCTGTTGTCGCTCTGTCAGTATCATTCCACCAATGTACCATATCCATTCATCTACCACAGACGTTGTTTGCATAAACTTAGCCATTAAAAGCATCGTTAAATAACACTCTTAGCTATTAGTTCGAGCCATGACCTTGAACTCTATATTAATTACGTTTGTAAATGTGACCTCATAGGGCGAATTAGCCACCTGAACACCACCGAAGTCAAATCATGACTGCATATTCCCATACGTCTGACTGACGAAGAGCGTAATTATACATTAGGATAACTTACTAATATAGTTATACTTTTTTATTATTTAGTACCTGCTTAGTTCAGTCACTATAGTGTTCACCCATCCGAGTTCAATACCTGGAGAAAGCATAAATATTTGTAATCCAAAGCATCTAGACCGCCTGTCAGATTCACCCATACTCCTATACAATGGGTAACAAAGACATTTTATCCCGAGTTAAAGCAGCCGGAACGTCTAATGACCACGCACAGCTATACCTCTTATCCTCACTCATACTCATGGAGTGGCGCTTGGTTTCTGCTTTCTTTTTCAAGTTTAGAGCCCTCCATCGTTTTTTTTAAAATTTAAATAGTGTCTGTATTGAAGACAAACAGTCCGATGTCTTGTAAAGATGACGGCCGTTGACCTGAGTTCACACCTGGTGGTTAAGAACAAGTTCCGGGGCTACATCCCTTACAGGTCCAGCTTTTGTTGGAATAAAATTACGGCGACACGAATAGAAAACAGAAACAGATTTGGTTACTTAATATTTAAGTCTAGTTTCAAATGAAATAAGACTTTTTTTAACCTGTTCACGTAGCTCCGGGCATACGTGATACGTCGAAGGAAATCTCTTTACACATGAATCACATTTTATTGCGTAAAAGTGACTTGTTAAAGATTTTTGTCGACATTTGTAACATGAGGTTTTGACAGCACTTTTGAAAAATAAATAAATATCGAGTTTTTTTTTTAATTTGTAGCCCTACAAAGCAACGTGCTAGCCAAATATAGTACCTGCTCTGGTATTAAGATCAGTGCGTTATATCCACACAGTGCATTTATGTGTTCCTTGTAAGTCTCAGAATAATCAGTGCTTATTTCAATAAACAAGGTGAACAAGTTTTTCTTTGTAATACAAACGGAGTGTAATTTCTGTAGAAACCGAATTCTTGAACATTTACATGAATTTTAGTTTCACACATTTAACTCAGAATCTTTATAGTCGCTCGTTAACTCCAAGGGCTTCCTGAGATCTGACATTTGATCTCGAAACAGTAAATCGCTCACATATCACGTAACAGTGATTCACATTACAGTGTGCATTATAGCCAACCGGTGGACCATGTAGTGAGTCAGACGTATTCATTCCTCATTCTTGCATCCAGTTTCTTTAAGAACCACTTTATTACTATTTTCCTTTTTACTTTACGTGCCCCAAGTCTTGTTTTTCCTTCAGATTTTAAGATTAAAACACTGTATGCATTTAGACCAATGACCCCTCAAAATTCCTTAGTAAGAACCGCCTCACTTGCACGCTTAAGTTCAGCAATGACCCCAGTCGGTAAAGTGAATATTTTACATCCATGACGCGAGAGTTAAAAGCTTCTCTGGGACCCAACAAACCCTTTCCCCAGAAAGTACACGGGGCCTATTCTCCGAGGATAAAGTCCCCGGGAATTGAAGCTAACCACTCACGTCCATTTATGTCCGGAAATTCAGAAAGGCCAGAGCTGCGTTTCTACAAGAAAGCTAAAGCCTACAGTGGGCTGCAGTGCGGGTCTGCCTCTTACCTGAAGGTGGGCTAAGGGTAAAGCTTTAAAGAGCAAGAAAATAAAAGAAAGCCTGTTGTGGTGTTGACAAAATAGGATATAACAACTCGCCAAGCCCAAAAATAAACCGAATCCTGCTTTACAATTTTATGACGTATTTGCATAATATTTGTTTCTTATTTATTGTGTGTGATGTCTTTGGATGAGAGGTTAGCAGTTGACAGTGCGTGTTGATGCAATCTCAGCACAGACCTGTTATTATGGTGGCAAGTTTCACAGGTGGAACTTGGCTCTGCACGCGTGTGTCCGGGCAGTCCACTGCTTCAGGCAAGAAATTCAGGGATGGGTAATTCTACTGTCTCCTGGAACATGCTGAGGTACACACCTGGGCTTCTGCATGGGATTAAAACGGCTGGGGCTTGGAGCTGGCCACCTTAAATCTCAAAAAGAAGTTAAGCTCATGTGGCGCCCTAGACTTCCCTTGCGTCGTCTTAAAGGCTATTCTTAACCTTCTGGAAAAGGAAGTCAAGTAATTTTCTACCCAATGCTGTCCGAAGGTTTCAAAGTTTCACCTGTTTTGCCCTTCTGGTAAAAGAAACATGCATTTGTAAACCGTATTTAAATATCCAGTCCGTACCACGCAGTAAACACTCTCTGTCTCGGCTATAAAAACCAGTCAGTTAATGCTGTATAGGGAAATAATCGCTGTTTGTTCTGAGATCCAAGCAAAACACATCAATACACTCTGTGGGCAGAACGTAGACTTGTTGAATGTTAAACTGGTGGTACATATAGTAACAGTTGGACCTTGAAGGGTTAATATACTAACTAAACTCCGTGGCTTTAGTCCGCGGGCGAACCATACCGACAGAGCGGCCTCGGCTCGTACCGCACAGTAAACACAATCCGTCTCAGTTAAAAAAAAAAAACCAGTCAGTTAATGCTGTATAGGGAAATAATCGCTGTTTGTTCTGAGATCCACACAAAACACATAAATACACTGTGTGGACAGAACGTGGAATTTCTGAATGTTAAACCTGGTGGTACATAGTAACAACTGGGCTTGAAAAGGTTAATTAACACAAGCATACATTTACTTTAATTGTTTACAATTCTTTACACAAAAATGCACAGTTTCACTATTATATGTTTCGCTCCAAATTAGCTCCTACTTTTTTCCGCTTAACTGCCGTCATCACGGAGCTAACTCCTCCTATGTTGCTAGAACTTACAGCAATAAAACAGTCTTACAGTGCTTACGCATACAAAGTGTACAGACTATATTAAAAAAACTTACAGTGTTTAAAATGTTATAAAATGTTGTTGATTGTAAATTGTTGTAAACTAATGTCAGTTTTTATTGTTGACAATTGTCGTCTTACCAGTTGGTTTCTTGTTCTACAAATATCTCTTGCGTTATGGTCAGAACTGGAACTATCCTGTACCCTGAAAGTTATGTCTGGTGTGTGTGATGTGCGCTACCAGACTGGTAATTATGCTTAGGAAATAAAATTGTGCAGCGAAATGTGGAAAATGAAGAATGCATACAAATATTCGGACTAGCAGCCACAAGTAAATGTACCGAGAGGACGACTAAAACGCAGATTGGAATATAATATTAAAAAGAATGTTCAAAACAGGACTGAGTGTGGACAGGAATCATCTGGCTGAGGGCAGTGACGAGCCCCTATGTAGACACAGCAACGAGCCTTTGGGTTTCATAAAACATGAAGGATATTTTGATCATGTGACCGACTGTTATGTTCCCAAGCGGGATTTTGTTCTGTAGAATTACTTATTTGCAGTATACAGTGTGCACTGCATGCTGTCTTCAGACTCATTTTTGTAAAAATTTGGTCTTTTAAATTCAGGACCAATGAAATCTTGGCCGTTAATTGAAATCTGACCTTCTCACAACATGTTGCTGAGAATTCGAGTCTTCTGGGATGTGATGCTGTGTCACTGGGTATGTGTTTTCCGACGTTTCGAAAAAAAAAGACATTGCCATCACCTTCAAAACCCCCGTGGTCAGTGACCCTTGAAGATGAAAGTGACAGATCCCTTCGAAACGAATTCACATTCCACACACCACAGTCCTTGGTATGTGGTATACCCTTATGCCGTCTGTGGATAATGAAAGTCCATTTTGGTTTTTGTCGAGGATGGGGGGATTACGATTGTGTCACGTGACCGAGGGGTGAAGGTACCGTTCGCTGTGAGGTGGACGAACATAATTAGTACCAATTGCATGAACGTGACTCAAAAAGAATGATTTTTTTACTCCAGATGTTTAATTTTTTGTGTGCAATAATTAGTATAATTGGTAATGATGTAATTTAATTACGTACTCTGTATCCTTATATTTTAATGCACTTTTCCGCATTCTTCTTTCACAAGAACGAAAGCGAACTCGAAATAATTATATCATGGGGGAAAAAACTGGGGTTTTGCCTGAAGGAAGCAAGAAATGATAATCCGCCTCTCGAAATTCTGTGAAAATTAAAATGAATTTAACAAATGGCGGAAGTTTTAGAGAAATCAGGGCGTAGACCATCTTAATCCACCTCATAAATCACAACTACAAATAACTTGACAGCATTCTGTGTTATTAAATACAGATTCATTTCTCGGTTAAAATGATTGAAACTTCCCTGTTAATTTAAGATACCAGTTCCTGTTCAGAGGACCCTAAATGTTGACTACGGAGTAACAGTGAGGCGGTCTTTTTTTTCTTTTTGGTGCGGCATCCCCGTTGTGTTCAATAATCAATAGAATAGATATAATTGCACAGTCTAACACAATTTTTTATTAAGTAATTAAATTAAAAGATAATTAAATCATTTATAACAACATGTTTCGGCTCCTTTTATAGAGCCATCTTCAGGTTGAGCCCTAAAAGTGTTACATACAATTAACAACACTCTATAGAGTACGATATCTTGTTTACATGTTATTAATATATATTATGATTTAAAAATAATTGTAATTTCGAATGTAATATAACATAGGTAATAAGGTTAAAAGTTTTAAGTAATAAAATTTAAAATGTAGGTAGAATAATAGAGTAATGTTTTTGGAATCGTAAGTAGTGATTTTATTGAAGAATTGTTTTATCCAGACTTATGGATGTATTATCGTGAGGTTTTCTGTTCATCGGTGTGAATGGCTGTGCAATTATATGTATTGTAGTGGGACGGTCATAAGCAGGGAAAAACTGAGATACACTTGTCACAGTACCACTTCGCCACTAATGTCGCGAGAAATTACCAGACACTGGGCCCCAGACAAAGTAACGAAAAGCCTGTCATCTGACAGACCGGCTGAACTGTGACTTGACCTACTTTAAACCCGCATCACAAGCAAAGGAAGGCGATGTTTTTGAAACCTTCTGGCGAACACACGCGAAAACTCTTGAAGTAAAAATAACGTGAAGATAAGCTACGCTGGACTTTCTAAGCGTGTAAACAGATTAGCGTTTCGTGTTGGTAGAATTGAAAAGCCACACTGACGAAACTAATCCGGTTGTCATTGAAAGCGGAGAGAAGTGTGACGTAAGACTGCTCTTGATCGAGTGAACCAAATTGCTGCTGTCATGTCAAAACCAAAACCTGTACTTAGCTGAGTTATGGCTGACAGACAAGAACGAAGGAGGATGTATCTCACGTATCACGTAGTTTTCCTTGATCTGATTGTGCATCTTGGGAGGATCACGTAAGGAACACAACTGTATCGCATTATTTTGTGCTTTACGTTGTGTTCAGAAACTGGAGCGTAAGGGTGCGGATTTCGGCAAAAGACAGATATGAGAAAGTTAAATACAAATGAGATATGCGAAGGTAGGTGTGGCCGTGTGTTTAATCACGCACAACGCCATAAAACGTATGGGGGGAGTAGTAGTATAGCTCCACGTATTCTTGATCTCGGCAATCGATGGGAGTGAATGACTTTCAAACCCCGATGGGGCTTAGAGTTTGTTTTCGGACTGTGAACAAATGATAAATCTCTCCCTTTGCTAGGAAACGGTTCCACGTTACAAGGTCCTCCATTCTTCAGTCTAGTCAATAAACTGAGCAAATTCAGACGATTAAGCAGCACGTATGTGTATTAGTACCCCCTCACAAGGCTTTGGTAGATTAGAAACAAAAAGGGACTTATAAAATCAAAGGGGAAGAAAAGTTACAAATGTGAAGGAAGAAATTCAGAGACATCAACAGAATCGGAGAGATGGGGCCTCCTATAGCCTGCGTTCCTTCGTCGACCGCAGGTCGAACAAAAAAGACTGACAGATGAACACTATGTAGGTGTAAGATTGTGTGTGTCGTTGGGTGCGAGATACTGTCTTTAAGAATGCGAAGGAACGTGCCTTGGCTTCATAACAGTACGAAGTTCATGACGGCGATGACGACGACGGCGATGACGACGACGACGACGACGACGATGATGATGATGAAATGAAAATGAGTTAGCACGTCTAATGGCAGCCATTGGCAATGAAACTCTGTGTTGTGTATACTCTAAATTTTTCCTTGTCCTAATTTAAGCATTAGATTATGAAGGATTAGGGGTGGAGTTGGAAGCACAGACCCAAAATTCTCAACCCCGTCACCAGTTGTTGTTGAGTTGTCCGGCTTCACGCCCCGGTCAATGCGGAAAAGGCTCTGGAGCCGGCCAAGTAGCTTACGGAAGAGAAAATTCTTTCCCTTCAACCAGGTATGGCGCAGCCCAGAGTCTAGTTACTGCACCTTCTGAGTTATCCCCGTCCTAGAGCCTTATGCTGTATGCAAAACACCAAATCTTTCTTCTCTTCCATGCGTGTATATTTTGTGATTTTAAAAGTAGTTACGAACAGAAGCAGGGACTGGTAGCAGTGGACAATATGTCAGCTTGATGTTACGGTTCACACTTTTAAAGAAACTGTCTCCTGTAGGTAGCAGCACACAATAACTGTATTACTTCCAAGACAAATATTACCAGAAATTCATTAAACACTCATCTCCTACCGTGCAGTAAACACTCTATATCTCGGTTATAAAAACCAGTCAGTTAATGCTGTATAAGGAAATAGTCGCTGTTTGTTCTCAGATCCACACAAAACACATAAATAAACTGTGTGGGCAGAACGTAGAACTGTTGAATGTTAAACTGGTGGTACACATAGCAACCAGTGAGCTTTGAAGGGTTAATGCACATTACACGTAAATTCAGCTCGTACCGCGCAGAAAACAAATCCATTCCGGTTATATAAACCAGTCAATTAACGTTGTATAAGGAAATAATCCAAAGAACATTTAAGGACGTGTAACTGCAGGCAGAACATATAATTTGTTAATAATTTAACCTGTGTTCACTTGACGTAAGAACTGGGCTTTAGGGAGTTAAAATAATTGAGGTTAGGTGCACTGCTATGCACATTCATTTTAGACAAAGCTAATAATACCTCATTTCTACCGGTTCCTAAAGTAAGTTTTGCCACAACTTAAACAATACTTTTAAGCCTTATTGCAATTTTGCCACTTAGCAATTGTGGTTAACCTTTTTGAGAATTACTGCAGTCGCTTGACCCTCTTGGCCTCAGCCCGCTGGATATAATTCTGTTAGGCGGTTCTTTGCAGGTTGCGCTCATTTTTGTGTCGTGGGTGGGGGGTAGGGGGGAGGGAGAGAGAGCTGTAAACGAAAATTGCTCTGCCTCTTGCATACCACAACTTGATGTACCGCCTGCCGCTGATTATGACGTACATATATGTATTGTTAGCGTGCAAGGTTGATGTCTGTAACTTTTTTGTCTTATTGATGAAAGCCTTTTCTTAGGCGCGTTCACTAAATTTCGAAAAGCGACTATTAGCTTCGTCGTGTCTGTCCGTCCGTCCGCGTGGAAAAGTTCGGCTCTCACTGAACGGATTTTCATGAAATCTGACAATTTTTATTCGAAAATCTGTCGCGAAAATTCAAGTTTTATTAAAATCTGAACAAGAATAACGGGCACTTTACGTGACGCCCGATGTAAATAAGGTTTCTTAGAATGAGAAATACTTCAGACAAAAGTTGTAGAGAAAATCAAAAGCTTATTTTGCATTCAATTGTTTATTTTTTTCCGGAAAATGTGCCGTTTATGAGAAAATGTGGAAAGATGTGGTAGAGCCGGGCAGGCCACTGATTACAATATAACAGGGCGTATGCGCTTTGCATTCTCGGTAAATATGGCCAAAGACACGCACTCACAATATGCAATACTTAATGGTTTTCCACAGCAAGAATGGTTACGCGAACGCGCCTCAATCTTGCCTTATACGTATATTGCATGTCAAGTATCTGTTAAGGTTGGCATAAAGATATTGCCTCTTTGTCTCCTTACTTTTCACACACACTGTAGCACTGGTATGTGGTAACAGTTGATGTACCCATCCGCTACAAGCAGTTTTATTGTTATGTTTTCAATTTACATTCGTGTTGGCAATCTTCATCATCATCATCATCAGACCTGTCACTATATCTCTGTGTCATCTCCCGCTGATGAATTTCAGCCGAAGCTAGAACAAGTATGCAGATGCTGTCAATCGTGCCATGAATGCAGAATGTAACAGATCTTGATGGTCATATCTCAATTTGAACAAGAAATGTTAACTTCATGTTTTACATGCATATATTAAGTGTTCATGGCCGTCAGGTCAGGCAGTGTTCAAAAACACAGTTGCCTCCACTTTTCCTCTCCCACAAAATTTATGCTTCTTTTTCAAGACTGCATTTCAGAACAGTTTGACCTAATAGAAAGGAATTCCAGGTCCTTCGTCTCCAAAACTTTTAGCTAGTCACTACACCAACTGAGCTACAACAACTTCCACATTGTATTAAATCTACATTTGCGATTTGAGGTTTAATAATATTCTTGATGAAGAGTGGAGCCTTCTGAAGTATGACGTCATATTGATCGGCAATTGATCGGTAACATATTACCAGTCCAAGCAACTTCGCATGCTAGTTTACTCTAATTTTTAAATCGTGATTTAATTAGATCTAGAACATTTACTTAAAATGTTTTCGGTACGAAATGCAAAATAAAGTAATTTCCGAGTCTTGTATGTGCAGCGTGATTTCTTAGCAGCAGGATATTTTTATCTGAAGTATAAATCACCATTAGCTTGAAAATGAATGCAGAATCTGAAGACACGCATGCGCTAATTATGTATTGTTCTGATTACAGTCATAAACTTTGCTCGTTTTCATTCAAGTTACCTGGAAAACAACAAGCCTCAGGCAAGAAACATGTGCTGAATAAAGAGGTGTGTGTTTCATTTAGTTCTACGCTTCCATTTGAATTTTTTTTTTTTTTTACTTTTATAAGTATTTGGCGAGTTATGAATGAGGCACGAATATTTGTCAGGTTGTCTTGTAAAGTACTCGTCAAGTTTGTCCAATTTAGCGGATATTAGGATCTGTGGACGATTTTTCTCAAGTCTTCTTGGTACAAAAATTAATTAGTATCTTTTAAGCAGTTCTGAATTAATTGCTTGTGAAAAAACAGTAAGACGATTTTTTAAACATTACGCTTAATATAAAGAAAGCGACAATAATATAAAAAAATAAGCCCAGTTCAGATAGCAATCTTGTAAGCACTAAATGTGACGTACTTATCAACTGTTTCGCCGAAAATTCTTCTGGGATGCAACGCCGTTCTTCTGATCGAGTATTTCGCGACGTTTCGGTAGATAGTAGTGCCTTCGTCCTCAGTGTCAAATAGTCCAAGTAGAATTGTTTGTGGACTGCTTGACAAGTATGTTTCGAAACGTCGGGAACCACTCAACCAACGACGCAGCGTCACATCCCAGGAGACTTGAATCCTTATTCCGGGAAGTGTCCAGTTCATCATGCAGAGCCAGACCCGATATGAAGAAACAAACGGTCAACGAGCGAGGATGATGGATGTTGGCTGTCGAAATAGTTGGCTGTCGTGGTCACCATCGGCATTGGCGTCTGGCCAGCAACACTGTCGGTCCAGTTTATTTACGGTATGTTACGGACACGTATTTGGCATGAACCACTTTGGTAAAGAAACCGTTTCGTTGCATGAATCTTTTCGTTTTTGTCAGCTTTCATGATTTGTACCTCGTCACACTACCATCCGCCTTCACAAACAATTGCGAAGAATTAATATTAGCTTTGTTACACCTGGTGCGCCGGGATAGCTCAGTCGGTATAGCGACTGGCTACGAGCTGGACGGTGTGGGGATCGAATCTCGGTGGTGGCGAGATTTTCCTCACCCGTCCAGAACGGCCCTGGGACCCACACAGCTTCCTATACAATGGGTACCGGTTTGCTTTCCCGCGGTTAAAGCAACCAGAATGTGACCTTGACCAAACACCATCTAGCGCCGATGCTTAAGAAAGAGTAGAGTTATACTTCTACTTCTCCTTCGGACCTTCGTGGCCTGTTATAGGGTGACCTTTACCTTTACTTTTTTATATCCACCAGTCCGTATGTCTGTGTAATTGAACTCGACTCCCAGTGGACCTATTTTCGTGAATTTTTTATTAGCGATTTTTACTACAATTTATGTAACGCATTCAATTTTGGTTAATGTTGAGCAAAAATTAAACAGGCACATGGCCTGAAGGCCTGTGTACGTTCCTTCTGATATCTCACTGTTCACAAGAAAGTACAGCAAATGCAGTCGACAATCCATATACAATATGGCTACTCACAGATTCGCTTTCCGCGCTGGGTAATTATGGACGAAACTACAAGCTCTATAGTTGATTTCAATTACATAACATGGTGCCACATACGGCACATGACATTTCTTGTGGTGTGAAGTGACAATCCAGTGACGAAGTCGTTACGTCACATTCCTCTGCAGTTATCTGCTTCATCGTCATGTGATTTACATGCAGCATAATTAGGAAATAAGAGAATGGGCAATCGCAATGTTTTATGTTTATTGTTTATACGTAGTAACGTGAAATTTATTAAGTAGACAGGTCATGAACGTACCTGCAAATTTGTACGACGTATTGCTTGTAAGTCGTTCCGTAACTGGCGTCTGGAGGGGGTAAAGCTTCGAAATGAATGTTGTGACTACATTTACACAAATAATCGCAAAAAAGGTAAAGGTAAAGCTCGCCCTATAATAGGTCGCGAAAGCTCGTAGGGAGAGTAGAGGTATAATTCTACTGTTTATTTAACCTCGGTGTTGGATGGGGTGGGTGGTCAACCCCACGCCAGGCCGCTGTACCCACGGGAAAGATGCGGTACCCATTGTACAGGAGGCTGGGTGGGTCTCAGGGCCGGTCTGAACGGGTGCGGAAAATCGCGTTCCCACCGGGATTCGATTCCCGGACCGTCCAGCCCGTAGTCAGTCGCTATACCGACTGAGCTATCCCGGCCCACTCAAATTATCGTAGGTGTAGCATAAAACTAAAGCGTCCACAGAAACATTACGATTGATACAAATTTTTTTCCTCTGCCCATTTTCTTTAGATTGTTTGCTCTTTTTACCCCGATAATGGTGTGTAGGTATTAAGATGATCAGTTGGCTTGTTCGTAGAGTGGAGAAGAAGGCTTATCTCAGGGAATATGGTTTGGTAGGTGTTAGGTGGCGGACACTCTAAAAAAAGTCACTTAAATTATCAAATAATTGAGAACTAGATATATTTGTTAAACAGTACCAAAAACACTGTCGGTTCAGTTTATTATAGGCACAAAAATTAGTTAGCTATACAATGTGTAAGATTATGTGTCTATTCACATAAATATGCCGTCAAACACAACTAAAGTACAAGGTATTATCACTATATCATAATACTATATAACATATGTAATAATATCTACATCTACAA
>Ga0123355_10010031_pt1 | contig 14469 bp, 5 predicted proteins | sample TergutEmb28metaG_3_FD_89872 | JGI IMG/M metagenome (GOLD analysis project Ga0123355, IMG submission 89872) | Embiratermes neotenicus P1 segment gut microbial communities from Petit-Saut dam, French Guiana - Emb289 P1 | ecosystem: Host-associated > Arthropoda: Insects > Digestive system > Gut ...
CCGGCTATGGTGTGTTTTTCCATTTCTGCACGTTCCTCGTCTGTAAGTTTGCCCGGCTTGCGCAATATACTGCTATCTACCTTTATTTTGCCTACATCGTGCAGTTGCGACGACTGTAATATAAGCTCTACATTCATGTTAGACAGTAAATTATGTTTAAAACCGCTTTTTTGCAAACCCTCTATTAAAATTCGCAAATAAGCTTGAGTTCTTAAAATGTGGCTACCTGTAGTATCGTCGTGATAATCAACCATTTCTGATATTGTTTGTACGATAGCATTTTGAAGCTCTACTACTGCCAGGGTCTTTTCGTCAACCATTTCTTGAAGATTGGTGTTAAACCTAACAAGCTCTTGCTTTTGCTCCAACAATTGCAGATGAATTTCAATCCTCTTTAACAAAAGAGCAGCAGAAAAAGGTTTTGTAATATAGTCGATAGCACCAAGAGCCAAGCCTTTTAACTCGTTTTCATTGTTATTCTTTGCAGTCAGAAAAATAACAGGAATTTCGCTTAAAGCATCAATTTTTTTTATGCGTGATATAGTCTCATATCCGTTCATTTCCGGCATGTCTATATCCAAAAGAATCAAACTGGGAAGATTAGCTGCATCTACTGAGGATAAGAGCATTTTTAATAGACGGGTACCGGAATTTAAGGTTATAACATTGTATAACTCGCCTAAGACACTACTGCCTAATTTTAAGTTTGCTATATCATCATCTACTAAAAAAATAGTTTTCATGATACTTCCCCCTGCACTAAAGATAAAATCTTGTTTGCTTCATTTTCCCATGCTTTACTCACTTAAAATATCCCTTAATATACTTATGGTTTTTAGTGCTGTCACAAAATCAAATCCCTCAATTTGTCTGATTAATATAGCAGCTTCCGGGATTTCTCGTAATCCATCAAGTAAATCCAGGCTATCAGGGTTATGAGCTTCCAACAAAGGATCAAGCTTATCTAACAATGCTATAGCTGTAGTTTTGTCAAAATCGTTATTATTGGAAAACGTCGTACTTTTAGGGGTGTTGACGGCAATATTATCAAGCACTTGCATCAATTCATTTTCTAAAGCACTTAACTGTTCATTTGATGGTATTTTGCCGGACTCCAACAACTGTTCCACGTTATCTGCAATTTGTTCCAATGCATTTTCATCCATTAGCCCGGCTAATCCTTTAAGAGTGTGGGTTAACAAATGGGCATTTTCAATATTACCTGCGTTTAATGCTTGGCTTATGTTTGAAAAAGTGTTTTTTTGCCCCAAAACAAAATTCATTCGTAGCCTTTCCATTACATCAGGTCTGTTTCTAAAACTCTCAATGCCTTCATTGGATGGTCGTTCTTTTGATGCATGTGATAAGGCGGCCGCTTCAATTACTTCGGGAGATTGTTTATCCCTTATATGCTTAATTAAAATTGTGTTTAAGTGTTTAGTTTGGATGGGTTTTGAGATAAAGCCATCAAAGCCTTCTCTTATAAGTGCTTCCGCCTGCCCAATCAAAGCATTAGCTGTAAGTGCTGCAATAGGCCGCATATAACCCATATCCCGCATGATACGCATAGTTTCTGTGCCATTTATGCCTGGCATCATCTGATCCATAAATATAATGTCATACATTTTACCCTGCTTGATTTTTTCAATTGCCTCGTGCCCATTTTCACAGGTTTCAATGTTAAGGTCATAAAATGCAAGCAGACCTTGGGCTACGTATAAATTGGCTTCAACATCGTCAACAACAAGCACACTTCCATAGGGCATTGGCTCCGGCGTAAAATCGAATCTTTTTGCGGCGGTGTGCGTACTTACTTCAAACTGTTGTAATTGCAACACTGTCTTTTCACCTAAAATTTCAAGGCCGGATACCCCTTGAGGTATGTGTACTATAACCGATGTGCCTTTACCTACTTCACTTTCAATTTCAATTTGGGCATTCATCATTTGTGCTAGTCTATAGACGATAGGCATACCCAGACCGGTGCCGATTATATGACGGTTTTCACGTTCATGGAAGCGTGTATATTCATTATATAATGCATCCAATTGCGGCTTGGTCATTCCCATACCCGTATCACTAATGGTTGCAATAAGTGTCACATGATTTTCCTCATTTTTCAGGTGTCGTAAAGACAATTCCACCGTACCGGATTCCGTATATTTGAATGCATTTGACATTATATTATTTAGAATCTGTCCAATGCGAAGGGAATCGCCTATAAGGAAAGCCGGCAACTCTGCATTCACATTCATACGAAACTCAATGTTTTTGCTGCCTACATACGCAAGATGCATATGTGCAACGTCGCTAATCATACTTGCCACATCATATTCTTCGCATAATAAAATCATTTTGCCGGCCTCAATTTTGGACAGGTCAAGTATGTCATTTATAATGCCAAGCAATATGTTGGATGAGTTGTGTATTTTGGCAAATGATTCCTCTATGATAGGAGGCAGGTCAGGGTTTTGTAATTGAATTTCTGATATACCCATGACTGCTGTAATGGGTGTGCGGATTTCGTGACTCATACGCGCCAAAAAATCAGATTTGGCCTGCGATGCTTTGCGTAGTTCGTCCTCAATTTTTTTGCGATTGGTAATATCTCGCGAAATACCTAATAATCCGACTATTGTATTATTAACAATGATTGGCGTTTTCATTGTTTCAAACATGCGCAAGCTGCCGTCTGCTGCCGGAACTAATTCTTCAGAACGGTCGATTTTCTTTTGTGATAACACTTCTATGTCACGATTACGCCAATCTGTCGCTAGTTCAATCGGTACATCAAGAGCAATCATATCATCAAGGCCAACGATTTTTTTCCTGTCTCGGCCAAAAAGCACTTCAAAAGATTTATTAAGTCGGGTATATTTTAAATCCAGATCCTTACAGAAAAGTATGTCCGGTATAGCCTCTAATAATGTTTCCAGCATGGTACTTTCCATTTCCAAGGAAGATGTACGCTCAGCTACCAATGTATTAAGGCGTCGGTTTTCGCTTCGGTTTCTATTAAACAGATGAAGAACAAGAAGCAAAACAAGAACGAGTAATACCGATGCACCAATAAGAAACGGACGCTGTGCTTGCAATATCCGTACAGAATAATCGAAAGTTCTGCTCATCCATTCGTCTGATATAACATCAGTATCAATTACGGTAAGGGATTTGTTGATAATGGAGTGCAAAAGAGGCATAGAACCACAAACGGCAAGATGTATGTCATAAGGTTCGTCAAAAAAAATATTTGCTCTAAATCCAATATTTTCGCGAAAATTGATTAATCTAAGTAGTCCTGCTTGACTTGAGAAAGCCAGATCCACTTCACCATTTTCAAGAGCCGCCAAAACATAGTCCAAATGCGTATAGCGCACAATATTTGTATGGTGCGGAAACCAGCCTGTAAAAAGCCTATCATAAGCACTGCCTCCAATAAGGGCAACGCTTGCGTACATTACTTCGTTAACGCCAATGTTTGGAAAGTCTGCGCTTGATAAAAGCGCGTAACGATCACTGAAAATGGGTGTTGACCACAGAAAATCTTGAGTTATTCTGGGTATGATACCGGGACGAATAACGCCCGCGATAAGATGGGCTTGACCATCATAAATCATTTCCAATGCATCAGGTAAAAGCTCCGGGTGCTGAGTGATAATATTAAAAGACAAGCCGGTCGTGAGTTCCACTTCTTTCAAAATATCAAAGGCCAGACCCTGAAATGCCCGTTCAAATTCATTGTAAAAACTTATTGGATATCCAAAGCTGTGGGTTACTATGTTAATAACGGGGTTGTTTGCTATAAATTCCTTTTCATAATCGCAAAGTAGCATAGCCACTCTATGCTGTCTGGAATCTGCCATGCCCCGGGCATATAATTCGCCAAGAAAAGAAGTAGCATTGTTTTCTAAAGCTTTTTGCACAACATCTACAATTGGCGTTAAGGCCGGATTTTGAGACGCAAAAGACCCGGAAGTAAAAACAAGAGGAGAGAGGGTTTCAGTAACAATGCTGGGGGAGAGTAGGAATGGAGCCAGCGTTCCATCACCAATAAAGCCATCAACCTCGTTGTTTAATACGAGTTCTGCGGCCTCCATTTGAGTACCGGCATTTACAACCTCAAAATCTCCGAAGAAGCCGGAATCCGCCAACACTTCCGGAAGAGCTGTAGCCTTGTAGAAAGCAAAGCGTAGCGGGCGTTCTTCCATGATCTCTTTTAGAGACTCGGTTTCCGGCGCACGTACAAGTGTAAGGGCGCGTTTAGAAATGGAGTCAGTCATAGCATATATTTGGCTACGCTCCTCTGTGCGAGCTAGTAACCCGGTAAAATGAATGTCTCCGCTTTCCAAACCATCTATCAGATCTACCCATTCAAAAATTGCAGGAACAAATGGAATGCCAAACAATTCTGTAAGCCAGTCGCATAACCTTGCGGAAAACCCGGCAATTTCACCATCTATTGTATAGAATGCCTCATCATTATGAAGCATCCCAAATATGAAATAGTTATGCTCAAGCCTTAGTTGTTCAATTGCTTGAATCTCCTCCAACGTTACACCGGGAATATCCGTAAAGCAGGTGAAAACGTTGCGCTCTTGTGTACTACTGCCTCCAAAGACTCCACAAGCCGCAAATGCAAATATCAATACTGCTACTAATGCTATATAAATGGCTTGTTTGACAATCTTCATCAAAATATCACCGTCGCTTTACTTATACAATGTCAAGAAATAAAGTTTTATTGCCTTATTCTTGATAATTAAGCTATCTTTTTCTTAATTTAAAGGATGCTACCATGCTACTCATCATTTCGGACTGACTGCTAACTTCTTCGGTAGCAAGGGCATTTTGGGTAACTATGTTGGAGGTTTGTTGAATCATGCTGTTCATTTCAATGATGCTATGCTCCATAGTCTTGATAGCATGGGCTTGTTCGGCAGAAGAAATATTGATTTGCCCAATAGTCTGGTCGATATTTGCTATTACCTCCACAATTTTGTTGAGTGAGTTGGCCGTACTTTCAGCTATTTGAACGCCGTTGTCTACTTTTTGTATTGAATCTTCAATCAAAACGGTTGATTCACGAACTGCTGTAGCTGAACGGGATGCTAAGTTGCGCACTTCTTCTGCTACTACTGAAAATCCTCGACCATGCTCACCGGCTCGCGCCGCCTCCACAGAGGCATTAAGAGCCAGCAAATTAGTTTGAAAAGCAATATCCTCTATTGTTTTGATAATACCGGCAATAGTTTTTGAACTGCTACGAATTTCTTCTATGGCAACAAGCATATCCGTCATTTGAGAGTTGGATTGATTCGCGCTTTCTTGGGCAAATGTCGACAGGCCGGCAGCTTCTTCAACTGTAGTCATGTTTTGGTTAACCTGTGTGGTGACACGGTGCGCGGATTGGCTGATGTTATCCATTGCTACTATTTGGTCAGCTACAGTAGCCGCCGCTTCTTGCGATGAAATTGCAATGATATTGGCACCCTCCGTAACTTGCTCTGATGCACTCAACAACTCAGAAAAAACTATGTTCATATCATTTAAGATGATGTTAACGGAATCTTTAATAACCGTAAAGTCTCCAATATATTGACGTGTTATTTCCATATCTAAATCCTTTTGGCTCATTCCACCTAAAGTGGTAGTCAATTCGTCAATATAGTCTTTGATGAAATCTACGCTCTTTTGAAGCATCTCTTCTACAGCCTTGTATTCCATAGCAATAGATTTAGTATCTTCGTCAAATTCGCTGTGTGGGATGGATAGGGTCAGAATACCTTGTTCAATCTCAGCAATAATACCGGTTAATTTTTTGGATTGAATCCTACGATAATTAGTAAGTTTTGCTTCGTGGCGGAAACTGTTACGTATATCTGTAAAGTCAGTTAGGAAAATTACTGCTCCTATTACTTCTTTATGCTTATTTGTGAGAGGGAGGAAATGCGCGTCCATGTCATAAATGCTTTCAGAGTCAAGTGGAAGCTGCAAAGATTCGCTCATGGTAGATTCCCCGGTTTGTAGGCACTTTAGCAGGGATTGGTCTTGGGTAATGTCATAGTTTAACAATTTATTTATATGCTCGCCCATTACATCCTTGGTCATTTTACGAGTTAGCTTATTAGCAGTATTATTGAGAAATTTTATGCGATATCCCCTATCAATTACAATAATCGGCTCATTAATATATTCAATATAATCTTTCAATTCTTTGATAATGAAGTTTACATCTTCCATTATTTGTTTGAATATACCACTCATAGTATTGTTCTTCATTTGATAAGTGAGATTACCTTCCCGTATTTCATGTTCTGCTTTCGTAAAGCCGTTATTTAATGAATTAAGGCTGTTTACAATCTCCAAAAAGGCTTGAGATACCTGTCCTATCTCGTCATTTCTTTCAACTTTAAAGTTTACTGCTGTATTGCCCTTTGCTACTTCTTGGGCGTTGAATGTTAGAGTTTGCAGAGGTTTGAGAGCTTTGCTGATAATTAAATAAATTAGAATGGAAGCAGTAATCACACCTATAATTGTTGGCAAAAGTGTAATAATAGTTCGTGCAACCACATTGGGTAGGCTTCTTTCGTCAACAAAACTGATAATCATCCCGTCTGTACTCTCGTCAAAAAGAACATATGCTTGAACATCCATCCCTGATATAAGAGAGGTATATGAAAATACCTCTTCTTTAGGGATTTCTCTATGGGTTTGCATGATGCCGATTTCACTTATGTTGTGCCCTAAATAGTTAGGGTGGCTGGAAAAATAAATTGAACCTGCTCTATCAGCAAGAAGGACAAAATTATCATATTCGGTAGAAATATCTTGATCAAGAAATACATTTAACCCCTGTGAGTTAACGGGGACAATAACCATACCCAAAAATGTAGCACCATCCATGATTGGATATGTATACCACTTTTGAGGAAGCCCTGTCACTGTACTAATAGTCATGTCTGAAATATGCGCATTGCCTTGCCTTGCTTGGCGAATATTTTCTTGGTTTGGATGGTCGCTGATATTTACAAGTACTGTAGGGATTGCAGATGCAACAATATTTAAATCCGCATCAGCAATTAAGATAGATGCATACAATCTAACATCGTCATACCAAAAATCAAAGCCCAAATGCATTGCAGCAAGAGTGTCATTAGTTTCTTCACGAGTACCAACACCAACTACAATATCTTGTACTTGTGGAAGTCTGCTAACCCCTCTTAGCAAGGCCATAGTAAGATCTTCTATAGGATCCAGGGCAGTGTACATTATATAAGCACGGCTCATAAGCTGGTCATTTATAGCATTTCTCAAATCAGCCCTAATCTGATTTGAACGCACTGCTGTCACCATTGTCGTAGCGAGAATCAATGTTACGACAAGAACAATACCTACACGAGTTTTTAATTTCATATCTCTAAACATAATCTGCTAGATCTCCTTATAGATTAATAATGTGCTATACAGTCATATTACTTAAAGTTTCCGCATAACCGGCTAATTCTTGGGAAGCTGCTGCCAGTTCTTCAATTGTAGCAGAACTTGATTGTGCTACATTAGCAATTTGACCAAGCCCATCACTTAATTGGCTTACCAAGGCCGATTGTTCATTGGAAGCAGAGGCTATCTGCTGTATTAATTGAGACACTTTTTCAAAATCTACAACAAGCGCGTTTAAAGATTTTGCAGTACTTTCTGCGGTTTTTGTTCCATCTTCCACTTTAGCAAGAGAATCCAAAATTAATTCGCTGGTTGTTTTTGCTGCTTCGGAAGAACGAGCCGCCAAGTTTCTTACTTCTTCCGCTACAACTCCAAAGCCTTTGCCATGATCGCCTGCTCTGGCGGCTTCTACTGAGGCATTAAGGGCAAGTAAGTTTGTTTGGAAAGCTATATCTTCAATTGTTTTAATGATTTTTGATATGTTGTTAGATGCATCTTTTATGCCATTCATAGAAGTTAGCATATGCTTCATATCATCATTACCTTTAAGCGCGTTTTGTCTGGCTTTATTGGACAAGTCATTAGCATTTGCAGAATTTTCAGCAGTTGCCTTAACTTTTGTACTGATGATCCCCAAATTGTCGTTGGCCTCTTGAATTTGAGCGTTTTGTTCGGTAAAGCCGCTTGCCAACTCTTGGTTATTATCTGCAAAATATCTGGCATCCATTGTCAATTTACTGCTGGTTTTACGAAGATTGTTGACCATATTATTTGCTGTATCAGTAACCTTTTTGGAGAGTTCATTCATTTCTGTAATATCTTGAACAAGCTCCACATAACCGATTGCTTGGCCACTTGAATCTTTTATTTCTGCAACATCTACAGTAAAATCCATACCTGCTTGGCTAAACAAGGTACTTGCTTTGCCACGCTTATATTGGGCTATGCCGCAATTTTCTGAATTACAAATATTTGCACCCCAATTACTACAATGCTTGCCTAATATTTGGTCACGTTCAACATTTAAAGCTGTTTCTGTTGCTTTATTTATAAATGTCCAATTCATGTCTGTATCAGTAACAGAAATGGGGAAAGGAACAGAATCCAATATTGATTTATACCAATGTGTTTCACTTTCTTGACGCATACTTGATTCTTCCAAATGTTTTTGGGTATTGACCATTTCGCTAATATCATATGCAAGATTCATAAATGAAACTATTTTACCACTGTTATCTTTAATTGGGAGCATGGAGTGACTGGAATGAGCAAAACCACCATCCGGCAGAGGCATCTCTACTAAATAGTGTATCGGCATCCCTGTTGTTGCGGCTTGTTTAAGCTTTCCTTCAAGAAAGTGACCTTGTTCAGAGGGAATAACTTCAGTGATAGTCTTACCGAACATAAGGCTGGGATCAAAGCCACGTTCTACATTATAGGCATTTATGAAAGTGAAACGAAACTCGGTATCAAAAATAACAACGCCACATTTCATAGAATCTAAATATTTTGAAACACTATCTGCTAAGCTTTCAACACCATCAAGGATTTTTTGAAAATCGCCCTGTACCACAAATTTATTTCTGCTTTCAAGTAGATATCCCGCGCTAATATCCCGGCTTCTTTTTTGAACTGCGTTAACCATAGTGGTAATCTCATGCTGCATGTTGCTGAAAGATTTAGCTAGTTCACCAATTTCATCTTTTTGATTATAAGTTCTTGTATTAACGTTCAGATTACCTTTTGAAAGCTCCATAAGGTCGCTTGAGATTTGCTTAATTGGGTTAACAATCATTCTACGGTTTAGCCAGTTACTGATAATAAGTGCTGCAACTGCAATTATGATGGCAACAATAACTGCAAGCATCATCATCGACAGTTCGACTTCTCTGACAAAAGAAAGATTTTGCCCCATGAACATAATCCCAACAATGCCGCCATCAGCATTCATTATAGGTTCGTAATAAGTGAGAAAAGGCTGTCCAAGTATTGATTTTTCAGCAAAAACAAACTCTCTGTGTGCCAATGCTCTATATCCGGGTAGAATATCAACTTGTGAGCCAACTGCATACGGACTATTTGCCCCAAGTGTAGTGATAATACTTGTGTCATGCGCAAAAACTGTAATTTCTGAACCTGTTATGGATCTAAGGTTATTCACAAAATTTTCTGAGGCCATGTCGTACCCTACAATAACAGAACCAAGTACTCTTCCATCAAATCCAATTATTGGCACACCGGAAACAATACTTAAAGTGCTTTCACCATAATAATCAATATCGGATGTAGGAATATTGTTAAGGGCAAATGCCACAACAGGGCGATGCGAGACGGAATCACCTGCAACATCGCTATGGTGGCGCACAATAACTCTTCCGAAGCTATCAGTAACGACAACTATTTGTGCCGTATGATGCTCCATTGTTGCGTTAATTTGATTTCGCAATGCAACGATGTTATTTGTTTGTACGCCTGCAATAATAGCTGTGTTATTGGCAAATTGAGTTGCAGCCATCAATGTACTTTCTTCTATTTGTGCCCTTGCTGTCGCAATATTATATACTGCTGACTCCATGTGCTGACGACTCATTTGAAAGCTCATTTGTCGAGAATTATTTAGCATTAAAATTATAAATGCAACAGCCATCAGGAGGATGGTTGCTAAGGAAATCAAAAACAACTTAGCGTTAATTGTGCGTAGTTTCATAACCAACATCTACTCCTTTAGATAAGAGACATGCCCACCTGTCTGTTGAACATGCCTAATGTATTGGTTCTTTAGTCCACATATCTTTCTACAATAGAAAGTAACTCTGCTCCCCGGGGCAATTGTGCAAATTCATCATAAATTACTTGCATTGTTGTTCTAAAGTTTTGCCTTGCTGTATCACTTAAATAGTTAATGGCTATATCGGTGGTATGCAGAAATTCTAAATGATCCTCTGCGGTTTCTTCAATAAGTTGCCATTGAAGAGGTTGTATTTCTGCAAACGCTTGGTGCAAAATCAAACGCAAATCTGCGGGCAATTGGTTATATACCTCAGCGGACATAACAATTGGGTATGCAGTAAAGCCATGATTACTTATGGTTATATAGTTTTGCACTTGATAGATATTTGAGGCAACGATAGTGGCAAGAGGGTTTTCTTGTCCATCTGCCAAACCGGCTTCAAACGCAGCAGGCAACTCTCCAAATGGTATTGAAATACCACCGGCGTTAATTGCTTGGAACTGGGCAACAAGAAAATGACTTTGGCTAACTCTCATCAGCAAACCATCTAAATCTTGAACAGAATGAATTGGACGGACGTTGTTTGTTAAATCTTTAAATCCGGACGTTAAATAACCAAAGCTTATGAGACCTTGTTCAGCCATAGCTTCTGCAAGAAAGTCGCCAAGTGTGCCTTCTAAGGCATTATGTGCTTGTTCCATTGTAAAGAAAAGATATGGTAAATCAAATAATGCAAGCTCAGGAACTATATGCGTCATATTAGGAGAAAACAATGACGTGAGGTCAATAGTGCCTTGCATAATTTGAGCCATTACTTCGGCATCATTGCCTAACTGTGATCCGGGGAAAACATTAATTACAAGCCGTCCACCGGAGCGTTGTTCAACCAACTGAGCAAATCTTTCAATCATATATCCGCGAGGATGACCTGTGTTAGTATTATGTGAGAATGAAAGGGTTATAACATCTGCGTCAGGCGTGGTGGTGTCGATAACTCCGGGTGTTGTTCCTCCGGCAGGAGGTGTGGCCGGTGGAGAAACTTCAGGTACCGGTTGCCGAGGTGGTGGAGGCGGTATTTGACCTGTTGTGATATTGGAACCTCCAATACACGCAGTTAACAACAAGATAGCAATTAATGGCACAGATATTACTTTAAATAGTTTTTTCATCTTTAATTTTCAACTCCTAATAACCTGTATATTTTCATTTCTATCTTTTCCCTATCTTAAATCTTTCTACCAACGACATTAGCATATTAGCTTGACTTGATAGCTCCTCGCTAACAGAAGCATTGTTTTGTACAGATGAAGCATTGTCTGATACACTACGGTATATTGCTTCCATACTGTTTTGAATTATGCTTATTTCCTCTGCTTGTTCATCTGATACAACAGCAATATTTTTCATGACTTCTGTAGTATTATCCATCATACCTACAATAGTACGCAAGGCTTCAGAAGTCTGTGCTGATTTTATCACACCTTCATCAACGCGGTTTAAAGATTTTGTAATCATTTCAGAAGTGCTTTTTGCGGCATCAGAACTACGCTTGGCCAAGTTGCGTACTTCCTCTGCTACAACTGCAAAGCCTTTGCCTTGTTCGCCTGCTCTGGCAGCCTCTACAGAAGCATTTAACGCCAAAAGATTAGTCTGGAAAGCTATACCATCTATGATGTTTACAATTTTGGCGATTTCTGTGGAGGATAACTTTATTTCATCCATAGTTATGGTCATTTCTTCCATATAAGTTGCTCCTTGATAGGCAGCACTTTGTACTTGAGTAGAGAGTTCGCCGGCAGATTTAAGGTCATAAGTATTTTTTTGCGTCTTATCCATTAAAATATTGACGGCTTCTCTCATTTCGCTCATAGCAGTAGCTTGTTCCTCAAAATTAGCCATTAGCTCTTGTGTTGATTGCGAAATTTGTTCCGCGCCCGTTTCAACATGCAACGTGGCATTTTGAATTTCTGATACCAATGTTCCGATAGAGCGAATAACCCCATCCATAGATTGTTTAATGGTTCCAAAATCACCTATATAATTTTGCTTAGTGGTTACATTAAAGTTTTTGTTAGAAAATTCCTGTAACAAATGTGAAATTTCATCAACATACTCTTTTATAAATGTAACTGCGTGTTCCATTGAATCGCCAATTTGTTTGTAAGCCACGGCAGCATGGGATGTATCGTCGTCATGAGTCTCCGGTTCATAAGCAAATTGTAATACACCTTTTTCCAAGCCATCTTGAAGCCCCCGGATGATACTAACCGCTTCGTTATCTTGATATGCACCTACTTTTTCAATGCGCCGGGTTGCTAGAATCATTTCTGTTGTTTCAACCGCAAAATTTAAGTATGCAGTAGTTTTTCCGTTACGATCTTTAATTGGTAATATGGCATGATCTGCATGAACAAAACCTCCATGAGGTGCAGGTAACACCACTTGATAATTAACTTGTTTTCCTGTAGAAATAACTTGGTTAAACTTATCAGCAAAAAACTCGGCTAAATCAGGAGGAAAAACATCGCGTACAGTCTTACCTAACATGATATTAGGGTCATACCCTTTATTTCTATTAAGCTCATTTATGAAAGAAAAGCGGCATTCCGCATCAAGAACAATGATGCCGCAAGGCAAGTTATCTAAATATTGCGAAAGTCCATTGGCTATATCCTCAACACCATTAAGGATTTTTTGAAAATCACCTTTTGCCACAATTTTGCTATCGCCTCTAAATAGATATCCTTCCTCAATTTCGTGGCTTTTTGTCTGTATTTTATTAATTACAGTGGCAAGTTCGTATTGCATATTACTGAAAGATTTTGCCAAATCACCTATCTCATCTTTTGATGTAATGCTTTTTTGGTCAAGGTTAAAATTTAGATTACCTTTTGCAATATTATCTGCTGCTAAAACTAATTTATTAAGGGGATCTGAGATGATTTTTCCTACAGCCATTAATGCAATGAGAAGAAAAATGGAAATTATTATACAAACTGCTACCAACACAATAGTTGTTTGGCGGGCGTCACCCAGGGCGTGGTCTGCCTGATACATCATCGAATCATATGATGCCTGTGTAAGGTTAGAAGCAACAGCTAATAACCGGTTCATGATAGCATTACCATTTCCAAGCACATTAAGAGCAGGCATATATTCAGCATCTAAAGCTAATGAAATTATTTGTACAAAAACATCATCATGGTATGCCTGAAGCAAGCTGCGTAGTTCTGCCGCTCCTGTTAGGCTTGCGTTAATTTCAGATGCTGTAAGTTCTACATCACCTCTTACTGCATCTTCAAATTCAGATAATGCCCGATTTGCCGCGGAAAAAACCGCCAAACCTTCTTGGTGTATAGTATCTATTGCTAACCGGTTGCCGGTAGGGGAGTGCAAGGTTATTCCGTTGGCTGTACGCCGAAAATCATTAACATATGACTGTGTACGCAAAATAGCATCCCGAGCTGCAACTGAGTGGTAAATTACATTAGTGTACTCGCCCGTAACATGGCTAAGTTGATACGCGGCATAAACCGTCATCAAAATTAGCATTACAAGTGAAACACCTGTTACCACATAAAGTTTTGTTTTAATTCTTAAATTGACAAACCATCTCATACAAAAACCTCCTAGTATTAATTAATCCGTCGTGATAAATGAAAAATTGCCTAACAAATCCGGTACAACAAGATACTAAGAAGCTGTATTCATAATGCGCCAACGCCGCTTTGGTGGTTAATTTGCCATCTATAAGCACAGCTTTCTAAACAAAAGTAAAACTATGTTAGAGCTTAATACTATGGTAACATATCAGCGAAAGATATAGAAGAGTTGACAATGATTTTTGTAATAAATTGATATATTTATATCAATTTACAGGCAAGCGTCAAAAATATAAAAATATCAAAAAAGGCCGGAGATTAACAATAACAAATGTATAAAGAAAGACATTTTAAAACGCAAAAAAAACCGCCAAATTACTAAAAAAGGCAGTGTTTGTGTTTCAGCTTCCTAAATATAATATCGCACTTGTAATACGCAAAAAGGCGTGCAGGGAGTCAACCCTAAAGGTTGAAATCACCCACACGCCCAATTATCATAATATAAAACAGTATGTAAAAGGACTCAAACATCAAGTACACCTATAAATCCGGCTGTATAATAAACACAACCCCATCCCGCCGCCTTTTCGCGCCTTTCTTGTACTACAAGCGGAAATAGAGTATAATGCCTATTGCTACAGCGATAGGTTTCCTGTGTTTGTGTGCGGATGATGTCGAACGTCATCCCTGCAAGCG
>Ga0123355_10010032_pt1 | contig 14469 bp, 7 predicted proteins | sample TergutEmb28metaG_3_FD_89872 | JGI IMG/M metagenome (GOLD analysis project Ga0123355, IMG submission 89872) | Embiratermes neotenicus P1 segment gut microbial communities from Petit-Saut dam, French Guiana - Emb289 P1 | ecosystem: Host-associated > Arthropoda: Insects > Digestive system > Gut ...
ATCATCACAGTCACCATCGCAATCGGTATCGTCACATATATCGCAAGGCATTTGTGTGTCATCACAGTTGCCATCGCAATCGGTATCGTCACATATATCGCAAGGCATTTGTGTGTCATCACAGTCGCCGTCGCAATCAACATAGCCACATTCATCACATGGGAGTACTTGCATGCATGCTACCAACGTTACAACAGACTGCGCTGGAATTAAGATATTGTCTGCACGCAATACTGCATCGACTTCTAAGAAATTGATGTCATCGTCTGCTGTTGTGTAGTACATTCTAAACCCAACATTGCCAAAACCTTCGATACTTACTTCGTGAGGATACTCAGATGAGTTTACGATAATCACAACATAGCGATCATAGCTATCGTCGCGATATGCGGTTACAAGCAAGTCGTCTTGCGCTGCTGTACCTATTACTTCGGCAGCTATTCTAACCGTACCGGGGCGCAAGTATCTAAAGAAGTGTTGTGAAACGGCAAATTTGTTTAGGTTGTCATACGGACTCCAGATATTGTAGATGCTGTCGGTTTCATGGTTAAAGCCCTGCCAGTACACCCATGCGGTAATGTTGCCATATGCAAGTGCCATGTGCATTGCCATGCCTAGGTTTAGTGCGCCGGGGATGTTGCGTGTCCAGTTGTTGACCGTGCGCTCTTGATCTAGCCAGTGATAACCGTAGCCAGATGTTTCTGTCATCCAGTTTGGAAGCATACCATAGTTTTGCGTATTTAAGTTCCACAAATTCCTGTGGTTTGCCACTGCTTCTGCAAATACGCCTTCGTAGTAGCCGTGTACAGCAAATCTGTCAATGATACCGTGCAAGCTGCCGGGGTCGCCAGGGTTTGTGTTCAATAGGTTTTGTGCCATAAGATGTTGGAAGTTGAACTCGCTGTTTATTGCCCAACCGTTTTGGAAGCCTAGCATACACTCTGCACCAAATATTAAAACATCTGGGTGAGCAGCTTTTATGATTGGAATGGCAACAAGCAACATGTTGATATACTCTTCTGCCGTAATAACCATAGAGCTAAAACCTTGCGCAAACATAGGCTCGTTTTGTAGGCTTATTGCATAAACCTCAACGCCCTCTGCTTTGTACATGTCTAATGCGGCTACCCACCAGTGTCCGTAAAGCTCGTAGTACTGTGGCAGCAACGTTCCGCCGTTCTTTGTAGTGTCGTTATCTTTCCATTGCCCTGGTGGAGACCACGCGCTTAGTATAATGCGGAAGTCTACCTCAAGCTCTTGCGCACGGTTCCAAAGGTCTACAACCACAGGCCTTTGCAGCGGCCACCAAGTGTCTTGGTTGCCAAGCGGGCGGTCGGTATCACTTAGACAGCAGAAATACGAACCGCTGCAGTTAGGGTTGAGATGCGGGTTATCTCCCACGCCACAAGCCGGGTTTAGTAGTGAATATACCTCATTGCGCCACATAGTAACGCCCATGTCAATTAAAACTTTGTCTATCCACTCTGGGCTGTGCATGTCGCGCCACCACGACTCCCACCATACGCCTTCTGGCCCGAAGAAGCCCATGCCTTCAATTTCTTGAAAGGTTACTTCTGGGTCTACAATAATTGTAGCAGGACGTGCAGGTGGGTTTTGGTCTATTACTATAACGCCTTCTACCCACAAAGTGCCTGTTTGCGACGCACGCATTGCTATATATGCATTTGCATCGTCAAAGTCAAACGGCACGTGTAGGGTGGTAGTGTGCCAACCCCATTCATTTGTGTCTATCTCAATGTCGTATATGCCACCAAGAGAAATTGTGCCGTTGCCTCTTGCAAGTACACGCACATTGTATACCCTGCCGGATTCGATAGGCAGCTCTACCTGTCCGTAGCCGCCAGGAGCAATTCTTACAGTGTTTGTTGGTAGGCCTTGCCCGTCTCGTGTAGGGCCAAAGCTGCCTTCCCACGTGTTTAGCCTTACCTCCGAAATATCAGGCTCGCCGTTATTAAAAATACTTTCGCCGTCGGCTACCCTTTCAACAATAAACTCTTGTATCCATGCTGTAGAAGCGCGCATCGCGAACACTACCATTGGCGCGCCATGCCACATTGGCTGCATGTCTGCCGGGGTGGTAAATGTCATTTCAATCCATTCGAAGTCTGTACTTGTGATGTACATGTTATGCCTGTCGCCCGTAAAGCCCTCGGCATCTTCGCTGGCAGAGTTGTATTGAAACGAAATTTTGTTGTGTCCGGCATCTGTATTGTCGCCAGGCAATGGCCTTTGCGGGCCAACCAACGCGCCAGGTTCGGCATTGCGTGCAAAAACTCTAACGCGATATTCTGTGTTAGGTTCTAGTGCAAGAGGGTGATAACCCACAAAGCCATCCAGACGCAACGTATTTTCGTTGTTGCCGCGCCCTTCGTTTGTTACGGTAACGCCACTGTATGCCCAGCCGCCATTGTTAAAGCTGTTGGCAACAGATGCATCACCTTCGTTGAAGATGTTACCGAATATAAACTCTACGTTCCAATCTGTTGGTGGGCATTCGCAAGGATATTTTTCGCAGTCTATACAACAGATGCAATAATTTTCATACTCGCCACATTCAGCGCATTCGATGAGGCCGAGTGAACCCAAGTCGTACACGCGCATGTTTGCAAAATAGAATGCGCCGCTGGTTAGGTTGTTGCCTCGCATAACGAACCCAAAACCGCCGCTATGGTTAGGTTGGGTAATTACATCAAACTCAAACTCTGTCCAGTCGTCGCCCATTGGCAATACATTAAACGGATATTGAGGGGTCTCGAAAAACGCTAATGCATTTCTATGGAACATGCCGACATGAACGTCGTCGTATGCCATACCAGTAACCCTTGTAACACCTGTAACACGGTAGTGACGATTTGGTTCAAGTGTAAGGTTTGCCATCCATGGCGCGGCATGATAGAAATGGATTTCGAACCCACCATGGCCATTGCTTGTGGTTACACGCAACGCGCCAAGCCCATAGTACACATTAGACGGCCTTGATACAGCCACGCCAACGTCGGGGTTGTTGCCAAAACCAAACCAAGTATCAAAGAGGGAGTCGTTATTCAAATGGAAAATAAGGTCGCCATCTACATTGCTGTCCGGCGGACGCTCAGGCTCTGGGTCGCCACCTATGCGTTGAAGTGTTGTAGGGCCTTGCCAGAAACCACGCTCCACTCCTGGGCGGGACACATGCAATTGTAGGTTTGTTAGCTCTGTTGTAACTTCAAAAGTTGTATATGCATATTGCCAAATATCATGTGGCCCACCGGGAATTATTAGTTCAACATTGGGGATTGCTATACCGGTAGTGTAGTCACGCAGGTATACAACCATGTCTTCTCCGACTTGCCATGGTGCAATCCGTATGCTTAGGCGATAAACGCCAGGTTCAAGGGTTATGGTATAGCCTGTAGTGTAGTTAGAGCCTGGGAATTCACCAATAACATAGTGTCCTTGATTTGGGTCATAGCCACCCCAAATAAAGCCTTCCTGACGCCAATTGTGTGCAATTGGTGGCCAACCGAATTGAGATGACATATCACCGTTTTGTATACGATTTTCGCCAACTACCAGCAAACAATCAGCGCAAGTACCGCAAATACCACAGTCAGGTTCGCCACCGTTGCCGCTACCTATAGCGTAGCCTATAAACTCAATTTCAGCAAAGCGTATTAAAATATCATGTGTTGGGCCACCAGCCAAGCGGAAGTGCTTGTATGGTGTATCGTCAGATATGCTAAGCGTTGCCCATGTTTGTGATACACCGACGTTTCTTGTCCAGTATCCTCCTGCATCATCGCCCACACCAACCAAATTAACCCATGTAATTCCATCTGCAGAGCCTTGAACATGTGCAGCTGTATGCCAATCGTCCATATCGCCAACAACCGGATGGTATCTTACGGCAGTTAATCTGTAAAAAGCATCACCATCAAGCATTAGGCCAATGTAGCCATATGCGCCGCTGTGTGTAGCAGCTGACGTGTTTGATAAAAAGGCTGTGTCTATATCATTGTCAAAAGCAGCAGCAATATTGCTTGCGCCATCATTACCAAAGGGAGTGCCTGTAAGTACGCCTGGCCCAGTAGATGGCGGGTTGCATTCGTCACATATGCCGCAGTCGTTGCAATTGTCATCAATCATGTAGCCAATAAATTGAATTTCACCAAAGCGTAGCCAAATATCATGTGTAGAGCCGCCAGCTAAACGGAAGTACTTAAATGGTGTATTGTCAGAAATATAAAGCACGTCCCAATCTTGAAGTGCGCCTGCGTTTCTTGTCCAGTAGCTGTCAGCATCGTCGCCTTCACCAGTCAGGTTTACCCAGTTGACTGTATCGTTTGAACCTTGTACGAATGCGGCTGTGTGCCAGTCATCTGTATCACCCACTACTGGGTGGTATCTTACAGCAGTTAGCCTAAAATAATCGTCACCGCCAAAGTCAAGCCCAATAAATCCTGGGCCTGCACCATAGTTGCCAGGTCTGTTTGCAAGCCAAGGGTTGCCTACATCTCCATCAAATGCATATGCCGGATTACTTGAACCGTCATTAGAAAAAGGTGTTCCTGTAAGCACAGTAGATGTCCCTAGATCAAACGCTTCAAATATTCCTAAAGCGTCAACGTACTCTAGCGATTCTTCTGTGCAATAGTTGTCTGTAGCTTCATGGCCGCAATCTACGTACTCTCTGCAGTCGAAACTTACACAGCGTTCGCAATCATCATAGTCTACGTAATAAATATCGCCCAGATACGATTCATCTTCATCCGGCGTATATTCCATGCTTTCTGTATCGCTGTCGGGTATGGATTCTTCCATAGCCAACAATAGCGCATCAACTACATGGCCCTCTGCTTCTGCCGCGATACCCCCAAATGGTGTAGCAAGCCCTAACACCATAATAAGAGATATAACAAATGCACACACCTTTTTGCCAAACATTTTTTTGGCATAACTCATAACTAAAAACCTCCTTCTTGTTTCCACTAGTGGATTTTGACTGAGCTATCTGAGCCATTTGCTCAAGCCAGTATTAAATAAGTACTACAAAATTCGCTATTTCGCACCGAATTTTGAAAGATATATTGATTCTACACACTGAGAGAAAATTTTCTATGAAAATTTGCACCAAAGTATAGGAATATTGGTTCAACTATTATACAATGTTCATGTGTAGCCCACTCATGTTTCTGGTTTCCGTTTGCTATATAGCAACGAATAATCATGTACATTTGTTGTATAAATTTGAGGAGGTGTGATTAATGATAAACAACTATTTGTATCACCTCAATGAACTTATGCAAAGTTTCTATATAATCACAGGGATTTCCACAGTTGCTTTTGACGACAAGTTTAATGTAGTCGCATGGACAGAGGATGCAGACTTTGAGTTTTGTGCAATCTTGCGAAGGGACGCGGCCGCCAATGCCAATTGTGTAGCCCAAGATCATCGTGCCTTTAAGAAGTGTAGCGAAATTAATTCACTCTACTTATACAAATGTCATATTGGACTAACCGAAGCAGTCGCGCCTATAAAATTCGGCAACATTATCATAGGCTACCTTACATTTGGACATATGATTAGCAATGACGACCCCAGTACCCATTGGGACGAAGTAAAAAAACAGTGTCTAAAGTACAATGCAGACACGGACGCGTTGTATAATGCTTACAAAGGAAAAAAGGCTATGACACAGGAGCAAATGCATGCAATTGCGCAGCTTTTGGAGGCTTGCGCCGGTTACTTGTGGCTTAAGCATCAGATTTTAATGGATAACGAGAAAAACATTATCTTTTATATAGATGAATATATAGCAAATAATTTAGGTAAGGACCTTTCCATTAACACATTGTGCAAAAAATTTAGCATTAGCCGCTCCACCTTGTACAGGCTTGGCATTAAGTATTATCATTCTAGTGTAGACCAAGTTGTAAAAGATTTGCGTATAAAAAAAGCCAAGGAACTGCTAGAAAGCAGTGACTTGGCGGTTAAAGAAATTGCTTTTCAGTTAGGGTATGCGGACTATAATTATTTTGCTAAGGCGTTTAAGTCCGTGACTACATTATCACCCGTACAATTTAGGAAGAAAACAACGTCTGAAACAAAATAGCATATGTAGCTGTAACTAACAGCTATTCCCTCCCTCTTCACTATCCAAATGTTCACGTAGCCGACCAACAAAGAACTCAATTATATGCAGCTTGTTCCGCATATAATTGGGCTTTGTGTTTTGCGTGACTTTTTTGCATAGCTCCTTAAAGGGTTAAATTATTTATGATTTGGTATTTTGGCAGAAATCTTCAATAAAACGCTTAAACTGTTCTTGACCTTTTTCAGTATCCTTAAAGACACCACAGTCGATTAGAACATTCAAGAAAACTTGTCCGACTTCGTTTTTTAGGATTTGTTCGGCTTTTTCTGGTTCATTCTTGTTTCCATGTTTATTAAGCAATTCATCAACCCATGGTTTGTGTGGCAAAAGTAAACTGTCGTTTCCGGAGGTAAGGCTACCTGTTAATAGCTTTGACACCTCACTAATCATTTTGTCTAAACGGCCGGGTAAAATTGCCAATCCCATAACCTCAATTAGCCCAATGTTTTCTTTTTTTATATGATGCCATTCTGCATGTGGGTGAAATATTCCTAGAGGGTATTCATCTGTGGTACGATTATTGCGTAGTACCAAATCCATTTCTGGTAGACCGTCCTTATTTATTCTCACAACTGGCGTTATTGTGTTGTGCGGTACATCTCCGGAAAATGCGTGTATACCAGCATCAATATCGGTGTATTTACGCCAGCATTGTAAAATATAGTCAGCTAACTCAATTTGTTGTTGTTTGCACTCATTTGTATTTGCCACAGCGGTTAGCCTAATTACAGATAATGGCCATTTTAATTGTGCAATAGATACCCCCGGATATTTATGATGTTGATACATTGCATAAGATTTTGCGTTGTTTAACGGAAAATTATGCCGCCCACCTTGAAAATGGTCGTGCGATAAAATGGAACCGCCCACAATAGGCAAGTCTGCGTTGCTTCCGATAAAGTAATGCGGGAAGCCATCCACAAACTCTACAAGCTTACAAAATGTTTGCTTGTTAATTTGCATGGGAGTATGACATTCATTAAAAACTATACAATGTTCATCGTAGTATACATATGGTGAGTATTGGAAATGCCATTTTTCACTGTTTAATGTAAGTGGAATAGTACGCAGGTTTTGACGTGCTGGGTGGCTGTGTGTACCATCGAAGCCGGCGTTTTCTACACAAAGCAAACACTTGGGATAGTTTGATGCCGGTTTTGTAGATGCCATTGCTATATCACGTGGGTCTTTCTCCGGTTTTGATAGGTTTATTGTAATTTCCAGTTCACCATATGGTGTATCTATACTCCACCCTATATTTTTTTGTATCCTATCTACTTGTATATAATTACATGTTTGGCATAGCTGATAAAAGTAATCTGTAGCATCAGCAGGTTTATCACTATATTTGTGAAAAAACTTTTCATGAATCTCGGATGGGCGAGGCATGAGTAAATTCATTATTCCAGCTTCCATGCGGTCTCGCACGTCTGAAGTGTGTTTATCATTTATCAACACATCAAGCATGGGAGTTGCAGTTTTACAGCTATCATATGCCGGGTCTAGCATATCGAATAACTCCGAGTTAATCGCGTTTGATGGAACTTGCAAAAACGAAAAAATTCGATTTCGTACCCACATTTTGTCGCAAGGTTCTAACAGTTGGTTATTAATGCCGAACTGCAACAATGCTTCGATGGCGAGTTGAATAGGTTTTATGTCACACATATAATTACTCCTCTGACTCTTATTGGACTATGAACACAATGTAACAACCGAATAAGGCGGGATACAAATTGACAAATGCTGAGGCGGTAAGTTTTTATATTTGCCGTCAAATTCTACTTCAAAGTCTGCATCTATGATAGGATCAACTCAAATCACCGCATAGCAAAAATTTTGGCAGTTCATCTTCCTCTATCTCAGTAAAACGTTTTGGTACTTTCAAAAAAACATTGTCCACTGTATCATCATTTATGGAGCTTACTTCACCAACAATCAAATCTCCTGAGTCTTTTTTAGCCCAAAATCGGTGATGCAACCCAGGTGGTAGGGTGATACTGTTGCCTTTCTCCACTTCCACAATCATACCTGGCGGAAAAGTGTGCCAAAAGCCATCCATTTTTACTTTTACATTACGCTCTTTATCTAACCCGCCCTCAAGAGTGGAGTTGTATAGCTCCAACATAAGCACACCGCCGCCACGGTTGATTATGTCCTCCGTCTTTAGCCGGTGAAAGTGGAAAGGAATTTCTTGCTCGGTTTCATGGAGTTGAAAGATTATTTTTTCGGCGTATGGAGTACCGGCGAGGGGGTCTGTAATGCACCCGTTGCGTACAGTAAATAATACCGCACCTATGTGAGAAAAATCCCCTGTGCCGAAATCTGTAACATCCCAACCAAGACCCACAGCTTGGATATTGGTAACATCGTGCTTGACCCATTCGGAAGGTGGCCAGTACGCGAAGTCTGGCAGACGCATATTGTTTGCATCTAATGTTTCTATCGCGTGCAGTATTGCCCTATTTATTTCTGAACGCTTCACACTTTTGCTCCTATCTCTTGCAATCGGTTCGTTTTACAATCGGTGTTGCCGTGGCCATGAAGAAATCTTTTTCAAAATGTCTTTTGCGGCGTCTTCACTTCCTACGTTGCCAAAGTTAAGTGCAAGCCCTCTTGCAGGCAAATGCTCCATCACAATATCGAGATCATCCATAGTAAACACATCAAGATAGAGTGATTTTTTTGCCGATATTACTTTTTTGCACACATCTACCCAACGGTATAGCTCTTCTTGCCCTGCACCAGGTACCCATTGAATGGCATGCAATTCTGGTATTGTAAGCAATATATCAAGGTGTTTGAGTGCGTCAGGGCCATCTAAATGATAAATACTTTTGTTGTAATGACGACATTCCTCAATAATTCCAGGCAAGAAGAACTCTTCAAACATTCCCGCACCTATCATACAGGAAAAATCATTGCTTGGGATGTACATGCTTTCATTGTCCACAAGATGCAGCCAAGATGCAATAGGATTTCCCTCATTTTTTAGCCAGTCAACATAGTAATCAAAAATTTCAAAATATTCTGTATAGGACGACTCAAGTTTTGTTTTGATTGCGTCAGGATCGTCTACTAGGTCCATTGCAAGGTCTTCCGAACCACGCAGTGCGGCAAGGTGGTCGCCTCCTGGGTGGAAGTCGGTAAGACCTACTATAAATTTCCCCTTAGCTTTTTCCAACAATAGTTTGTTGTATTCTTCAAGCTTTTTTGCCAATGGGTGATTTATGTCCATTATCGCCGCATCTTTTTTCCAATCTGTCACACATGGCTCTGCCCATGCAGTATCGCCACCAAAAATATATGGACACCCAGCCCAAGCAGAGAGGATACTAGGACCTAAGTTTGGCATATGGACTGGCAGGGCTTCTGCATAATAAACATAGTTTTCCATTTCGTGGGCGGCTTCTTCGGCACGATATGTGAGATCGAGCCAGTAATCTTCACGTGTGGCATGGTGTTTGGTGGTAAATGGCTTTACACCTGCCTTTGGATATAAAATTCTTGCATACGGTCGGTCTGTATCCTCATGATTCCAAAAGGCATCTATACGGCGCTTGGTTTGGTCGTATTCGGGTTTTAGCGAGAACATTCTATTTCCCCCAGTATTTGTTTATTTGTTTGCGAGTTATTTCTACAGCACGGCGTGGTTTTGTGGTGTCACCCGCTGTGGTCAGTACATCGCGAAAGGCTATTTCTAGTTTGCAACCTTGTGCCGCACGCAGTGTTTTCTCGATGTGTTTTGAAAAACCATTTTCATCAAGAACCCTGTCCACACCCACGTAATTTGGGCTTGGCTTGCGATGAAAAATTACATTGGTGTCTTTTAGCATTGTACCCATATATTCTTCGTCGCACCAAGGCGAAATGGACAATTTTCGTAGGTTGGTAAGCTTGCATAAACATGATTCCCAAATCTGATGTACTGGCTCGCAACAGCCATATGAGAATAACTCAAACTCTGCGGCTATGCGTTTGTATATCGGAAAGAAGAACTCACAAAACGCTTCCGGTGATATGCTTTCAGTTTCTTGGGAGTCTGCGTAGCCCCATAGCAGTTGCTTTCTATAAAAGCCAAAACTCCCCTGTCCAAGCCAGTCGTTGCCGTTGTTTGCAGCTAACAACTCCTCATTTTTAAGGAAACGGAAGAAATTAATATACGCTTCTGTAAGTTTTTCCATCATTTTTGAAAAAAGTTGCGGGTAGTCATATAATGCCATATACATCTCCGACATACCCATCAGTTTTACTATTTCTTGCGTTGCACTGACAGCAAGTGCATAACCATTTACAATGCGTACAGTCAGAATATCACCAATAGCGTCTTCGACGATTTCTTTTTCTTTTAAGGTATGTTCTTTATCGCAAGAAATAATCGCTGGCTTTAACTTGTAAAAATCTGCCTCCAGGTTTTGGATTACGTGGTTAAACTTGAAAGCATTACCTTCTGCATGTTGGGTCGAAACCTCTATACCAAAAGGCACAAATTTTACATGCCATGCAATATCAAAAGTCTTTGGCACTACACGGTCATCGCCGATATGCAGGTGGTTAAGCATATTTCGGTGCAAGCTCAACTCTATGCTACGTGCGATGTCAGTGGTGGTTTGCAGGGCAGGTATAAGCTCCCGTTCAAATGTGCCTACTTCAAAGTGAATGGGAACGTCATTTCCAATTAGTTCGTTATGGTTTAGCCACATTTGCTCACGCTCTTGCATTATTGGCAGACTTGCAAAGGCTTGCTGTTTTTTTGCAAGCTCGCGCAAAATTGTACGATCATTTGGGGTCATCATGATTCTCGCACCCATGTAATCATTTCTCCCGGTGTACGGTTTGCCCATAAGTAGTACGGAATCCACTTGAGAGTTGTATCCATATAGGATGCGGGCTGTGCTGCTGTATATAAATCGGTAACTGTATTGCAAAGCCGTTTTCCATCAGATTCTAACAATACTGCGCCGCCAAAAAAGTCTGGCACAAATTTTTCCGTGAATTGGGCGTTCTGCGCCAAAGATGTCAGGTGCAAATCAAGACCATTATCGGCTTCCTCAAGACAGTATACCACGGGGCCGCGCATAACGGCCAATTTGCCAATATTTTCACGGATATTAGGATTAGCTTGGTATACAAGTACATTCATGTCTATTTCTAAATCGATTACATCCCCTGTAGAGAGGTTTGAGAAAATTGCATATCCGTCTTGTATATCATGCGACTTGTTTATGCGATAATTCTCACACCAGGAAGGGATACGTACGGCAATGGTGGACGGTGGTGCTTCTTTTATGGTGATTTTTATTCGTCCATCATTTGGGTAATTGGTTTCAATTTCTATTTTATTTTCTACAGTGCTGCTTGCAAACAGATTAACATACAGGGTATCACCTTTTTCTACATATAAGTAATCGCCAAGCGAAGCAAGCAACCGTGCAATGTTAGGCGGGCAACAAGAGCAACTGAACCACTTTTGCCGCTGTACTTTAACATGTTTGCGTCCGTCATCCTTTTCACAAGATGCAGGAACAACTTCTAGCGGATTTACATAAAAGAAACTTTTTCCATCTGCTGCCATCCCACTTATTATTCCATTATATAGTGCGCGTTCCATTATATCGGCATACTCGCGCTTTGGCTCAATCTCAAACATGCGCTTTGCAAAAAATACCAATGCGATAGAAGCACATGTCTCTGCATAGATGGTATCGTTGGGTAGGTCGTAGTCATAAGTAAAAGCTTCGCCATGGTGTGTAGAACCAACGCCTCCAGTAATATACATTTGTTTGCCTGTTACATTTGCCCACAAGCGTCGGCAAACATCTGTCAATATCACATCACCGGTTGCCTGTGCAACATCTGCCATGCCAGCATACATATAGAGCGCACGTACTGCATGACCGATAGCTTCTGTTTGCTCATACACAGGTATGTGTGTCTGGAAGTATTCGTGGTTGGTTGAATTGTCTGGAAATTCCTGATCGAAATATTTTGGTTCTTTTCCGCGCTCATTCAAAAAATATTTTGCCAATTTTAGGTGTTTTTCATTTTTAGTGATTGCATAGAGCTTCACAAGGGCTAATTCTATTTCTTGATGTCCGCAGTAGCCACGTATTTTATCCTCGCCAAAGGTAGCATCCACCAAGTCTACATATTTTATCATTGATTTTAGTAGCTTGTCTTTGCCAGTTGCTTTGTAGTATGCGATTGCAGCCTCGAGGAAATGCCCAAGACAATACAATTCATGCTCATCACGTAGGTTCATAAATCGCCTATCCAAGCCCTTAATAATGAAGTGTGTATTAATGTATCCATCTGGCTGTTGCGCGGCAACAATATCATCAATTGCGCCGTCAATGATTGCTTCAAGCTTTGCATCTGGATGCCATGTAAGGCTGTGGGCAGCGGCTTCCAACCACTTTGCACCATCACTGTCTTGAAAGACAAAACCACCATGCTCTCCTGCTTCCCTACCTGCTGCCACACGGAAGTTTTTCATAAAATGACTAGGTTCTGCACCAGGTACGTTGTCATTTAACGCTTCCCACTGGTATGGAATCACCTCTGTGCGTGCCAACTCCATAAATTTGCGCCAAAAGCCGCCTGTTATTTTAGTATTCATTTATTTCCCCCAAAGTCTCGATAACCGCAACCGCTTTATCTACATCCATTTCATCCATAAGCGGTTTGGCTGGTGCTAGCACAAATCCGCCATCGTCCTTAAACAGATTGTGCAATCGTTTTATTTCAGCTACAATTTCCTTTGTCGTTCCGTGGCACAAAATCCCTTGGCTGCCCAAGCAACCCCAAAACGACATTTTTTTGCCCCATTTTGCTTTTACCACCTCAGGTGACATTCCATGTGCTTCTGGTTGTACGCTTTCGTGGCAGTCTAGCCCGATTTCAATTAGGTCGTCATAAATATCTGCGATACTGCCGCAGGAATGGTGAATAGTCTTTTTGCCCTGGCTTTTGGCCTCAGCATAAATCCGAGCCCAACAGGGTTTTATCAGTTTGCGCCAACGTTCCGGACCCATAATAATACCGCGTTGCTCGCCCCAGTCATCACCAAAAATATAAGCATCTGCCGGTACGTCCTCGCATGCTTTAAGCATAGCTATATAGTTATTGGTAATTTTGGTTACCATTTCTTCATAGAATTCTTCCTCGACAACGGTATCAATGAGTGTATTTTCAAAGCCACGCAGCTTCCATGAATGTTCAAAGATTCCCCAGCCCATGTCTATAATGCGATAATGTTCTGTATCGGCATTATAAGCCTCAATTGCAGCGGTTTTATTCTTCAAAATTGGTGCAACAAAATCGTCTTCTCCCGGAAAGTCATAACCTTCTAAAGTTGACTCGGTTAGTGGTGGTGTTTCTAAATGCCATGGGCGTTTATCCATGCGCCAGATAGCACCGTATACATCCTTTGAGCGAATTTCATCTGCGGGAGTAAACAGCTGCGTGTCTACTATCAAATGGTGACACGTAAACTGGCGCAATTTTTTTGCCCTCCAATTTTCGTCTTTGTAGTATTCCGCAAGTTTTTTGTTAAGTCCGTACTCTATATAAATATTGTACGGAGTAACAGATGTGCCTTCATGGTTAAGTCGCTTTGTGACAATCTCTCTCGCTGTCATAATAACCTCCTGCGTTACCCTCAATTTTAGTGAAGTCTATTAAATGTTGTCGTATTAGTTGAGAACAGCCCAAAACGTGACCGAAACCCGCGGACTCATGCAGGCTCTCGGATGAAGTTTTAGGCGATTCTCAACTTAATTCTAACCTACTATATTACTATAAAGCGATACATTCAACGTTAATGTGGCATGACCCAGGTGTTAGGATATCGACATGTGTCACATTTGGATTCTGTTGACGTTCCTGTTTATAGATGTTTGCCTCCGAAAAGTGCTTCCTTCAAATCTAAATAGTATAGATAATTTTCTGGGGTAACATCTGGTGGACAGCGATGGTCGCAAAACGGGATAAATCCGCCCCGCTCTACGTATGGTACAAGGCTTTCCAGATATTTTTTTGTTTCCTCGCGCCCGGCGATAAGCTTCATTTTATCTACACCACCCATAATGCGTAAGTTTGGATATGCATCCAAAAGTTCGCCTGGGTGGGTGCAAGAGTTGACTTCGTATGGGAACAGACAGTTAATCCCTGACTCCAGGAAAATAGGAAGAAGTGGACGCACATCACCATCGCAATCGGTATACCAAATATCAATGCCGTGCGCTTTTAGCAATTTGCTGATTCGTTTATATCGTGGTGCTACAACCTCTTCAAAAAACGACGGCGGAAGAAT
>Ga0123355_10010033_pt1 | contig 14468 bp, 7 predicted proteins | sample TergutEmb28metaG_3_FD_89872 | JGI IMG/M metagenome (GOLD analysis project Ga0123355, IMG submission 89872) | Embiratermes neotenicus P1 segment gut microbial communities from Petit-Saut dam, French Guiana - Emb289 P1 | ecosystem: Host-associated > Arthropoda: Insects > Digestive system > Gut ...
GAGATCAGAATGCAGGACGAATTCACAGTGTGAGGATTGATAATAGTACCTTCGACAGGGTGGAGGAGTTTAAATATTTGGGAACAACTTTAACAAATCAAAATTCTATTGCGGAAGAAATTAGGAGCAGGTTGAAGTCAAGAAATGCTTGCTATCATTCATCCAGAAGTTTAAAGATCAAGATATATAGCACTGTAATTTTGCCTGTTGTTTTGTATGGGTGTGAAACTTGGTCGTTGACATTGCGGGAGGAAAGGAAGCTGAGGGTGTTTGAGAATATGATGTTTAGGAGAATATTTGGACCTAGGAGGGAAGAGGTAACGGGGGAATGGAGGAGATTGCATAACGAGGATCTAAATGATTTGTACTCCTCACCCAATATTGTGCGGGTGATAAAATCGAGACGAATGAGATGGGATGGACATGTGGCGCGTATGAGTGAGGAGAGGGGGTGTATAGGTTCTTGGTGGGGAAACCGGAGGGAAGGAGGCCACTGGGGAGACCTAGGCGTAAATGGGTGGATAATATTAGGATGGATCTCCAGGAGGTGGGATGTGGGTATATGGAATGGATTGGGCTGGCCCAGGATAGAGATGGGTGGCGGACGGTTGTGAGTGCGGTAATGAACTTTCGGGTTCCGTGAAAAGCGGGGAATTTCTTGACTAGCTGCAAACCAGTTAGCTTTTCTAGAAGGAATCTGCACCGTGGAGTAAGTAAGTAATTAGTCGCTGATATGTTTACGCGGAACACTATTCTTCAGTCTTTATACTTGCACAGATGACAGTTGCCTCACAGGACACCGTTTGCGATTTTCAGTAGCAATCAGTGACGTCACAGCCAGTCCTAAACATAGAAGACATAGTTTAATTCCAATAAAAGCTTTACGGACCATGGTACACTCTTTGGCGAAGGACTCGAAATGTTTAGGAAGTATGGACGTTTATTTGACACAAGTAATGACAGAGCAAGTACTAATCTTAACTGGACCAGCTCCTGGCTACACGGGTATGTTGTAGACGTCTGTAAACACAGTGTATCTAGAAATATTCAGGTACTGATTATTTAAATAATCTAGCACTTCCTCAAGCTGCCATGTAAAATAGCGGGGCCCGTGAAATTCCAAGTAAGGAATGTCCTGTTGCTACAAACACAGTAACATACGTATATTCCTACTGGTAGAATATGGCACAGTTGTATGCTTTCTTCTGGGTAATTCCCCGGTGTCTGAATTTTATATGCCGACGTTTCGGAACACTCTGTTCCATCTTCATAGGCGGGTATGTATGAAGAATGACTACGTTTGAGAATGCTGGAGTATTTATACGGGAAAAGGTTTGGCTCGAAAATAGCCTCAAACCTAGTCATTCTTCATACCTATCCGCCTATGAAGATGGAAAAGACACAGTGTTCCAAAACGTCAGCATATAAAATTCAGAAGCCGGGGAATTACCCAGAAGAAAGCATACAACATTCAGAATAAGGCGAAAGTTTGAAATCAAGAGTATGGCACAGTTAATAGCAAGGAGCAGACTGGGTACTGAATACGTAACATAGCCTCTGTACTGGGAGATAGGGACAAATTTAGGGTACATGTAGAGTTTGAAAACGTGTCTTCATCTTCTTTGAAATTAAATTAAATTCAATAATTCAGTTTCAAACAAAGAATGTATAGTAATTACTGAAAATGTGGCGGAGGTGTTTTTCCCAGAGTAAGGTTCACGTAACAACTCAGTAAAAGCTGATGGTGTATTTTAAACAAATGTAACTTAAGTGAAGTTTAATGACTAACGTTTTAATGAGTGGTCATTTAACAGTACTAAATAAATTGCACACCCTTCTATTACGTTTTTCCATCGAGTATTTTGAAGCGCTGTTAACGACGGTGTTTCAAATGCCCTTATTTTGTCTGGGAACTCTTGTTAGTCACCCCACCGCGTGTGTGGGCGGTCGGTGAAAAGGCTATGTGAATACGATACACAAGCCTGTAAGAAGTGACAACCTATACTTTTCAGCTAAAATGACCGTATAGTAAAAATATACAGAACTAAAATTCAGTTGCTTTCCCCACCACGGCTTAATATTTTGAGATATTTTACACTGAAAAGCCATCACCGCCTGTCCTTATGTGTGTACGATGCACTTTGCTGGTTGGTCTAAATAATGAACCAACACCGCCTTGTTTAGACTATTTACACCGTAAGATGACGACGTGCAGTCCAGGTAAATGGGCTTTGAAAAGGAATATTGTGTAACAAAAATGTTTGCAAGTTTGCTCTTCGAAATTCTTTCAGATGCATATGTCAGTCGTTAGTATGTGGTTACCACCTTTTCTTACGAACGTACTGCCCCACCTTCAAGGTTGAAGATTAAGTTTAAACACAGTATATATATATATATATATATATATATATCACTTTTACAGTGCACTAATGAATTCTACAATGCTAGGCCTTTGGCAAGAAGTGTTTGGGAGGAACACAGGGCGTTGTGGATAGAGACGAAGGCACCAAACCTTTGAAGATACTTTCTTTCTTATTTCTATGTGCCTATAGAGAAGAAAACTTAGTGAAGTGAAAAAGTGCTGACATTCTTCCATGAGAATAAAAATGAGACGAGACGGAAGGGGCGGAGAGATATTTCCAACATTTCGCCTTTGAACCTGGCATGCAATGTTGCATGCTAACAGGTCGGTTGCTATCAGGCTGCCCATATTAAGGCACAAGTATTTACTGTATTAAAATTTGCTTAATGCGCTACAACAGAACAATAAATGAACTTTAATTTACGTGCAAGAGTCTACATTCGTGCGTTGGATGTAACTCACTCTGCTTCTAACCTGAAATTCCTCTGAAAGAAGTCTCACGAGTATGCCATCGCTGTACACTTAACCCGCATTTGTTGATTTGGATTGATATGCCGCTCTATTTTGAAGTAGTCTACTTTCAGACCGCGAAATAGTTTCAACTGAAAGATATGTTATATCGTAGTAATTCACTTAAATTGCTCTGATGGTATAAATTCTTTTCAGTTGCACGTAGCACGTTTGAAAATTAGCTTCTTGAAAACGTAGCTATTTGCATTCACTATTCAGTGTAAGATTGGTAGACTCCAGTTGAAATGTGATGACATACCGCGATGCTCGGGTGGGGAAGGGAAGGCGAAACTGGCGAATGGAGAGGGTAATCAGTACTCTCCACACTACCTCGGAACGTGGTGTATCCAGCATTACTACCGCTGTGCGCACACCTTGGCTGCCAGTAGCTGACTGAACTGACGTCCCCCACCGATTTAAATGGGCTCGCTCGTTTCGCCGAAAGACGAAATCTGGTTTCTGCGTGTGTGCCATCACATTTCAACTGGCCTCTGTCTCTAACTGCAGTTTTTATCATTCAAGAAAATAACCTTCCACAAGTAAGGGATCACAAGTAGCGTACTTGTCGAATCTGAGGTTTTGCCCTACAGATACCTTCAAAACCGACAGAGGAATCCTAAGGTGATATTTAGCGTTCATCTCAGACCGGAGGTGTCTAGCATATTTTCTTTTGCAGGAAAAATTATATCAATCAAGAGCTGGTAAGTCACCCTTCTCTACAAATGAAGGATATGTTATCATCTCCCAGGAAGATGGCGCAGCCCCACATCAACGTAATATTTTCAATGAATGCCCTATTTACGAATGTGTGGCTGGAGATGGAAAGAATAAACTACTGGTTCCCACATTCACCGACTTCTTTCTATTTTAATTACTTTCTTAAGGTTTAGTTAGGGAAGCCAAAAGTAATATTATCTCACACTCCAGGTACAGCTACCAAAGGCACATTTGGGCACTTGAGTTTTGTTTGACCGTGCACGGCACCATCCGCACCGCACACACGACCCACGCAGCGGCTCTCAAGACCACCACCCATCCAAAAACTCGGTGCAGAAAACCATACGCTGCAACTCAGCATCCAATGCTTCTGACGATGAGTGTATGTACCCGAAATATGTCGAGCTAAGAATACATTAATAAAATTAACTAGTTGCATCAAGTTGGCATTTCAAGTTAGTACATTTGGGTGTACATGGCGGCACAAAGTTATGACCGAATTACAAGCTGAAATAGTGCTATTGAAATAGAAGATATATTTTAATTCTTCGAGTCAAATTCTATAATGACGTGTTCAACAAATGTTTGCATTTGAAATGCCGGCATTTCTGTATAGAAGCTCTGTGTAACGTACGGCACATTTCTAAGTAGAATTCAAATACTTTGGCCGCTCCATTTCTTCTTTTGACTTGCTTTCTTCTTGGAGCAAGTCTTGTTCTTGTACACATTTCTTCGTTGCCATGCAACTTCGACCAACGATTCTGGAACTCTGAAGAGCTGAAGTTTTGTTTGTTCTTCAGTTGTGCATTCCCAGATAACTTCAGATATGTTCACCGAAGAATGAAGGGGCAAGCGGGAGTAAATGTGGGTGTTTATACACTCTGCAAGCACGGACTTCTTCTTTCAAATTCTTCTTCAAATATCAGTCAATTTACGAAATAAAGAGAAGCGAAAATATCTTCGGAACCTTTAGAATCAGGGACCACTCAATGTGACATGTAAAAGTTCCGAATTTTCTAATTGTTTGGTGAAATTGGTACGTTTACTTTTTCGTTTTTATGAAAAACCTGATTCAGATCCGTGTTCAGATAGACTGCAGATTGTAGTTTGCTGTGGCGGTGCTTTTCACTTCCACAGATACTATGTCCCATCCAGTTGCTGCTTGTGCTTGCAGCATTCCAACTTCGCACGTCATAACTGTCATAGTCATCGACAGAATCATCTACATGTATTACGTCTGTTATTGATACTAAAAGACAAAGTTGTCTTTGTGCGTAAATAAGCACTACGATGTAAATAAACGTAAAAAAGCTAAAGGGTTCCCTTAACCTGCATAGAAGACACAGAAGGGGAGTAGAAGTATACCTCCATCCAGTCTGGAACTCGGCAGTACTTGGGTAGTGGGTGGTAAAGGTCACGCCCCTGTCGCTGTACCTCCGGGAAGAAGCTTTTTATCCATTTTACAGGTGGCAGCATGGGCTCCAGTGCCGTTCTGGACGGGTGTGGTGAAAAGAAAATCTTTTGTTTCCCCCGGGGTTCGAAATCCGTCCCGTCAATATATGTGTAGTTGCACAGTTTCATAATCATAATATTATATGAATATAAAAGTTTAGCGTCACGCTTTCGCCGTTTCACCTTCGCACCCTGAAGCCCATTGAACAGGAGGCTGAGTGGGTACCAGAGCCATTCTGGGACGATATAAAGAAGAGAAAAATCTGTGCTCCTGCCTGGAATAAAATACCGATTCCACTGCAGTCCAATGTACAGCAGGGTGCCTGTGCCGACAGACTGAATTACTTAAGTTAAAAGCAGTTTTTACCTTTCAGCCATGCAAGTTGTAAGCTTCCATGGAAATATACCAACTGAGAATTCTTTTAACTTAAAATTTGGAATTTAATGGGCGTATGCATACACAAAGAGCAGCAGAGTCCGTTTGGAAGGGTTAAGAGTCTGTCAGTTTGTCAAGATGCCCCTCGCCTTTTATGGAACGGAACCCCATGTTTCATTACATTGTTCACTACACGTCACCACTGATCCATATACTCAACCAAACCGGACATTATATTCCTATCTGCGGACAGGTCTTCAAAGTGGCATTTTCTTTTCAGCTTCCTCTACTAAACCTTCATGCATTAACTTTCCCTCTCCCTTCCTTCAACGTTGCAGTTCTCATGACTTTCTCCCTCTTCTGTCTGATCGCCTTATTAAGTTAATATTTGATGAATGGAACGAATAACGAAGTTCCTCATTACGTAAGTGTAAACCATTGCATTCGAGTATACAAGTTTAAGAGATTGATCAGTGCGAGGTGTGAGATTCTGACAGCGGCTTTGCTGAACTTTCAGGTCTTCTGAGAAGTGACCATCTGTCGTTGCTTTCGAAACGTCGGAAACTACTGGTCCAAGGACACAGCGTTACATTTCATAAAACATGAGTCGTCTGTGACAAGTTTTGATGTTTTGCTGACCGTGCATCTCAGTATAATCTTAGCAACTGACAGACTTAATGCATAAATTCTTGTTTTATAAGTTTATTATATTCCTTTTCATGTTTCGAGCATTGTTGTGCTCGAAACATATAGAGGAATATAATAAACTTATTATAAAACAAGAATTTGTGCATTAAGTTGGTCAATTGCTAAGTCTATGCCAAGTTTGTCACAAGGCCTGAGTTCCTTCTTGGACCAACTCTAGTGATAACAGTAAGTTGTGTTTCGTGTTAACAGGCCTGAAATGTGAACAGTGGTATTCACTGGACATCGAGTACGGCCAGTTATAGGTGTGCGGTGTCGTACGTTGGGCTGCAGCCTCTAGATGATAGATTTTCAGCAGAATGTTGCAGCGGAAACTACATAATTTATGGTATAAACAAAACACTGACTGCGGATTACATTATTTAGTAGGCATATTGTAAAATACAATTACCTAGTAAACGTTTTTCGATGAAAGACACTAACAGAACATTTATTATGCAGTAAAATCACAGTTAAATTGAAGAGCATCAGAGAGCTTGAACGTTTTCACATACCCTGATTGCATTTCATTTCGATGGTCAGAAACTTTCTAACCCGCAAAATGAAAAAGCTATCCAGAAGTATAAGGCTCTATGTTTATGTACGGTTTAAGCCTACTTTATATTAGTGCACGTTTCGTGGGAGAATTTGACGTTCAGGTGACCGTGCATCGTGATTAAATTCTTGTAATGAAACCAACTAGATGCATTAAATTTTCAAATTTATTTTTGGAATAAAACTCGACAAGTTTCGGACAGTTCCTCTGTCCATCATCAGGAGTTTTTCACCGTACACACAGGAATGGTATACGTCATACAGGTTTGCTGTTTGACATATACCATGCTGTATGCAAAATTGTATGACAGCTTCCGAGGAAGCTGTAATAAAGTTAAGCTGGTTACGGGCAAGTCCAAGTCCCGCTCCAGTAGGGCTGGATTGCTGTTTCCAGTAGGTCGTATTCATCGACTTATTCTGAAAGGCAATTACGCCGAAGAATCGACTATTAGACTTTTTGCTGATGACTGTGTGATTTACTGAAAAATTATAAATAATGAAGACAAGGAAAAATTGCAGAAAGACCTGGACAGGATGGGGGAATGCGGTTGAAAATGCGATGAAAATAAATCCAAGTAAAAGCAAGGCAGTTCGCTTCACGAGAGCTAGGGCAAAAGATCCACTAAATTATTCGTTAATGGACACATTAATACCGGAAGCGAGCAGTTGTAAATATTAAGGAATAATCTTACGCAGCGACTTAAGTTGGGCGGATCAAGTCAACTACACGGTGAAAAAAGGCCTGGAAAGCACTGCATTTCACAATGCGAGTATTAAAAAGGTTAATAGTAATACCAAAAGCTTAGCCTACTTGTCACTTGTACGTGCGATTCTTGAATATGGGGCCGGGTGCTGGGATCCGTACAGGGAGGGACAAATAATTGTGTTAGAGAGGGTGCAAAAGAAAGCGGCTAAATTTGCACATCATACGAGCAATTCGAACTGGGACACTTTGGCGTCGCGTAGAAAGTTATCACGCATATGTGACCTCTTCAAAACATACTCTGGGGAACGGGCGTGGAAGGGTATAAGTGACAGACTACAACGGCCACACTATCTGAGCGGGGTAGATCATGAAAATTAAGATTAGGAGGCAAAGGACGGATATACGGAAATATTCCTTTGTGAATAGGACCATCCAACACTGGAATCAGTTACCTGCAGAAGTGTTAGGCACTCTCCCCAGCAAACCAATTATTTTTAAAAAGAGGGCTAGGAAAGTAATAATCGAGGTGAGTTAAACGAAGATAAAGTGTTTTGGAAATCATCTAAAAGTGTAGAGAAGCGAAGTAAAATGAAGTGAAAATCATCCAGAAGTGTAGTGAAGTGAAGTGAAGTGAATTTAAGTGAAGTGAAGTGAAGTGCAGTGTAGGAAGGGAGGAAAGACAAGACTTTATGGGAAAAGTTTATATGAGTAGTAAAGTGGCGAGAAGTGAAGGGCTGGGGTGAAAGCGCGAGTAAAGTATGTGTGGAAAAAAATACTAGAAACTATATACAATACTTTCTTACCTTGGTGTTGTTTACCTTTTCAACTTTTTGTATTTTAAGGTGTCTAGTTTTTATTGTTGTTAGTTGTCTTTTGTGTATTGTTGTTAGTTGTCTTGTGTGTATTGTTGTCATCTTATGTGTATTTGTTGTACTATGTGTGTATTGCTGTTTTTACTTTAGATGCCGGACTACTGGCTAGAAGTCAGTATTCGGAAGGTCCTGCGATCGGTCACCTCGACACAGGTTTTTCTTGGTTTCCTTGTGTCTATAAGCAAATACTGAGATGGTTCCCAAGATTTCAAGTTGCCACTATATGCTTCTCATATAGCCCTCCCGACTTAAATTTATTAGCAACCAATTTCATATTTTGTACACATGTAAAATAACCACTGCCACCGGGTGACAATCCAATTGCAGTTAATAAATATTATTATACAGTTTTGCTGACAGTTTCCTCGCAAGCTGTCAGCACACTTGTATGACATAATCCATTGCTGTGTGTACAGTGAAAATCTCCTGATAATGAGCAGAGGAACTGTCCGAAACATGTAGAGTTTTATTCCAAAGATAAATTTGAGAAATTAGTGCATCTAGTTGGTTTTAGCATGAGAATTTATAAGAATTCCGTGGGTGAGCTATGTTATGTATATAGTTACAATCATTTTAGCACAGTACTTTAATGAATTCATTGACGTTTCTAAGTCTGTCTGATAGTTCTTTGTTTCTCATATAAGGATGTAATTGCAGCTTTTAAAAGAGAAATCTACACGAAATTAAAAGGGCCTCATCTCCCTAACAAAACAAGATTTTGCTGAACTGATGTTGTAATGTGCATTTTCAGAGCCGCAACAGTTCGCAAATTAATTCCTGCTCACTTGTGAGATTAACTAGATTTAGAGTACCTTTTGAATGCGACCCAAATGTCATGATCTACGGCGCTCTTTGCATTGATTTCCCTGCCTTTTTTCTATCTTCTTCAGTCCAGTGTTCTTGGTTTTATTCGTGGTATAGGCCGATAAACAAATTAAAACGCGGACATTGTAGTGGATATCACTACGTTATAGAGTTAAAATCAGTCTCATGTCACGTCTCTGTAAACACATGTCTTTGTGGTAGACATTTTTAAGTGACCCTGTAGAGTGTATATATTTTTTTCTGAGACTAGCTTACCTTAAATTTCCACGAGAACTTGACTGTGCTAAAGCTGCAAAAGTGTAGCATATTTCAGCCCTTCGAATTCTGAAGTTTTGAAATGTTCAGATGGCACAAATGGGATATTGCGCGCGGCCAGATCTGCTGACCTATGTGAAACAGAGGACGAGTTCGAATATCCAGCGATTATCGACAGCTGTCCTCCCAGCGGTTTTCTTAACTCCAAGTAATATTCCTTTGGAATACTGGAAATGCGGACAATTTATTTTGTGACATTTTATTAGATATGAGCACAAAATGTGGCATGTCGGTCTTGTCAGTGGCCAAACATGCTACACGAGAATTATGGGGGAAAAATATTTTCACTATAGTTAAATGATACTAATTTTGGAGTGGGAAAATAAAAGACCCCATTTTGAGAATGTAATTAATTTGGAAAACTGAATTTTTATCAGGCCCATCTGAAACTACGAAATGACAGTATGTGTAAGTATCAGGCCTATCACAGAGACAAGAAGTAGCGCAATGTTTTTCAACCTTTCTCTTTTGATATTTGTGATTTAATGCTAATCCTTTGGTGACTCGGTTGAGGTTAACTTTAACATTGAATGCAAATAAATTAAGGTTTCTAAAACTTTTACCTTTTTCCGGTTCCATACTGTAAATTGCATTACGGAACACGCATTTTTTTCCCAGTCGGATGTGATTATTTTTGCTTAATTTGCTATTAAACGCACGCAGCGGTCACGTGGTTGCCACTGGACATAAGCGTGTAACATTTTTAGCGATCGTGGTGTCTTAATTCGAACTGTTTTATCTTTCCCTTATGCGAGATTTGAAATTATGACAGCGGTGACTATGAGGAATACTGTCTCCCGGGATGTTAAAATGTGTAGTCTCGTTTAAATTTTCAAACGTTTGTGACGGTGTCGCATCCCAGAAGACGGGTTTCTTGTCATTATTAATGCTAATTGTAGAAGCGGACTGATACTGAATCTTCAACAGTGTTTAACCTTTAGGCACCATGCATCCTATATATAGGACAGACGTACCGCTACTCCCCAGAGTACTCTTTTTATATATTTAGTCAACAAATATATTTATTTTTTTGGGCTTTCTCTCACCATCTTCGTTTATTCCTCCACAAAATGTCGTGTATTTCCTAATGTTACTCTTCTTGGTTCATAAAATATTCACATTTTACATAAATGGTATGCTAAACTCTAAATATCCAGCTCCAGGCGAAAGGGTTAATGGAGCAGATGTATGAGAGTAGGACAATAGATCAGTACGTCGCAATATCGGAAGGATAATTTGCACGAAACCGGAGTTCTTGGAGAAAATCTGGCCCGGTACCCATTTGTTCACCATAAATCCCTTATTGACTACTTTAGGATTGAACCCGGGTGTGCAATCTCAGCACCTTTTTTGTGTATTTTTTTGTTTGGCACGACAGTCCCCATTGGGCCAGGGCCTCCTCATTCACGAAGTTTCTAGATCAGACACACGACGCACCACAGTCTGTAGGACTCCTCTGGACGAATGATTAGCTCGTCACAGCGACCTCTGCCTGACAACACACAACACTCACAATAGACATCCATGCCCCCGGTGCGATTCGAACCCACAATCTCAGCAGGCGAACGGCCGCACACCCTTCACCTTAGATCGCCCAGCCACTGGGACCGGCTTTTTTTGTATATGTACAGGTGCTTAATATGTAATTTCGAATGTTCAAAAACTTGTCTTTTATATCAGTGCCTTTAAGTATATCAGTGTTTGCAGAGCAAATAAAGATGCTTATGTGTGTTATTAATGAACGATTTAAAAGTGTCATTTATCTTTATATAGTTCGTTCAAATCACACGGTTGACTACAGACTAGTTTATGTTATTATCTTGTCAGAGGTGTGTCATTTTGTTATTATTTACACATATATTGGTACCACTGGTAGTCGATCACGGTTGATCATCCGTGATAAGATGGCAACCGATAAGTTGGCGGTTTGCGTGGGACTTGTCTTTAATTCGCATCGTGTCATCCTGTCGCCGGTGTCAGTGGCTGAGAATGTTGTGTTTCAGTAAAGTGATGTGTTATAAAACGTGAACCATGAAGACGCCGTCTTGTATCGTCACACTGCTATTCCCACGGCATGAATGTTTATGGAAACTGTGTGGCGGTCGGTAGTTTGCAGGCTTTGTACCTAGAATATGTTTTCGGAATGTTTATTTACGTGTTTTAATAAAGGATTCTTAGCAACTAGCGGTGTGTAGATCCACACACATATAATTATATTGGATTTTTATACGGCTTTCTCCCACGTTTGTACTCTGAAATTGTTGAGATATCAACCTGTTTAGTTTGTAATAAAACGTAGCAACCGAATGCACTCTCGTGGTGCATCCACATAAGAACTGCCAAGCCAGCATATTCCAAGGTCAGTTTCCAGAGTGAAGGGCTGTCCAAAACTATAGGGAACGGAAGGGCTCGATACTGCTTCACAGTCCGTTACCTAAAAACTTACCGTATCCAAGGACTAGATGATAGTGATCTCGTAGAATTTTGTGGTTAACAGTAAACCCTGGTGTTAATATTACTGTTGCAGAGAAGAAAAAGTCTGAGGCACGCTATTAGGGCATCTGGACAAGTTATCGTCACTGGAAATTACTACTGTCAGGCCACGGCTGCCATTCATCCAGTGATTACTTAGAACGAGATTCGTTATAATTGTACCTGTAGACTTGCATTTGTAGAATATATTGAATTGTGCTGTACAAAGGGCACAGGTGTGGCAATGCTTGTCGGATACCATACTGTTGTTTTATCAGCCACGGATCAAGTTTGGGAATCATACGGGCTGGACATCCGAGGAATCCTGCTTCGATTCCTGGCAGAAATAAGAGATTTGCCTCTTTTTTTTTTCTAAAGCGTCCGAACCTAGTCTGGGCCCCACACAGTCTGCTATTTAGTGGGTACCTGGGGCTTGTTTCCCAGGCGTAAAACGACCAGGGTGTGACTGATCACTGACTTCTATCTAGTGCCGTGATTAGGAATGTGTGGTGCTGTAACTCCACTGCCCCATTTGCCTTCATGGCGTGCAGGACATTTTTACCTTGACTGCATCACTGCGTTGTTCTACTGACCTTCGTAAGTCGCCGCGTGCATTTATGGTTTGATAGTGAGTGTTAACTGTCATTAATACCGTATACTGTTTTTCTAAACTGATGGGAATTGACGGTCGGCAGGGTGGGTAGTGAGATGTCAGAAATAAGATCTATTACTACTGATCAGCATAATACTAAAATGTACATAATTTTGAGAGTGCACGTCTGCCGAGAAGGACACTTTGTTTTTAGTGTGATGTGATGCGTAGGACACACTACAGTGCGTAAGAGGCTAGGCTCCTCGGCTGTGCTACAAGGGAGCACTCCGTGCAGTCCTGTGTGCTTTCGCCTCAGAGAAGTGACGGTAAACTCAGCGCATTTGCTTTAGTGCGAAGTTTCTTCTACATTAATCTGTGTAACAGCATCGCTGGATCTGATGTATGTTTCTGTGTCTGTCTTAATGATTACCTATTTTACCTTATTATGCGTGTACACTAATTCCATGGGGCATAGTCATTCTTGACAAACAAATAGTTACCCAGCAGGCAAAGAAACTGCCCTCCTTGTATGGCACTTGTAGGTTCATTATGGTGTTCACAAGAGTCTGCCGCTAACCACTTGAATCAAGTCCATTCCCCTCTCCTATGCTTTGAAGATCTGTTGTAATATTTTATTCCAATTTACGCCTGTGTGCTTTAATTTTTTGACTAGAATTATGCATGCATTTCTCATCCCGCCGTAACATGTTGCATATTCCTACGATATTACCATCGTTAGGTGAAGAAATATATTTTTTGAAAATTTTCGTCATGGTTTTTTCCTCTTGTCTTGTAGTAGTTGCTGTTATGTTTGTAGTGTAAGACAGAATATTTATCAATTTTTGAAACCCGTACTATGTCGAGAAGGTTTTTGAAAGACCAAGTGCTTCCACATGTGTTGTCATTACCATTAATTCTTATTTCTGTATCTATTCATTGTAGTCGTACGTAGAGGTCACACAACGGTCACTCTGACGAAATAGTAATTTAAAAATTTAGATGTAATGAAACATTAATAGTGTACATGTTGAAACATGTTGTGAAAAATTTAGGTGTTTTGACAGCTATTTTTAGTCATCAGCATCTTTGAGGTGTATTTTGGAAGGATCAGTGTAAGAAATATGGTATATTTAATTTGTACAGTAATGTTCTGTATCACATTTACAATCATAGATTTCCGTCAAGTGCATGTTAATTAACGTTATTGTTATAGCATTATTTATTTTTTGTATAGCATTTTTTACCTCGCGTTACTCCTCATGAAATCCTGATATCAGTGACATCTGTCTGGGTTCTTGAAAGCAGAAGCAGAGTTGCGAATGCTTGGAGCAGGGCTCTAGTCATTACAGTTATTTCCATATGCATGAGGACCGTGTCTGTTCTCAAGTTGCTCAGGCCTCAACAGGGCTTTGTAAGGAGACTTGTTTGTAATGGCAGAACACGTGAAAGCCACACTCTGAATGCTGCACCGTTCTTTAAAATATTGCTATTTGTTTTATTTTAAAACCAAACCGTCGCACTCAGGAAATTGCTATTACAACAGTGTGCGGGGAAATGTTTGTGCTACTGGCTGGTCTATAAATTGAATCCAGACGTCAAATGTTGTGGCAGAATGTATCGTGATTTCCGTCAACCTTGCCGAGGAGAACGGTACAAAGACGTTAGTTAGGACACCAAACTGGTAGGTGTTCATTTTTTCCCCCAGTGAAAATTTAAGAACGTGAACTTGTCCCGAAAAAATCCCGTGCTCAGTTGACCATTTAGAAGGCTCGGTATTGTACTCAATCACGGAAATGGATCTTTTGTCATTTTTCAATGACACTTCTTCAGCCACTGATACTGCTTGCTTTACGTATTGAAATGATGGTACTTGACATCGAGGCCTATCTTTTTTTTTTTTTTCAAATATTTTTTTTTTTAGGTATGTTCTTAAAATTTTTTTTCTGGGAGATATGATATAAGATAATAAAGAAATGTTTTCTCCTGTGTGGAACCATAGGGTGATGTTACGAAATCATAAGTACCAAAAA
>Ga0123355_10010034_pt1 | contig 14468 bp, 10 predicted proteins | sample TergutEmb28metaG_3_FD_89872 | JGI IMG/M metagenome (GOLD analysis project Ga0123355, IMG submission 89872) | Embiratermes neotenicus P1 segment gut microbial communities from Petit-Saut dam, French Guiana - Emb289 P1 | ecosystem: Host-associated > Arthropoda: Insects > Digestive system > Gut ...
AATCAATAAGTGAGTAACAGCTGTCAAAGTTTCAAACTTCTCTGGCCATTATCTCCGTAACCATTCAACTTTGGATATAGGTGTTTTGGGTTATATCAGTATACTTTAGCATAAGGAACACTCTCCCGAAGTCTCGCACATTCCTCCTGGGACACCTGTATACATGCATGCATGCATGCATGCTTGCACATGTGTACATATGTATATACACACATACACATACATACATACACACACACATACATATACATATATATACACACTCACACATATACACACACACACATGCATACACATTTAATTACACACATATGTATGCAAGCATGCGCGTATATATATATGTGCATGCATGCTCGCACATGTGTACATATGTTCATACATACACACACAAATACACACTCACACATACACACATCCACACACACAAACACATGTAGTATTACTCTGTAATGGGGCATGCTGTTAATATCAATTAAAAAAAACACACATACATGAAGACGAAAGTATGTTTCACATCTTTGACAGCAATATATGTAGTGCAGCAATACCCAGAAAGCACTGTTGTGCTTCGATAGCAATGTTATTGGTATTTACTACATTTCTGATAGAGACATATGTGTGTCAACAATAAAAGAGGGATGCATTTTTGTTTTTCCATGGCAACAACGTTTGCGCAAATACACCACAGTTTACATCATATGCAGTGATGGTGTGAACATTTGTTTGGCCAGGTGCAAAATTTTTTGTGGGGCTCAGACATAAACACAGTAACAAGGAAGGAACAAGAAGAAACATAAATTTTTTAACATCACATGCAAAATTAATGCTACGGTACATCAAAATAAACTGGAAAAAATACGCAGTTTTAGAAAATGTACTTAATTTTGGAAAGCAGCTCACACATTATAGTGTAATTTATTTTTTTGCATTTGCATTTTTGATTACTAACAATGATAATGAAGAAACGCGCTACCAACTGATCATTGATTAAAGGTACATAGTTTTGTAACTAAATTACGTGTTGAAGGAGATCGTTCTGCCGAAGTCACTGTCACAGAGGTTGTCAGCAACATCTTTAAAGCTCTAGTCATATCTGGCAGGATTTCAGAAAGATTATTACTGACAATACATATTGGTATGTGTAGGCTTTTACAGTTCTCTAGTATAATTAATATTTCTTAACATTTTCACTCTCAGACAAATCCATTCCATCTAGATCTCTATTTAATGCCTGAAACATATCATCACAGCATATTTTTAATATCAGTTCTACTCAACATATGTAATTTGTTGATACTATATAAATCCCAAATATGTCACTGTGTTTCTCATATACTCTGTAACTTCATTTGGAACGTATAATTGCGGTATCAGCTACTGTTTAAGAAACAGTTAACTGTAAAATTTTCTTCTGCATCATCTATTTGGTCCTTCACAATGGAGTAGCCTTCTTCTTTTGCTTCGATGACCTGTTTTAAATTCTGATTCTATATCTAATTGATATACAGTTTATTTAGATTTGACCATATAAAGTGTTTGCCCGGAACCTCCCTTTCTTCAGAAGACAGTACAACCTCTAGATGAACTATAGCATAATCTACATGCATGTTGAGATTTTGTAATATTTTGCTCACCGATTTTATTTTTGACAACAAATCATACCAAACAGTTAGGCTTACGATGAATTCAAATGTGGTCAGTTGCTGTTCCCTATTAATTTTGTTATCAGATGTCATATTTCTAATTTCAGGTACAACAGCTTGACAGTTCGCAACTTTAAATTGTATAGCTTGTACTTTTTCCATGCAACATTCCTACCGATTCTGTTAGGGGTTTTGGAGAGATGTATTTCACCTTTTTTGAGTGTCCCAACCAGACACTGATGCTGAAAATGTGGTCTATACTTCTGTAGAGTTTTAAAAAACTTAACTGCTATAACCAAGCTTTGCAATCTCTTCATGCAAATTTTAAATTGTGGCTCTCACAAGGAGTATAGAAAGCTTTTTCAGTTTCCATGTAAAATATTTATAAGTACTTGATGTGGCCAACCAATCGTCCCTTATTTCCCAGGGTTGACCTTGATAATTTTTTTTATTTATTTAGTATTCCAGAGATCCATCAGAGTGGATATAGAATTTGTCATTAGGTAACAACAGGCATAGTACAAAATGAGTCTCGACAATAAGATATATATGATATTGATTTGTGATTATAATACATAAATAAGACAAATCAAATTTATACAAGGAAATGTGATCAGTTCAGAATATACAATCAATGAAATACCTACATAATGTAACTAGACAGAATTAAAAACAATTCAAGAGTACGTACATAATACACATAGACAGAAATCTTAAATCAACACACCACTATAATAAATTCTTGTGATACAGTTCTTAATTCACGATTGACTAAGGTACTCTTCAATTGTGTAAAATGAATGTGTAAACATTTTTTCAGAGCAATTTTAAATTTTTTGGGGTTACCAGCAACATTCTTAATCTCTAAGGGTAAATTATTGAAAAATTTTATCCCCAAATAATAAGCTCCTTTTTGATAAATGATTAAGTTTGCTTGAGGAAAGTATAAATTACCTCACTGAAACAATTCCTTCCAATAGCAGTGCAGGGCTGCACATGCTGAACCTGCTTCACGTTGGCCCCGCTATACATACATTGCCTACCTTGTTAAGATTTGCGGAGATCACTGCTCTGTGAAATGAATTACAATTGTCTTTGGGAGCAAAAAATAGCTGCCAAGCATGCTTTGAAGTGTTACAACATGCTACATAAGATGCACCCAGCATTCTCTGCTGATGTCCATCCCAGACACTGGTTGCGTGTTACATTTTTTCAAAATATCTTTACAAGCATTTTGCACAGAGTATTACAAAATGACTTTAATTCAAGTTTGTTCTATCATTCTTATATACAATGTAAACTGAAGGCTTTGGTTAAATTATGGGTACTTCTACAACTACTGCTCATGTCCTTCTCATTTAAGCCCTGTGCAGACACAAAAGCACAGAACACACACACACACACTCTCTCTCTCTCTCTCACTCGCTTGCTCGCTCGCTCACTCATTGTCCTATGCATGCACACACGGGCATAAGCAAATGCTTACCCATGCATAACCTCTTTACTTGTTTCATCCCCTTCTACATCCTCCTGCCACAGACAAACACTCAGAATTACACAGACCCTCCTCACTTTGCTTTACAGTTTTCATGAGTCGGGATTTGAAGACTGTCTTCATTCTGGGATAACTGTCTCAGTTTCCAGCACTGAAAGCAGTTATGCACGAATACTAACTTCATGTTATGCTAAAGCTTACCAAATGTGAGCCTGTAGCTAAATCCCAGTCTCTCTGACACATTCTGCAAGAGTGCTTGCATTTGGGGACTCAGCTCAAACAAGCGCTTCTCTTCCATTGTGCGGGTGTTATTGTCTACTTCTGCCTTCCATTTCGGGCAGTTTTTATAAGCCTACAAAGAAAGTAAAACAGATATTTGGTCTTTAGTGTTCAGAAGAGCAGGTGATTTCCTACACTAAGAAGGTTTACTCCATAAATAATTCCGCAGCCCACAGCACTTCTTGAGAAGGTACTAATTGTTCAGCTGATCAGTTTTAAAAAAGCAACATATCTGTTTTCTATAAGGACTCAGTACATACCGCACAGCAAACATTCTACCTCACTCATAAAAACTAATCTGTTAATGTTGTATGAGACAAAAGTTAATGTTTATTTTGAGAAACAAAAAACATATAAATGCAATTTGAGCACAATGTGGAATTTTTTAATGTTGAAGCTACCCTTAGGCCTCAAAGTTTAACCATCTCTGTGGATAGAAGATAATCACCTCGTAATGTGCCCGGACAACCAACCAGATGATGAACACTTTGGTTGCTTATGACTTTGTAACCCTCAGTGGAGACAAATGGAACAAAGAAAGGAACAGAAGGCACACCTACAGTAGTGGTCCTTTCCCATGCCTTGACAAAAGTCCCCACATTGTTATTTAGGATGCTGGAGGACATAATTCTACAACAAATTTGAAATTAAGCATACAATATCAAGAGAACATGCCACATGGTTAACTGACAACCCTCAATTCTTCACCATAACGGGCTACACAAAATACATTATATGAAGATTAAAACAGATCACGTTTGAGACAATAGTCCAAACGAGAAAGTGAAGTCTGAAATTACAAAATACGACAAGCTACAAATCACCAAAAACCACCAAAGGAAAGAAAACGCAGATTAACAATGCTGAACTTGACAACTCTAACAGCAGACCCAATCTTCCTGCTGTGGCCAGCATCATCATGCCAAACCATCATACTTGCTAGGAATAAGAGAGAATTACACCAGGGCCAGCTCACAGAGAACATCTTATAAACATGCCAGCTAGAAATCCTGCTGAATGACCTCACCTTCCTGTCCTTCACCGGCCAAACAAATATACCAGATCTGGTGACAGTGTCCTTGCACCTGGGGATGCGAACCAGCTGAACTGTGATGAAGGGGCCTGGTGGATATGGTCTGCATATGGTATCACCCAATGTCAACCTAAACAAAGCTGACCCAGCTGGCCGGAATATAAGAAACGTGCAGACTGTGTAATCCAGGGCGATGTAATAAAAGACATTAGCGATGCGTCAACTAAGAACATCATATCCACAACCATTAAATGTGCTTGCAAGTGAGTCCCACGTGGTACAGTTCGAAAGTATAGATCTCAGTATGAGGCATTAATAAGTGCACGTATTTTCTATCTCTTCTGGGTCTAACCCGAATCGAAGTTGTGACAAAGCAAGAACAGGCTACTGCACAAAGCAATTATGAAACCATACTATCTATCCTGCATAAGCAACAGACTGTTTAACACCATAATGATACTGACAGCAAGAGAAAGGCCTACAGATCTTTCACCAGCAACATAAACTTCAGGAAGAAAGGAAGGAAGGAGCTGAAGTACGCCGTTTCTTCTCTAGTTCTAACGATGAATAAGTTCAGAAGGCTAAGCCTCTCATGGCTTGTGAAAAACACTGACAGGACAGGAAGATATCATGAACACGCTCTGCAGGTACCACGTTGCAGTCAGCGGCCTTGGACACCGAGAAGGCTGTAATGAAAAACGTCAAGGTTGCACCAATGTGGACTTGCTAGGCAGAAGCAAACTAGCAACAAAACTGTATACTTTACTGGCTACAGTTAGCCCTTGTATCTCTGAAACCCAGAAAAACCGCACATCTGGATCAAATCTTCTTGAAAAATCATATCCATTTCTGCTACAACTTGTCAATTTCACCCAGGGGAAGCTGTGCCTACTGAGGAGATCAGTGTAAAAAGCCCAGGAAATACAAAGCAGAATCACCAACAAAGAGCTATAGATCCATCACCTTGACCAATGTGACCTGCAAGGCATCTGACGATGGTTCAGTGCAGAATCATGGGCTCACAGCGCTGGCAGGCAGGGTTCAGAATGCACAGAACACTGAAGACCAACTCATTTTCATACACCCAGTTGAACAGGGCTCTCAGAACAAATATCCACATTAGTAGTTCTAGTTGACTTCATGTGTCCATGGCAAAGTACAGAGACAACTGCAACACAAGCTGGCCAAAACCAGTATCTCAACTGCCTTGACAACTCACTCAAGCATTCCCTGTTACAAGCATTCATTTGTGTTCTTTTATACAATACCATCTTATTGTACATTATTGTTTTATTTAAATTAAACTGGACAAGTCATACTTGAACATACAATTCCCATATTATTGGTTAATACAGGATCCGCCAGTGAAACCTGGCGGTTTTAAAAGAAGTAGTGCGTAGTCAATTTTCATAAAAAAATGTTTTTAATTTCTTTAATAAATACAGAAGATGTTGCAATTTAAGAATACCATAGGAATATTTAAAAAAAATTGTCAGACATGAAAAATAACGTCGTTTAAATGACGACCCTTGTTTTGGATGCACTCGTTCAGCCTCCGAGAGAAGTTGGTCATCACCTGCTCACACATTGGGCGAGGTATGGCGCCCATTTCCCGCTCAAATGCTTTCTGCAACTGAGGAATGTCTCGTGGCTTGTCGACGTACACTTTTCCTTTGAGGTACCCCCACAAAAAGAAATTGCAAGGTGACAGGTCCAGTGAGCCGGAGGTGGGGGGGGGGGCACGGCATATCACCTCTGTGGGAGATGAGCTTCCCAGGAAACAACCTCCTTAATTCGTTGCAGAAGCCGTGGTACGGAAGTTATGCACCCAAAGAAGTATCATGTTTCGTGACGGAATCCTCCTGTGATGCGCAACATTAAAATGCAGGCGAAACTTCCTCTGTGTGATGGTTACCGATTCACCGTTTTTAAAAAACGTCTCCACGACGAACACGCGGTGTTCAGGGCCCCAATGCTCCATGGCAACTGAAACTGCAAAACCTTACGCTTCCAATGCTACCCCTCCCATGGCAACTGGACACTCCGCCTTCATACACTAGCCGTTCAAAAAACGTCAGGTTTCACTGGTGGCACTAACTTATGTCAGCTGTTCACTGCATTAACATTATGGTCAGTTGTAAACCAGATGCTAGTAGTTTAAATAAATTACACAACAGAATAGTTTAACTTACAGAGTTAAAATTATGATTTACAAAAATGTTACATGAGAATTTTTAATGTAAGTCTTTTAAACAGCCTGGCACTGACTGGCTGTATTTGGATAATCCATCCATAACCCATTACTATCTTCAGTCTCATGGTGTAACTTTAGGTTATAACTGCAGTTTATGCTGTGTTAAAATTATCAAAATTATGGCGGTAAAAGTAACTCCATTCTGTCCACTGAGTGTGAAGGTTACACAAATCTTTCCATTTTACAAGTACAAACCTCTAAAACAGGTAACGTAGATAACAGGAATATACATTTGTAAGTATAGTTTTCCATCTACTTAATTGCTGAAAAACATTAAATAAGAACCATATTTTCTAGTAAATCTATCATGAAGCAGGAAAAAATATATTTAAACTGAAACTAAATACCAAATTAATATCTAATAATGTAAGCAGGGAAACAAAATGGGCTATAGAATATGACCAGAAATTAGGGGAGGAAGGAGTTGGAGGCGTTTTCTGAGGCACAGTATTTCCAAATTCTCTCTTTATCCCTAAACCCAAGTCCAAATAAGCACACAGTCCTATACCAAAACATATACCTGAATGAGAGTATCATTTTTGAGAGCTGGAGGTAAATAAATTCCAGCTGTGTTTCCAAACAGCCCTTCAGCAAATGCAATGGCACTGGCCCTAGTTCGCTGAGTGTCAGTGAACCGGAACTGAAAGAAATAATAAAATGGATTAATAAAAATAGGATGCCTTTGAGCAGGTTTCACAACAGTCAATCACGCATTACGTATATATCACAGGTATTAATTTGTCTTGGATTCATAGAATTTAAATAAATTCAACTTCAGATTTTATCATCACAATATCATTAATTACCCATTCATAAAATAAACATTCATCTACTTATACAACCTAGTATGATAGTATATGTGTCACATAAGCAAGGTACCACGTGCAACAGAACTGTATTTGAGAGGCCTAAGATTGAAGTTTCAGTTGGTCTTTCTAGCTGTCATAACCAAGATCCTACATGGACTTTTTAAATTCGTTCCTGTGTTTATGGTGATTGCTTATGCTAGCTTTGCTACAGAAACACAAAGTACACACTTGAGAATACAGGGAAGTAGACAGCATCACACTAAGTTGCATGTTAGGAAAGCAGTTTGTGAAGATGAGAGCTGAATTCAAGTGATGTGCTTTTGTGAGCTTTGCTTTTGGCTACCTCAAGTCTTTTGATTGTATCAGTAGAGGATGAGCTAGCTACACATCGGGTCAATACTCTTCAAACAATGTTCTATACCAAACTTTTGTACTGAAAGTGCAGAAACAGTACACTTAACTAAATCGGCTTTTAATGAGCTACTCAGAGGACAGTGTATGTTTAAGTACCTTAAGAACTGCAAGTGGTATGCTAAAACAGATAGGTGCCTCTGGTCAGAATATTTTGTTTCATGTAATACATGTTAACAATTCCTTTGTATAATTCATCCCCTTCTGGTACTTCATATTAACAAGTGACACATATATGCCGTCAACCACAACAAATTTTACTCGTCTTGTCTACATGTGCTACATGTTTCGGTCATTACTGACCATCATCAAGCATTATACGCAATATTGTGTATTTAATGCCTGGGGATGATCAGTAATGACCAAAACATGTAGCATATGTTTGCAAGAAAAATAAAATTTGTTATGCTTGATGGTATCCGTTTATCAATTCTTAATGTACATGTTAAAATGTCTGTCTTTTGAAGAATTATTGATAAACTTCTTTGTGTTCTTAAGAAGCAAAATGTGTTAAAGCGGGTGTGCCTCACTGTGTGCCTGAGCTTTCAGTCTCTTATTTATACGTGTAGTCAGGTACAGGGTAGTCCCACTACATAAAGTTAAAGTTTAAGTTGTCCCTGTGCACTGCCATGAAGGCATACTGGAGGAGTGTGGTATAGCTTCATGCATCTTCAGACTTGGCACTAAACAGGGATAAATGATCAGCCTTACAAACTTGCACTTTACTCTTGAGGAAAGAGCCCCCAGTATGCTTCAATTAGGAGGCTGGATGAGCCCCAGAGCTGGTCTGTTTGTTTCTGAGAAAGGAAAAACCTTATGCCCCTGCTGGTATTTGAACCATGATTTGTCAGCTGCCTTACCTATAGCTTAGTCACTATTCTGAAAATGTTGGCCTGTTTCCCATTCTCTCTTCATGATCAAACTAAAAAGCAACTGAATATTATGGTCTTCTCAGATGTGACATAACATAGGTTGGTAGTTACCAACATTTCAGAGGATGGAACTGCCTCTGCCTGCTGCTCTTATCTCTAAGGTAGAGGCAGTGTGTTCCACCATAACATTGGTATATATCTACCAAACTATACATCAAATCCCAGAACAGCATGATCTTCATATCCACTGCAGTGTGAACTGACAGTATCACACATAAACCAACTCTCTCCAAACAGCTAATCTCTTTCACAGGATCAACTATCCCATAATCACAATAACTGTTGTTGATGGGCTCAATTGAGTAGGTGCCTTTCAACCTTTGACCTGAGGATAGAAACAAATCCAGTTTTGGAAATTTCCTGCTACATTCAGAATACTAGATTGTGGACATACCTCAGAAACTCACTAATAAGATTAACATGTAAAAGTTGTGTCATGCATATGCTGAGTACTGCAAGAAATTTGGCTGCAGAAAGATTGATCCATTGAAATTCTGATATTTGATTCTGTCTTATAAACACACTTACACAAAAATGGTCCTAGATTTAAAAATATGCTTTATTGTTATTTCAGAACTGTATCCCAGTATTTACACTACATGCAATCCAGCAAACTATTGCAGCCTATATCCAGTGATGGTTCACAACCATCAAAATAATTAGCGTCATCTTAATGGACAGACATTCCACAAACTTCAGAGTACATACATGCAAACAGGTTAATTCTGAAGAGTAGACTATTTATCTAACTAACTCACGGACCATCATCTTTATTGAGAATCTAATATTTCCTCAGTTGGTCAATAAATTCCCTTCGTTTTATGGAAGCTCCAGGTTCATTGCCATGTTCATAACAGCCTGCCATTTGTCACTGTGCTCAGCCAGATCAATTCAGTCCACATCTTCCCATCCATATATGGATCTTCCAAGCCCCTTCTTTCCATCACATTTCCACATTAAAATCAAGTGTGCATTTCTCTTCTCCTTCATAAGTGCCACATGGCCCACCTATCTCTCTATCTGCTTGATTTGATCGCCCAAATAATTGGGTGAGGAGTAAAAATCATGAAGCTCCTCATTACACACTGCTTTCCAGTTTCCAATTACTTTATGTCTCCTAAATCCAAATATTTCTCTCAGCACCCCATTCACAAACAACCTCAGGCCATGTTCTTCCTTTACTATGAGATACAAAGTTTCATACCCATACAAAACAATAGGAAAAATTATAGGTCTATATATTTTAAACCTTATATATTTAGATACGAACAATATGACAAACAATTCTGGACAGAATGGTAGTGGGCATTCCCTAAATTTATTATGCCCTCAGAATCTTCATACATGCAATTTTGACTAGTTAGTGTTGTTTCCGCATTTCAGAGCTTTGCTACATTTTCAGGGAATTCAATAGCTATCTTTACATTGTGTCCTGTATTTTGTTAATGAGACACAAATTTATAATTCGTTTTCTCAGCATTTACTTCTAGTGCAACTTTGTTACTAGCAACTATTTAAGACTCTGTCTTCTGTATAGTATGTATGTTTCCACGCAACAAACTAACATTATCAGGATAGTTCAGAAGCTGCTGATGTGCCCCATTCAATTTCAGTCCCTTTTGGTTTCCTCAAAACTTCCTAATAGCACATTCTAAAGCCCAGTTGGAAAGCAATGCTGTTAAACTATCTCCCTGTTTCAGATCATTCTATATAACAAATGTTCACCTAGTTGGACTTCATCATAGCTTCTATCCAAACACAATCTTAAGGACAGGCCATCTTTTGTAAATAATGTTCAGTGTTTCCTCCCCCACCCACTTTGTGTTTAATTGAAGAAGTGTTTCTGTTGTATTAAGTCATTCAGACCTCACCAGTCTCATTTCATATTTATTGCAAATGTGAATATGCCACTGCAGAACAGGTCAATAAACAACAAAAGTACATGCCACAATACATCAATCCACAAATCAGGGAATACACAACCACAGTGCATGAGAACAAAAAAGTCTTCCTTGGACTGATGGAAATATAAACAAAAGTGAAATATATTTAAAATAAAAGTTGTAGATTTTAATGGTGTTTATAGTTATACACGCATAGGAAAAGCAGCCAACAATCCGAACAACTCTTTATATATTTATAGGTTTTACTGCCATATAATATAACAAGAGAATTACTTTCATTGGCAATAAAACCTATAAACACATAAAGAGATGTGACTGACAATTACTATCCCCATGCTTGTATATCTTTCACAAAGGGATGTCCCACTTAAAAATGTTTATAATTAATACCACATTTCAATGCCTGGTGGAGTGAGCTGTGAGAATTTGTTAGTCTCACAGAGCTTTATGTACACTAAGTGTCACAGTATAATAGGCCTCCATGAACACAGGGTTCAGCATTGACCACATCCAAAACTGTGTACCATCAAAACATGCTGAGCAATTTTAGAGAACACACATGCAGATGGATGAATAAATACAGCCCCCTCTCTACCCATTTACACTTTATTTTTATGCACTATAGGCACAGAGTGATTAGGGTGGAGATTAAATCTCAGTGAGTAAGGTACATGCTGTCACATTCTTCCTCCACCTCATGTGCATATTAACTAACACATACACACCACACCCTCATACATGCACATGCATGCATGCAAATACACACAGAAGTTGTGACAAAATAAAATAAAAATATCTAACAGGGTCATAAGAGCTAAAAATGTAAACAGTGAAATTAAGAATGATGACATTCACCATTTTACAGCAAAATGACACCATACTGTAATGACATCTGACCATCTAACCCACTTCACAGACAAGTCCCTCTTTAGAAGTTAACAGTTCATCAGCTAGTCAAAAAACTCCTGAATTTGGTGAAACCCAAAGGTTCATTACTGTGTTCATAACAGCCTGCCACTGGTCCCTGTCCTGAGAAAGATGAATCCAGTCCATGCTATCCCATCTTATTCCTTTAAGATCCACTTTAATATTATCCTTCCATATATACCTAGGTCTTCCAACTTTTTTCTTTTCTTCAGGTTTCTCGATCAGAATGCTGTAAGTATTTTTCTTCTGCCCCACCTGTGCTGCATGCCCCACCAATCTCATCTTCTTTTTTCTTATATCACTATGATATCTGACAAGGTAATTTAATTGCAGTGTGTTGTTTAATTCAAAACCTGTTTTAAACTCAAGTAATTACCACTATGACAAATAGTAACAAGTACAAAACTATTATTTTGTATGTAATTTGTATGGCTGTAAGTCACGAAGCAAACATGAAGCTTGCATACAGAAAAAATGATATCATAAAAAACGTTTGTGTGGAAACTGCCCCATTTGAGGACCAACATGTGGAGGGGGTGGGATACATCAAAACACAACTGTCTTGTATCCTATTTATTATGCTGACGACGACATGTTTCGGCCACTGTGGGTGTCTTCAGGTCACCAAAATGTATACAGAGGAAAACTATACAGAGTATGATCATAGTACACGTGCATATTCTAAACTTTCAACGAGATCTCGTCGAAAGATTAAAATATGCACCTGTACTATGATCATACTCTGTATAGGTTTCCTCTATATACATTTCTGTGACCTGAAGATGGCCCACAGTGGCCGAAACATGTCGTCAGCATAATAAATAGGATACAAGACAGTTGTGTTTTAATGTACCCAACCCCCTCCCTAATTGCTTATAACACAACGGGGATGATGCATCTAAAGATTACCAACATGGGGATTTGTAGATGGGTTTATAAAGTTCTTGATCCAGTCCTGACTCGGGATATTACCACACAGCTACCTTCACATTCAAATTTCAGAGTTCTAATGACAAGGAAGGGCTACTGCCTCCCCCACCTTACCTCATACAAATGTGGACTGTAGGTCAGGTTCAAAAGTTTTGGAAACTGAGATTTAAATCGTCGGGCCATAAACTTGAGGTCATCATATCCTTGATTGGTGAGATTTTTAGCTTGATGCCGGAACACTGATAGTGTCCATTTTTTCAGATTGTCCAGGTCGTCTTCACACAATCTTCCCTCTGGATTTTCAACACATAACAAATTATCAATACAATCTGACCAAATAATCCTGTTAATAAGCATTGGACAAGTCATGATCCTCTGTGGCCTCTCTACATCTTGGTGTATGTAAACACACAGCTTCTGGGTAAATCTGGTAAGCACATTAGAGTATGTGGTGACACTAACTGCCATTTCTTTTCCTTGTCTGTCACAACTCTTTGAGGTGACTTTCACAACAATATCCTGAAGAATGCATAAAGACTTCTGTTATCAGGCTTTATTATTCACATTTCATAATAATCACACTCTCTAAATACGCTTATTTGATGTCACAAATTCTACTGTTTATATTGTTTAGTTTAGTTTAGTTTATTAGTCCAAAATATCACACATATGATTGTGGACTCGTCAGTTTCTAGCAATACACAACAAGTGAGATAAGTCCAATAGCAACAAACACAATATTCTGCAAATGATATCAGAGCTGCTTATATAGAGTGTAATGAAGCTTAAATCAGATACACAGCTAATGCAGTTACACAGTTACAGAGCTACAGATTCTTCCACTGAGTAAAAGGAATGTGGAAGAAGAAGAAGAAGTGATTTCAATTCCTTCTTAAAGGTCTTATAACTATCTGTTTTTTTTTATGTACCCAGGAAGTTTGTTATATAATTTAGTCCTCATATATATTACACTTCTCTTATATAAATCAGTATTGTATGATTGGATGTGGATATCCATCTTTCTTTGTGTATTATGATCATGGATATTTGAATCTAGCTCTACAAACTGGTGGTGTTTTCTTATATAACATACAACTTCCATTACATATAGTGAAACCAAGGTGAGAATTTCAATTCCTTAAATAGCTGTCTGCAGGATGTTTCTGTGCGTACTGCTACCATCGATCTTATCACTTGTTTTTTAATTCTAAGTATTCCAGCAGTCAATTCACCCCCTACTCTCCCCCCCTCCTCAATTCACCCCCTGCTCCCCCACAAAATAATATACCAAACCGGAGAAGTGAGTGAAATTTTGTAAAGTAAATGTTTCGAATCAAATTCTGACTCAAAACCACCTTAAGAGATTTTATCATAAAAGCTACCTTACACAATTGTACTACCTCTACGTGTTTTGGTTCATTTAGATCCATCCTCTGGGAGATACATGTACAGTTTATTATGATTTTTAAATATTCAATATTTTACTCCTAATCCTTTTTACCATTAAATCTTCCTATATTCTCCATGATTATCATGGAACACAGACATCATAATCATTATTGAAGAACCGGTACCGATTTACTGGATGCAGAATCAAACATAATAAGTAACCCTGTTTTTAACAACAAAACGATATAATGTGTACACTATACTAAAAATGGTAGTTTATACCTATACGAGTATCCCATGTTGCTCTTGCAATGCTTACGTCATAACTTTTGTACTGAATACCGTACATTCAATAGTTGTACTTTGTAGACTAGCTTCCTAATTATATTTATACTTCTTTTATACTTATAATATTGATTATGTAATTGTACTAATTATGTTGTAGACTAATATCTTTATTAT
>Ga0123355_10010035_pt1 | contig 14468 bp, 14 predicted proteins | sample TergutEmb28metaG_3_FD_89872 | JGI IMG/M metagenome (GOLD analysis project Ga0123355, IMG submission 89872) | Embiratermes neotenicus P1 segment gut microbial communities from Petit-Saut dam, French Guiana - Emb289 P1 | ecosystem: Host-associated > Arthropoda: Insects > Digestive system > Gut ...
TAACGCCCATGGTGTTTGGGGTGGGTTTCTTCTACCGATATTACCAGCTTGTGGAGCTTGTACCACCGCCCGGCCATATGGCACCGTTTGGGCAGTGGCGGCTTACACTTACATTTGATACCGCTGCCAATGCGCTAACCGGTATGGCAGTTGACCCTCATGGTGACAGTATTACACCGCCGCTGGAACGCCTTACTGGCGAGCAAGGCTTTGTATTTGCTGTGGGCAACAGGTTGGACTTTGAGCTGCCGCTGGCTGGCGGTAGTGGTAGGAGTGTGTATATATATTCTGGCATGTTTATGCTTTTTGTTGCTGTGGTTGCTATGGTTTATATTGTGCTGGGGAGGGTGAAGCAGAAGCAAAAAGTATAGAAGTATGATAAAATTAGCGTATATCTACAGTGGTGGCATAAATGGATATAATTTAAGGAGGTTCCACTTATGATATATACTATTGATGAGATTAAGAACAAGTTGCATCCAATATTTGAAGAACAAAATGTCATAAAAGCTATTTTGTTTGGTTCATATACAAAGGGAGAAGCGACAGAGGAAAGTGACATTGATATAGCAGCATTGGTTAATGATGAAATGTCTATTTTAGCTTTTTGCAATATAGCCGACAAAGTAATTAACACATTGGGTAAAAACGTAGACTTCCTGTATGCCAATGATATTATTCCCAACGGCAAAATTGACCTTGAACTAAAAAGGGATGGTGTTCTTTTGTATGAAAGAAGCTGATTTGGCGAGACTTCAAAAAATCAAAACACATTGTATCAATATACAAAGAACGATTCATGACCTTTCGGAAGATTATTTCAAATCTATAAATGGTGTTGATGCAAGAGATGTGTGTGCCTTTAGATTGTTTCAAATAGGCGAACATTCTCATAGACTGAGTGACGAGCTAAAAATTCAATATCCTGATTTTGCATGGGGTGCGGCGTATCGCTTTAGAAATGTATTAGGGCATGATTATGATGGTGTCAGCTTTAATGCAATTTGGAAATCTTGTAAAAATGATATACCAATACTACTAAACTATGTTGAAAGAATCATAACAAAAACCCGCAAAAGCTGACCAAGCTAATTGCGGGTTTTTGTGTTGCTGCGGCATGTCGTGAGAAAGGATTACATCTATGACCATACAAAAGAAAACTTTTTAACAATCTACCCAGCGTGCCGCTGTGACAGTTGAAGGGTAATGGTATTGTTTTGGCTACTTAGTGATATTTTGTCGCGGGTGGCCCAGTTTTGAGTCCTTCTTAGTGGGGCTGGGATGACAATGCGCCCTAGCGCGTCTATTGTCCTTATGTCTTTACTGTGTGTACTGTCTTTGTTGGTGCATTGCTCTAGTACAATAGTGCTGCCTGCGATGGTTAGCGATACGTTGTCACCTGTGCCCCAACCTTGCTTTTGAAGCAGTGCGGCTGGTATGTTCAGCCTGCCTAGTAAGTCAATTGTTCTTTCTGTGTTGGACATGTTTTTTCCTCCTTATTGGTTGTGGCCGTACGGCCTCTTTTTTATGTATACATAATACATGCTGCAAATAATTACAACTATCGTCATTTATTTGCTATACTTGGTATTATTTGAAATAATATGGCTGCTTAAAAGTGGGGATGCACGCATATATAAGCTCTGCTGCCATTTTGTGTGATTTTATGGGCTTTGTGAGACTTGGCTCTTTGCTTATAAATGCAATATATGACTAAATATGTATTTTGTTTGGAATATGGCCATATACATGTAAATTTATGGCATAATTGAAAATCCAAACCTCTTGCCATGACTGCGGACATCTGCCGCTTTTATGGCTTTGGTTTGGATTAGGGGGTGATGTTATGTTTGCGCTTGTGTAGCGCATTATGGATGGGTGTTGGTAGGTGCCGACTTTACGGCTTGTATTTAATCGCCTGGAGGGGGTTGAATCGGAGGTATGTTACCATCTATAGGCCCGCTGGATCTAGTAATGATGATTGACCTGCCTTGAGGGGGTAGAAATGGGGGTTCGTTACCACCGCAAGGCCCGCCGTAACTAGTCGCAGCGATTGAATACCCTGAAGGAGGCAGAAATGGCTGATCGGCATCAATTGGCCTGGCATATACGGCTATGCTAAAACTAAAAACAGCAATTAAAGCAATTGCAAGCGCTAATGCTCTTTTTTTCATAAACAACTATCTCCCTTCTATATTCATGAAGCATCTTTCGTATATCCGACGGATAGCTTCGGACATTAGAAGTGACTTCTTTTTATTTTTTTCTGCAAAATATTTCTCTAGAAGCTTATAATAATCCATAGCCATAAAATAATCACATGTTTTTTCAAAATGCGGTATTGCCACTTCTTCTATATAGTCTGTAGGCTGGTTGAAAAGAGATATACGGCTACTTATTGTGATATAATCAACAAGTGCTTTATAGGCTATATGGTATGTTTCGTCATTAAGGAATAATCTTTCATTATCCTCTAACAACCTTCTGGCGTTAGAATATGTCCTCTTGCCTACCAGACAAAATACCATTTCATGCACGGCCATTAAATATGGCTTTGCTCCCATTACAGAGTGTTCCATGGCTTGCTTAAAGCAATCTATTGCCTTGTCCCAATCTTCTGTTTGCCTATGTAACCGGCCATAGTTGTGTAATGTCATGCCAATGTATAAATCATTGTCTAGACTTTGCGCGTGTATGAGGCAATTATCCAATAATTCTTCGGCCCTTGCTATCTCGTTTAGCCTTATGTAGTTTAACGCGACCTCAATATCAAAATGCAAATCATATGTATTTACTTTCCTATTTGTATATAGTGCTGGGGTATTAGCGCTTTGTGCGTAAACTATTGCGCGACTTGGATAATCTTGAAACGTATAACACGCAACAATACCCAAATGCACCCTTTTAAGGTCATCTTGTGTAAGGATGCTAAGGTCATGGCTTAGCTCAAGGGCTTTTTTGTGGCATTCTAGGCCTTCGTCGTAACGCCCGCGCCTGGTGTGTACTACTCCCCTGTAGAAGTAGTAGTGATACTTATGCTCGTCTGTCATCTTATCAAGCCTGGCTTGCAAGAAGTCCAGCATTTCTTCCGCTTCTCTTAACTTTTTGCGGCCATACACAAACAGCGCGACTTCAAATAAGCGGAATAGCATAGGCAAATCCTCGTCGCACGCGTCTAGGACTAGTATACCGGCCATGTCTCTGTATTGTTTTTCGGCTTCTTCTAGCCACCCGTCTCTTATATTGTCGTGGAACCTGTACATACGTTTCTTGTATACAACACATTCGTGTTGTGTAAGAGGTAAATCTTCCATACCAAAGTGTTTTTTTATAAACCTCACTTGAGTGCCAGCGTATTGGGCTAGGCCATTTTCTGCTTTGCTGACTTTGGAAGTATCTGAATATATGATACTTGCGAAGTCCATCTGAGATATGCCTAGTGCTTCCCGTATAAGTTTTATTTTTGATTCTTGTACACGCATATACAACCTACCTTACGCTAAAAGCAACATATATCGACACCAAGTGCACATAGTATACATGGGTTTTTATGGTGTGTCAACCACAAGGTGGGGCTAGTTGTCTATCATATCTGTTATGCGTTTTTCGCGGTTGTGGCGGGCCAGGGCTTTGTCATACTGGCTTACTTGTGCTACATGCTTCTTGGATATGCTTACTAACCCCAGTGCTGCCAGTCCTGTTAGCATAACTGCGCCAAAAATCATAAAGCTTACCCGCAGTGGGCTGGTTTGGGGGTTGACAGAGGCACCTGTGCCGCCTCCACCGCCACCAGTACTTGGTGCCTGGGTGGGTGCTGGTGTGGCGGTTGCTGTTGCTGTCCATGCGGCTGTAAGTGTTAGCTCGCTGTTGATGGTTAGTGGGAAGGCGACTGCTGCGTCGTTGTGCCGCCAGCCCGCAAAAACGTGGCCAGCGCGGGTAGGTGTTGGGGCGGCAGCCGTGGCAATTTGGGCACCGTGGTTTATGATGCGTATGCCCGTCTCACCGGCAGGGAAGCTGCCGTATGGGCCTGGGCTAAAGATTACTGTGTGGGTATTGGGTGCCGGGGTTGCAGTGGGGGTTGGGGACGGGCTGGGTGTTGCAACTACCATAGGTGCCCATACCGCGTACAGTGTCATATTGTGGTGTATGGCCAGTGGTGCGGCTACGAATGCGTTGTTAGTCATCCAACCGGTGAAGGTATAGCCATACCGGGTAGGTACCGGCAGGATATGTATCGTAAAACCGGGCTGGCCCGTAAATGTATGAGGTGTGTTGTGAGGGAGGGCACCGCCTACCAGGTTAAGGTTTACGGTAAGGTTGGGGGGTGGTGCGGCTGTCCATGATGCGTACAGTGTCATGGCGTTGTGGGCCACAAACGGCGCGGTAAAAACGGCGCCGCTAAACAGCCAACCGCCAAATATGTAACCCGCACGGGTAGGAGTTGGCAGCGCAGATACCACAAAGCCCGGCTGGCCTGTGAATGTATGATTTTCGTGGGCTTGCAATGCGCCACCGGCTAAGTTAAGGGTTACGGTTATATCTGGTACTGTGTCGGCTGCGTAAGTGGTACGCTCCAGCTGCACGTATGCAGATTGTGGCATGAGCAGTTCGCCTTCTGATTCTAGGTCGTCGTCTGGCTCGTCGTAGACAATTATTATATTTTCATCGTCGATTAGTATATGGGTACGGTCTGCCCTGTTGGGCCCCCACACATATATGTTGCTGCCAGACATTATTTTTACACCCGGCCTTATGAACGAGGATTGGGCGTTGTTGCCTATCATGCTGTCTTCGCACAGCCCGTCTTCTACTCTAAAGGCATCTTGGATTATAAAGTCTTCGTCTTCGTCTGATTCTGTATTTGTGCTTATTATGCGGTAATAGAATGCAAAAACATCTGAAAGCGTGTCTGGTGTGACACCCGGCCCTACAACGAAGGCGTCAAAGGAAAAGCCTGTACGCTCCTCGCGTACGACCCAGGACGCTGGTGCCGTGTCGAAACCATAGTCTATTAACAGGCTAAACGGTGCGTTTGTACCTGTTATGACGTATGTGTTGGACGGCGGGGTTATGTCTTCGAACGTTTCGCTGTCGACGGGTAAGACAGTGGTGTTGTCGTATGACATTACCATCCCAAAAAAGGAAAACCCGTCCCGCGCCATTGCCGAGATTACCATCCTATGTATTTCGTTGCCGCTGTACTCACACTCGCCTACTTGCTCATGACGGATGCTGACTACAGGCGTTGTACGCAGTCCGGTATCTGCAAGCATAGTAATGGCAGACACTACAGCCAACGATAGCCATAGCACCAAAAACATGGCTATGGCCTTTTGATTGTTTCTTATTAAGTTCTTCATTTTACTGATCCCCGTTCCAAAACATTATGTACTATTTGCGTGTTATTTCGGTGCTAATTATGTGCTACTTATGTATGACGTGTGACACAAACCCGATGGTGATATCGGACTAATTTGCTATAGTATAAACACCAAAGCCAAAATATCATTACGGCACCACAATGTCAATGGTTTAAATTATAAAAAAACCGCGAAAGTCCTACAATCTTCGCGGTTGGCGGGGTTTGGGGTTATTACGTTTTTGTTACTGCTACTGTTACTGTTGTATGGTTTGTTTTTTCATCTCTAGTGCTGCGTTGCGTGTGGCGCTTGTAATCTCTGCGCCGCCAATTAGCCTGGCAAGCTCGTCTATCATGTCTTCAAATGCAAGCGCGTATACAGATGTTACTGTCCTGTCGCTTTGTGTTTGCTTCTCTATCCTAAAATGGGTGTCGGCCATTGCTGCAATCTGGGGTAGGTGCGTGATACATAATATTTGCCTGTTGCGGCTTATGCCGCGCAGTTTCTCTGCTACTTGCTGGGCCGTGCGCCCGCTTATACCTGCGTCTACTTCGTCGAATATTACTGTGCCTATACGGTCACAGTCTGCCAGTACGGTCTTTATTGCCAGCATGACCCTGGACATCTCACCTCCGGAGGCTATGCGCTTTAGGGGCTTAAGCGGCTCGCCTGGGTTTGGCGAAATTTGAAACTCTACCTGGTCGTTACCGTCTGGGCCGAAGGCTGTCTTACGGGTTATGTCTATGGCTATTTGCGCTTTGGGCATACTTAGCTCTTGCAGTATCTCTTGTATGCGGGCGGCGATGCGCCTGCCGTGCATGTCACGCAGGTTGTGCATGTCATCGCATATGGCGGTTATTTCTGCCGCTATGGTGCGCATTGTGGCTTGTAGGCGTTTTATCTCTGCTTCGCTGTTTTCTAGGTTTGCTAGGTTTTGTGTAAGGTCTGCTTGTTTTTTTAGTACGGCTTCTACTGTTGGGCCGTATTTCTTTTTTGTCTTGTATATTGTGTCTAGGCGGGATTCTATCTTGTCTAGGGCTGCCGGGTCGCCGTTTAGCTCGTCCCGGTAGTCGCGTAGTTCGCGGCTTATGTCTGCCAGTTGGGCTTCTATCTCTGTGAGGCTTGCCAGCATTGGCTCGCGGGTTGGGTCTAGCCTGGCCATTTCTGCTACTTTTGACTTTGCGCTTGATACTTTGTCCATGGCCGCGCCTTCGCTACCGTATAGCAGGTACACTGCAGCTGTGGTATTGGTAGTAAGCCTCTCTAGGGCAGAAAGCCTGGCTTGCCTGGCGGTTAGGTTTTCTTCTTCGCCGGGTACGAGGGCGGCCTTTTCTATTTCTGCTAATTGGAACTTCCATATCTCTATCTGTTCTGACCGCTGGTTGCCTACGCCTTGTATGGCTTTTAGCGCGCGGGAGTTTTCCCTATACCGCTTTAATACGTCTGACAGTGCGGCTTTGTGCGCGGTCATGTCTTCGCCGCAAAACTGGTCTAGTAAGACCATCTGTTTATTGGCATCTAGTAGGGACTGATGCTCGTGCTGGCCGTGTACGTCTACTAGTAGTGCACACGCTTCTTTTAACATGCCAGCCGTAACCGTACGCCCGGCTATGCGGCATATGGACTTGCCGCCGGCTTGCATTGTCCTCTCCAAAAGCAACTGGCCCTCATGGGCAAGGTCTATCCCCATGCCTTCAAGGGCCTGTATTATTGTTGGGTCTTCTACTTCTACTATGCCGCGTACAGATGCATAATCTGCACCGGTGCGCACAAAGTCCCGCCCGGGCCGCTGCCCCAGCAGGAAGTTAATGGAGTCTACTACTATAGACTTACCGGCACCCGTCTCGCCTGTTAGTACGTTTAGGCCTGGGGCAAAGTTGACTTCTACTTCGTCGATAAGCGCTACGTTTTTGATATTTAGGGTTGATATCATCCCAACCGCTCCTTAAGCGCTTTGGCCTTTTGCTCGCATGTTATTACGCAAATCACGGTATCGTCGCCCGCGACACAGCCCAGGACTTCTTCCAACTCCATCTCGTCTAGGGTCAGGGCCACGGCCATTGCCATGCCACTGCGGGTACGTACTACCATCATGTTACCGGAGCTGGCAACGGAAGTAATACTGCTTTTGAGTAACCGGTCCATGGCATGCTGGGTGGGTGCTACAAGCCTTAACCCCTTGGGTGTACGCTCCAAAGAAAGCCCAAGCTCGCGTATGTCGCGGCTGATGGTGGACTGGGTAGCGCTATACCCCTCGTCCGCTAATGCCTGGGTCAACTCTACTTGGCTGGCTATGTGATGCTTTTGTATCAGCTCCAAAATAGCTGCGTGCCTGTTGGATTTCACGGGGGTTGGGCTCCCTTCTATAGTATCTTTTTCCTACGCAGTATTTCATAAAAATGCGTGGGCACGGTTTTAATAATTGTGGCAGATACCGGGGCGCGGCTTATTTCTATACCTTCGCCAGTGGGTATGTTTGTACTTTTTTCTCCATCCAGTGTAAGTATCCCTGCGCGTGCAGGTACAATGCGCACAGTGTCCGACGCGGGCACAACCCATGGGCGAGTGCTTAGGCTATGGGGGCAAACGGCGGTTATGACCATCATCTCACCATAAGGTGCGAGTATGGGCCCGCCAGCAGAAAGGTTATACGCTGTTGAGCCTGTGGGTGTTGCCACAATTACCCCGTCTGCACGTATGTCGTCCATATGAACGCCGTTTACGTAAACAGAGAAATATTGCAGCCTGCCCTTTGCAGTTACAAGCACTTCGTTGAGTGCTAAGTTGTGCGGAGACGGCTGCCCCGGCCCTGCTTTTAACATGAGCCGCTTTTGGCTCTGGTATTGCCCGGCTAGTACATTTTCTAGGGATTTTAGGCCGTCTTGTTTATCTACATCTGTAAGGAAGCCCAGGTTGCCAAGGTTAATACCCAAAAGCGGTATGTCTTGCAGTGCTGCATCCCTGGCCGCCCTAAGCATAGTACCATCGCCGCCAAGCACTACCCATAAGTCGGCCTTTTGCCCTTCTGGGGCTATAGCAATGCCCCGGGCTTCCAAAAAGCCGTGTATCTCACGGCAAAAGCCCGGGACTGCTTCTTTGTCTTTGTTGGCAACAATGCCTATGGTCATATGGAGTTGTATCCGCGCCTGTTGACCCTAAAGTTTGCTTCTTCTGTCCACTGGTCTAGCAAGTCTGTAAAGACTTGGGTACGCACTTCGTCTACGAAATCTTCCCTAAAGCTTTCTGCGGCGGCTTCTGGGTCAGGCTCTGCGCGGCTAACGGCATAGAATATGAAGTAAGCACTAAATTCTTCGTCGTGTACTTCTATAATGCGGGTGTGTTCGCCTTCGGCAAGGCCTAGGAAGTATTCTTCGTCTTCTGGGTCAAAGCCAAACCACTCTGCCAGTGCTACGGCAGAAGTTGTTTGTACGTCGTCATCTTCGCCAATGCCTGGTGTAAACTGGCGTGCGATTTCTTCAAAGTCCATGGTGCCTATGAGGCTGTAGGCTTCTTCTATTTCTTCACGGTCTTCTGAAATAACGGCGAATAATTGCAGGTCTAGGTGGCGGTGCAGGTCGTTTTCTAGATACGCTTCTAGAAGCTCTGCAAAGTGGGCTTCGTCTATGCCTAGGGCATCTGGGTGGGCGTAGATATCCATCAGCCGCTGTATTAGCGGGTCTGTGAAGAATAATTCGGCCAGGCGTTCGTCAGATATATAGAAAAGCGGGTCAAAGCCCATCTGGAATGTCATGTCCATTCTTATATTCCAATGTGCGTCTTGCTCTGCTGCATCGCGTTCTTCTTGGGTAAAGTCTGCGTTGTGGTAAATAGCCCTGTCCCGCAAAGTTGTGATTAATTGCAAGCTTTGGATAGCTGCATCTCTTGCCATTGGGTCGCCGCCAAAACCGGCTTCGAAAACAGCCCTAAAGTCGTTGACAGATACGCGGCCACCGTCGTAGCGCAGTACCCACCTGCTGTCTTGTACTATCCAAATGCCCATGCCTACCGCAAACACGATAACCGCGGTTACCAGCAGCGATATCACGCGGAAAATCATCCTGCGTTGTTTCATTTGACGTTCTAGTTCAACGTTTTTTTGCTTTCTCTTTGCCATGTTTTTCTCCTTTGATTTTAATGGGGGCGCTGCCCCCAAACCCCCGCCGCTACGCGGGGGTGAACCCCGCTCCGCTTCCTCACTGCGTTCCGGGGGCCGCTGCCTTGCGCGGCCAAAACCCTTGCTTCGGGGCCGCTGCCTTGCGCGGCCTGCACTATTTTGCTTTGGGGCCGCTGCTTTGCGCGGCCTTGACTATTTTGCTTCTTTTTTGCGCTTTTATTACTTGGGGGTTATAAATTCTGCGATGCTTTGTGCGTCTAGGTTGTGACGCTTGAATAGTTCTGTTCGGCTTCCTGCTTCTATGAAGGTGTCGGGGAAGGCCAGTATATTAAAATGCGGCATTGGCCCGGCTTGTGCGGTTAGGGCATCCAGTAGTTGCGAGCCGTAGCCGCCTATACGGGTTGCGTCTTCTAGCACGTATACAGCGTCGTACTTGGTTAAGCGGCTGGCTAGTTGTGTGTCCAGGGGCTTTATGAAGCGTGCGTTGTATATGCTTGGGTCGTGGCCGTTGTTGCTTAATATGGCTGCTACATCACGGGCTGTATCCATCATTGTACCCACAGATACTATAGCCATACCCCTACCCTTGCGGATAGTTTCTGACTGGCCATGGGTTATGGGTGGTGGCGTGCCGGTGTAATTTACTGCTGTGTCTCTTGGGTAACGTATTGCTACCGGGCCGTTATGTGCTAGTGCATAGCTTAGCATGGCTTCTAACTCGGGCCCGTCTTTGGGGGCAAGCACTGTCATGTTGGGGATATGGCATAGATATGCCAAGTCGTATATCCCCTGGTGTGTCTCGCCGTCTTCGCCCACAATGCCTGCGCGGTCTACCGCGAATATTACGGGTAGGTTTTGTAGTGCCACATCGTGTATGACATTGTCATAGGCCCTTTGCAAAAAAGACGCATACATGGTCACTACCGGTTTTAGGCCGCCCTTGGCAAGCCCTGCCGCAAAAGTAACTGCGTGACCTTCTGCAATGCCAACGTCAAAGAAGCGCTTAGGGTATTGTTTTTCAAAAGGCGTAAGGCCTGTACCGCTTCCCATTGCCGCAGTTACTGCCACTATTTTATCATCTGTTGCGGCATGGCGCATTAGTGCGTTGGAAAATACATCTGTATACGACGGCAAAGCGCTGCCGCCTGTGGGCCTTCCTGTATCCACATCAAAGGCACCCACCCCATGAAAGCGCGTGGGCGAGCGCTCTGCGCTTTGGTAGCCTTTGCCTTTCTTGGTAAGCACATGAACCAGTACTGGGCCGCGTATTTTTTTTACGCCTTTAAGCATCTTTAGAAGTGCTGGGATGTTGTGCCCGTCTACCGGGCCAAAGTACCTAAAGCCCATCTCCTCAAACAATACGCCGTGTAGCAGCAAATATTTGAGCGAGGCCTTTACGGACTCTATCCCACCAGACAAGTGCGGCCCCACAACAGGCAGCTTGTCCAACATGCTGTGCACACCTTGTTTTGCACCTAGGTACACCGGGCCGGTGCGCAGTGCGTTTAGGTGGCGGGAAATAGCGCCCACGTTTTCGCAAATAGACATTTGATTGTCGTTGAGTATGACAATAATATCTGTGTCCGAACGGCCAGCGTTGTTTAGCCCTTCGTATGCAAGGCCACCGGTCATGGACCCGTCGCCTATGACGGCTATTACCTTTTCGCTCTTGGTGCAGTGGTTTCTTTTATCGTTTGTTTTATTGCAAGTACAAACGCCGTCATTTTGCCGCAAATCTCGCGCCATTGCAAGCCCAAGCGCCGCAGAAATAGACGTAGAGCTATGTCCAGTGCCAAAAGCGTCGTGTTCACTTTCCCCAGGCTTGGGGAAACCGCTTAGCCCGTCCAACTTCCTAAGGGTATGAAACCTACCCTTCCTGCCTGTTATTATTTTATGTATATAGGACTGATGCCCCACATCCCAGATAATTTTATCTTTGGGGGAATTAAAAACCCTATGCAAAGCCAAAGTTAACTCAACCACTCCCAAGTTGCTGGCCAAATGCCCGCCTGTGTCGGCAATGCTTTCTACCAAAAACTCGCGTATTTCTGCGGCTAGGGTATCCAGCGCTTGCAGGGGAAGGCGCTTTAATTTCTTAGGGCTGTTTATATGTTCCAGTAACACGGTTTCACCTATTCATTTGTTATTTTAATTTAAAATTTAGCTTACAGGGAATAGCAAGTGTATACCCACGGCCACAAAAAAACCCAATACCGCCCCCGCAAATACCTCTATAGGACGGTGCCCTAGCAGCTCTTTGAGCTTGGTATCCAGCCGTATGCCTTGGTCTTCTAGTTTCGAAAACAAGAAGTTTATAGCCTCGGCTTGTTTGCCCGCAGCACGGCGTATCCCTGCTGCGTCGTGCATTACCACTAGTGCAAGCACGGCACATGCAGCAAATATCGTAGTTTCGAAACCCTCGTGCAGCCCTACAGACACAACTAGCGCTAAAGCAAGGGCGCTGTGGGAACTGGGCATACCCCCTGTACTAAAAAACAAGGCGGTTGTCCATGATTTTGTGCGCCAGCGGTCAAACAGCACCTTGAGTATCTGCGCTAGGGCCATCGCCGTCACGGCGGTTAGCAAATGCCTGTTGGATAATAAATCAGCAATAGATTGGGGCACTGTATAATCTCCCGGGTTATTTTGTTCTTTTTATGGTTTGTGATACTAGGTCACGTAGTGCGCTTGTCTTGCATTCTATTTCTTTGACTATATTAAAGGCTTCATGGCTAAGGCGTGCGTATTCTGCTTCCGCGGCAGCCATGCCATGGATGGTTACGTAGGTGGCTTTTTGGTTTTTGGTGTCACTGCCTATGGGCTTACCTAAGTTTTCGGTGGTTGATGTTACGTCCAGGATATCATCCCTTATCTGAAATGCAAGGCCCAGCACTTGGCCAAGCTTTGTCATGGTTTGTATTTCAGCCATGCCACCGCCTAGTATTGCACCGGCTTCTAGGGCGGCAGTTATTAGGCAGCCTGTCTTGCGGCGGTGTATTGCGGCTAGAGTTTCTGCGTTTATGGGCTTGCCTTCGTTTGTTATATCAGATACTTGCCCGCCAACCATACCGTTTACACCTGCTGCTTTTATCACATAGTAAAGGGCTTGCGCTGTGCGTGCTTGCTCATGTGTACCTTCATGGACACGGCGTGCCATCACTTCTACTGCTAGGCTTAGCAAGCCGTCACCGGCTAGTATCGCCATTGCCTCTGTGTAAGCTTTGTGGCAGGTGGGCCGCCCACGTCGCATGTCATCATTGTCCATAGCGGGCAAGTCGTCATGCGCTAAAGAATATGCATGAATCATCTCTATAGCACAGGCAAAGTCTATCGCGGTAGCGCTACCTGTGCAGGTGGCTACGGGCGCGTTAGTAAAATCCACTTCACCCGCAACTGCCTCGTATGCTGCCAGTAGCAATTTGGGGCGTATGCGCTTGCCCTCGCCCAGGACGGCGTAGGCCATTACTTCCATCAGAAGCGGTTCTTCACATTCGGATATAAGCGCTTGCAGTTGCCTGTTAAGCGGCTCGTTGAAGCGGTCAGGTATTGGCATTGGCTTTCACCCCTTCGCCAAACAGTGCCAGGGCAAATGCCCCGTCTGCGTCTTTTTGCAACTGCAATACTTCCGTTTCATAACGGCTTAGGATATTGCCGCAGTCTTCTGCACGGGTCAACCCCTCTTTGTAGAGTTTTATTGCATCCTCTAGAGTGGTGTCGCCGTCTTCTATTGTCTCTACTATTTCCGTCAAGCGGGATAGGGATTTTTCAAAAGATTGCTGTTTTTTAGGCATTGTTTATTTCATGCCTCCTTCGTTGGCGTAACAAATGTCCTCATGTCTTGGTTTTGATACTATTGGTAAAGGCGATCCTTTGCCGGTTTTGATACTAATGATAAAGGTTTAATCTTTAACAGCGCCCACTACCTCTGCGGTAACGCGGCCATCCTCGAAGTGCAGGGTAAGCCTTGTACCCATGTCTATGCTTGCGCTTGTTACTACTTGCCCTGCTTCGTCTTGTACCAGTGCATACCCACGTTTAAACGCGGCATATGGCGATACTTTTTCTAGTAATGCTGTGCTGTGGGTCAGGTTTTGCCTTTCTAGTGACAGCCGGTATCCGGCTTGCCTGGTTAGCTGGGCAAGAAGCGCCTTGGCTTGGGCATGGCGGTTTATTATATCATCCTTTACGGCGGTATTGAGTGCAGTATATTGGGCATGTACAAACGCCACTACTTGGGCATAGTCATACGCTACCATTTGCGCTGCGGCTGTTGGGGTTGGTGCGCGGCGGTCTGCTACCAAGTCAGATATAGTAATGTCTGTCTCGTGACCTACGGCGGATATTACCGGTATCTTGGACACAGCTACGGCCCTTGCGGTTATTTCTTCGTTAAAGGCCCATAAATCTTCTGCCGAGCCGCCGCCACGGCCAAGGATTATAACATCTGCGTCACCCCATGCATTAACCTCTGCCATTGCGCGGGCAATATCCTCACCGGCACCTTGCCCCTGCACAAGTGCCGGGGCTATAACTAGGCGTATTGCCGGGTTTCTTTCTTTAACAACTCGTATAATATCTTGCACGGCTGCGCCGGTTGGGCTGGTAATAACGGCTACACAGGCAGGGTAAGCCGGGATAGCACGTTTGCGCGCTTCTTCAAAAAGGCCTTCCGCTTGCAGTTTTTCTACAAGCTGTGCAAAGGCCAATTGTAGCCCGCCTATGCCCGCCGGCTCCATAAGCTCAACATAAAACTGATACTGGCCGGTTTTCTCGTAAATAGACAGCCGCCCATAGGCTATGACCTTTTGCCCGTTTTTGGGGGCAAACGCCAAACTGCCGGCATAACCTGCAAACATTACGCTGCTAAGCGCCGCTGCAGGGTCCTTCAACGTAAAATACATATGCCCGGACGAATGCGCACTGAAGTTAGAAATCTCGCCTTCGATAAACAACCCCGCAAGCAGGGCATCTGATTCCAGCATTTGTTTTACATA
>Ga0123355_10010036_pt1 | contig 14468 bp, 13 predicted proteins | sample TergutEmb28metaG_3_FD_89872 | JGI IMG/M metagenome (GOLD analysis project Ga0123355, IMG submission 89872) | Embiratermes neotenicus P1 segment gut microbial communities from Petit-Saut dam, French Guiana - Emb289 P1 | ecosystem: Host-associated > Arthropoda: Insects > Digestive system > Gut ...
CGACTATTACGCGGCCTGTATCGCGGAGAGCGGCGAAGCGTTCGACGCACTCTTCGGCCCCGCTTATAAGGGCATACCCCTCTCTGTTGCGGCGGCCTCTTCGCTCTATCGTCTGCATAACCGCGATGTCGCCTTCTGCTTCAACCGCAAGGAGGCCAAAGACCACGGCGAGGGCGGCAGTCTCATTGGCTACAAACCCCAAGCCGGAGACCGTATCGCCATCATCGAAGATGTCGTCACCGCCGGAACCGCCGTCCGTGAGACGGTGGAGCTCTTCAAGCAAGTGGCTGATGTAACACTCTCCGCCCTCTTCGTCTCCGTCGACCGCATGGAGCGCGGCCAAGGGGACAAAACCACCATCCAAGAGCTCCGCGACACTTTGGGCCTACAGGTCTACCCCATCGTCACAGTGAGAGAGATCATCGACTTTCTCCACGGCAGGGAGTTAGACGGTCAAGTCCTCCTCACCGACGACCTGCGCGGGCGCATGGAGGCCTATCTCACCGAATACGGCGCCCGATGAGCATCCACGCCGGGCATCGAACCCGTCTGCGAGAGCAATTTCTGGCCCATGGTCTCGACACCTTCGCCGATCACCAGGCCTTAGAACTGCTCCTGAGCTTTGCCATCCCCCGCAGAGATGTAAACCCCATCGCCCACGCCCTGATGAAGCACTTCGGCACCCTCTCAGCGGTGTTTGAAGCCTCGCCCCAAGACCTTTTGGAAGTGGACGGCCTCGGCGAACAATCCGTCACCCTCATCCGCTTGGTCACAGCTCTCGGCCGTCGCTATCAGCTCGACCGTGCAAAGGCAGACCGCATCTTAGACAGCACTGAACGCACCGGTCAATTCGTGGCCCCTCTTTTCCACGGACTGACGGACGAGGCGGTCTATCTCGTCTGTTTAGACGGTAGTCTCCGCGTAACACACTACGAAAAACTGGCGGAGGGCTCGGTAAACGCCCTAAGCTTCAGCATCCGCCGCGCCGTGGAGATCGCCCTCAAGCGGAAGGCCGTCTACGTGGTTTTAGCCCACAATCACCCCAGCGGACTGGCGATTCCAAACGTGACCGACATCGCCACAACAGAACAGCTCATCAATGCCCTCGCCCCCTTGGGGATTCGGCTGGCAGACCACATCATCGTCGCCGGAGATGACTTCGTCTCCATGCGCGACAGCGGACATCTGTCCTCCCTTGAGGCGCGGAGGTAACACCCTGTGTAGCCCTTGTAGGGGCGACCGTCCTCGGTCGCCCGTGTATCGCTTATCGTTCAGGCAACGGGCGACCGAGGACGGTCGCCCCTACAGTTTTCAGCACACCACTATGTGTGACTAACTAGATTCAGAGATAAAAATTCGTGGGCGGTACAAAGAAATGAGCTTTCCTGCAAAGAGATTCAACACCATCTGCTTTATCTGTATGTTCCTCTTGGGGTTCAGCTTCGCAATCTATCAATCCTTAATCCAAGACATCAACCTCTTTCTCGGCTTTGACGGCGCACAGAGCGGTCTTTTAGTCGCCGTCTTCTTTGTTGGGGCCCTTGTTTCCCCCGGCATTACCGGTGAATTGGGAGACCGGATCGGCAAGCGAATGTTGTCTATCCTCTCCGGCGGCGCCATGCTGTTCGGCATCGCGATTGTATCCCAAGCGCGTGATGCGGCCCTCGTCATCGCGGGAATTTTTCTAATGGGCGCCGGCTACAACGCCCTTTTGGGATTACTCTACGCCAAAATCATCGACTACAACCCCCATACGGCACGGCGGATCGCAAACTTTTCCAGCAGCACCTTTTGCCTGGGCGCCGTTTTGGGCCCCCTCCTATCTCTCGCGATCCGATCCATGGGCGGCAATTGGCAGCGGATCATGTTAATCAATGTGTTCCTCTTCTTCCCGATCATTTTGCTCCTACTGTGGATTCCCAGCGACAAACAGACTGCATCCACCAACAAACCCGCCCGAAACCGGGCATATAGTTTAGACTTAATCAAAGATGTGCGTTTCCTTATCTTTTTCTTCTCCATTATTCTTTACGTGGGGGCAGAGGTGGCCCTCTCCTTCTCCGTGATTTCTTACTTTGCCGCAGTCAGCTTGCCAGCCTTGGGCGAGATTGCCCTCTCCCTCTTTTGGGCGGGGATGATCGTCGGCCGCTTTTTGGCAGGGGTCTTCTATAAACAGTCCGGCCGTATCATCATCCTCTGCCTGACAGCCAGCGCGGTGTTTTCCCTCTTGCTCCAACTCGCACCCCCGCCCTTAGTCAGCGTTGCTCTGTTTTGTCTGATCGGTCTCAGTATGTCAGCCCTCTGGCCCCTTCTCATGGCGCTCTGCACCCAGACCTTCAGCCAATTCAGCGGAACCGCAAGCGGCCTGATGGCAGTCGGCAGCTCTCTGGGTGGGATCTTCCTACCCGCACTCATGGGCCCCCTGACCAACCTCTTCGGCGTCAGACGGTCGATTGCGTTCACCACCGCATCTCTGGCGCTGGTCTTGGTGTTCAATCTGCGCAATCGGAAAAACCATCAGGAAACCACGTAGGGGCGACCCTATGTGGTCGCCCTGTATGATCCTCCACGCGCCCCGGGCGACCATGCAGGGTCGCCCCTACAAATGGTCCCCCGCCACCCATTATAAATTTGCCACTACGAAAAACAGGGAAGCCCCTGCCACTCCGGCAACCGCTTCCCTGTCTTCGTCTATACATCCCCGCAACTCATCCAATCCAACTGCGGACACCCAGCAAAATCAGCACCACACCGCCGACCACGCCGGCCTGATCGCGAAATTTGCTGCCCCCGCACCCACCGAGAAAGCCGCCCACCAGCGTCATCCCAAAGGCGAACACACCGATGGTCACACAGGCAAACACCAGTCCCCCGGTGGTAAGCCCCAGGCTGATCCCCGCCGCCAAAGCGTCGATGCTTGTGGCAACCGCCAAAGTCAACATCCGCCCATGACCGAGAGAGCGGATGACCTCTTCTTCCTTGTTCTTCCGCAAGGCTTCCCAAATCATACGTCCGCCGATGGCTGCCAAAAGGACAAAGGCAATGATCCGCCCCAGTAAATCCATCTGCGCACTGATATACTGCCCCGCAAAGGCACCGATGGCCGTCATTCCCGCCTGGAACAGTCCAAAATAAAGAGCCAGCACAAAAGCCAGCCTTTGCTTAAAGTTCGGCACCGACATCCCGCAGGATGTTGCCACGGCAAAGGCATCTATCCCCAGGCTAAAGGCGAGTAGTAGTATCATCTCGTGTTTCTCCCATGATGTTTCGGACAGTGTTGTATTTTTGATGCCAACCTTCTGTAGGGGCGAACTGTGTTCACCCCTACAGGCATCGTAATTGTATGTGTAATGCCATCTGTATAATGCGCATCCTTTGTTCATTATACCACAGATTTGTTCAAACCTCAACCACACCAACCCCCTGGTAGTTCAAGGTTTTTAGCTTGTGAACCTCTCCAAAACCAAGCAAAATCAGACCCACTAGCAACACAATAATCGTAATGAAATTCTCAGTTTGCAAAAGAAAAAAGAACTCCACTACATGATATATACTCCCCAAGAAATAGACAGGTCAAAAAAGGAAGACATTGGGGGAGTACATTTTAAACTGACGTGCCCCAGATTATTGTGCCAGCAATAGAGTTAGTGTAGCTTGCTTTGTTCCGCTCGGCTCAAGCGGCTGGCAGTATAACAGCCTGCGGTGCGGGCGGTCTTCCGCCTAGGCTTGAATGCGGTCTAATTGTACTGTAATACGTAAGCCATCGTCTGGTCAAGACTTGTGCTTCATACATATTGCCAAACAACTCACCATTTAAGAACTCATCCCGCATTCTGCCGTTGAAGCTTTCACAATATCCATTCTCCCAAGGGCTCCCCGGCTCAATGTATGCGGTGATCACACCGACATTGGATAGCCATTTCCGCATCTTCTTTGCTGTGAACTCGCTGCCATTGTCACTGCGCAGATACTCCGGTGTCCCTTTTTGTAGCATCAGTCCTGTCAAGACCTCTATCACATCATTGTTCCGCCAATTTCTGCGCGGAATGGATGCGAGACACTCTCGCGTGAACTCATCAATAATGTTCAAGAAGCAAACCTTTCGACCGTCCATTGTCCGATCTTCCATGAAATCATAGCTCCAAACATGATTCTTGTGTGTCGGTCGAAGCCGGATACAGCTGCCGTCAGCCAGAAACAGACGGCGCTTTTTTGTTTGCTTTTTGGGCAGCTTCAAGCCCTCTTCACGCCAAATGCGCTCGACGCACTTGTGGTTGATTTTGCGCCCATCGTTGCGTAGCATATCCGCCACCTTACGATAGCCAACCCGTCCGAAATTACAGGCTTTTTCTATGATCTCGCTGCGAATTTCATCCTCATCTTCGCGCTTCACAGGCTTATAACGATAGGCGGTGCGATTGACATATAGTACCTGGCAAGCCCGCCGATCTGTCACGCCATGGTGCTCCACAACGTAGGCGACGGCCGCATTCCGCTTCACCGGGCTTAGAAGCTTTTTGAGTTGACATCCTTCAAGATCGCGTTGTCTAGGCTTAGATCCGCCACTAACTTTTTCAGACGGGCGTTCTCTTTTTTCCAGATCTTTCATCTTCTTCGCATCGGACGTATTCATCCCGACATATTCTCTGCGCCAGCGGTAATAGGTATTCTCCGTAACACCAATTTGGCACACTGCTTCTGCCAAGGTCTTTCCTTGGCTACAGTGCACCTCTACTTCGCGTAATTTTACTATGATTTGATCTGCTGTGTATCTGTGCTTTCCCATCTTTGTACAGCTTCTTTGTGTTAGTTTAGCATATTTACTCTAACTTGGATACTGGTACAAGGATTGGGGGCGAGGTCAGTCTGACGTGATGATTTGGGGCAGCACAAACTAAACGCAGAGTGACACCGACTCAGTCGGTGGTAATGCGGGAGGTCTGGTCACATCCCCTGTCACACAGAGAAAGGGAGAAAATGCGATGAGTATTGGAGAGTGCGGTTTCGTACATTGAGGCTGCGATTGGGAAGTAGCAGGTATTACAATGGCAGATATCAGGTCAATCGCCGAACTGAAAACCCTCGCGGACGGCACCAATATCAAATCATATGAGGAGGGCGCATTATGGGCGCTACGATCCAGGCAGAGACCGTTACTGATATGGTCGAACAAGAGCAGAAGAACATTCCAATACTGGCGGCTGAGAAAATTGCTGCCGAACTCGAAAAATTCCAAGGAGGCAGCAAGGAAAAACTGTTTCAAAATTTGTTGCCTCCACACTTACCCACTTCTGCGGGGAAAATGAGCGGTTCGCAGAAGTCGTGTATAGGATACCCCCGAACACTATCTGATTGCTGCGCTGAGGTCATGAAGGGGTGTGGGAACGCCATATCCGACATTGATGTTTATCGCGGTGCCATCAAACACTATTTCCCTAATGCCGATGTAAACTTCAATGTGGAAATACGTATTATCGGTGATGCGCCCACGGAAGAAGAAATCAACCGCAAGCCAGAGCCGACAGTAATACCAACACGGCAAGAGGTGGCTAGACCCATCAGGAAACCAGAGCCGGAAGTGCTCCAAATATCTCTGTTTTGAGTACGGGAGGTCTTATGCAGTCAGTACCCAACACACTATATCATGCCACATATTGCGCCTATATAGATAGTATGTTAACCCATGGTCTCGGAGCGAAGCCAATTCCAAACTGGGAATTCTCAAAGCCTAATATAGTCTACTTAGAAGCATATCCAAACGCCGCTGAGAGCTATCCCGAAACATCCGAAATTGTTAGCGATGATATTATGGATCAAATCAACTATTCTGGACAAAGCAAACATCTGTATCGCAACAAAAGTGGATGGGCAATTACTCCTTAGATGGGCCTGCGTGTATCGTGAATATTTTGCCGGAAACCCAAAGAGCAAATATGAGTTTGGAGATTATTTTTATAACCTGCACTTAGATTCGTCAAAGGGGCCTACAATATATTCCTACGCCCTAATGAACTTCATGGGCTGGATGGAACTGGTTCCGCAAGAAAAACAAGGATATTAACGACAAGGCCACACACATCTATGCAGGGAACTTAGCAGAGATATTCGGAGAATCGTATTGTCATGTAAATCTTGCGAAAGGATTGCGAGGTGCCGGTGAAATCTCATTTCTGAAACTACTCGACAACCTGAAGAATGTGCCAGCCGCCGAGTATCTTTTCAAACTTGGGTTAATAAATCTTGCAGCCAGTACGTATGTCCAGGATATACAAGGCAGAAGTTTTTCTGAGGGGTTTGGAATTAACAAACAGTATATGCCGCTATGCTGCAAACACAACGTCACCCGCTTTGAGATCGATGTTGTAAACACCATACATTCCATGTTTAAGCGATTTTTCCGACTTCTCAAATCCGAGCAGTCTTTTATGATCCAAGCTCCAATCTGTCGGCATCGGAACCTTTTTTATCGCGAAACAGAACGGCGCGCAATACAGTAATCATAACAACAGCTACCACGGAAAAAATGCTGACCAAGAGGATGTTTGTCCGAACAAAGAGCACAGCGCGACCGAGGATTAAGTTGTGAAAAAGCACACGGCCCACAAGGCTTGAAGCCAAAACAACTTCCTCATCCCGCTGGGCATTCGCCGTCCCCGCAGTCTCAAAACCGCGCATTCCGCTGTCGTTGTAGTTGAGATGTATGTTGATCACCCGATGGGTAACGGTCGTATTGTCCGACCGCAAAAAGGTAATGTCATCTCCAATGCGAATGGTTGCGGGATCGACTTGGCGAGTCACAATCAAAGAATCCTGGGGGATGTCATGCTGCATACTCCTTGACAGCACCACCATAGCAGAAAATCCCGCGATATTTTGGGGCGGTCCGGCAGTGATTTCCCCACCGAACCAATAAGACGCAAGGATAAATCCGGCCAGGAGGACATAAAAAAAGAGACCGAGAACAGACACCTTGCGCCGTGGACGGTTTTGCCGCAGATTAGACAGCTCTTCCATTGCTAAATCCATGTCCCGCTGGGGGTCATGCGCCTGCTGATCCAGTAACTGCACAAGCCGACGGTTGATCATGGCCTTATTAAGAGAGAACGCGTCGTCTTCGGCAGAAGAATCCCCCGTCTCGCCTTCCAAATACAGCATGAGAAGCTGATAGTTCGCACGGGAGAGCGCATCGTTTTCAACCTGTAACTTATCTATGTACTCGTCTACTTGACGCATATCATAGCCGTATTCTTTTCTGCCAAACCTAGGTATCATATCTGCATAGCCTCCGACTTCTCCCTGCGGTCAGTCATTTTGCCAAGCACGTTCACCGTCGATTGCGGCTAAGCCTTCAAAATTCCTAATATGCTAAAGTAAATATCCACTATAGTTAACTATGATAAGAGTAAAACAATCGTCTGCTTTTGTCAACTGTTGCCATCGGGCAGTCCATTTAGCCGATGGGCATCAGTCTGCCGGCGACAACATAGCGGGCGTCATAGAATGCCAAGGAACAGGTGGAGAGCGTTACAATTCGATCAGATGGGCCGATTTCCACATCGCTTACGAAATCTGACCTGCTCCGCCGCTCGGTGATCCACGCTTCAAACGCGCTGTCGTCATCAAACCACAGTCTCCAACTGTCTCCTTCCACATCGGTCACGTATCCGGCGAATAGTTTGATCACATAATTCCCCTCCGGCGTCAGCAAAAATACCCAGGGATTCGCATCAAAAAAGTCTTGGGACTCGTACTCTGTCAATGCGGCAAACATACTGCCGTCTTGGAGATTGTGTCCGTAGATGATCGTATTGCGATCTGTAAATCCAGGCGGATTGTAGACATCTACAAAGAGTGTTCCCACATTGCTCCGCGTGCCGTCAAACAGATGATGTAAATAGTGGGCATTGTCGTGCCCCTGTACAACAGGGTAATTAATCGGCGTATCCGGCAGGATAAGCCAGGCGGTCACGTTTGGGTTGATCTCGTGCAGAGCATCGAAGTTAACTTCCGGCAACACAATGTGATCCGGCAAAATAAAGACCTCGCGCTGATCTCCCTCCGCTTCCGCGACCTCTCCTGGCGTGTGCGGTGCCGATGTAGGCGGCGCAGGACACGCTTGCGGCACCATACTCAGGTGTTGCAGAAGGTTATCGTAAACCTGCACACCCCCTCTGTACATAGAGCTTGTGGTAATCAGCATAAGCAGACCGATCATCATTGCGATGATAAAAAGCGAGGCGGTATAAAATATTAGTTTTCGTTTCACAGCATATCCCTTGAATGATTGCCGGGGACGCACGAAGTTGTGCGCCCTCGGCTTACGCTTGGCTATCTCTGATCCCAATACTTGGGGACATAGTTGTCTTTTACTTTGATTTTACTTCCCACCGCAAGACTCCCCGCAAGACCCAGTAAGCTGAGACCCGTCAGCAAAACCCACAGGGTCATATTGCTGTTGTCCCCGGTTTTCGGTATCCCGCCCCCCGGTCTGCCCGGATCCGGTGAAGGACTGGGGTTAGGCGATGGACTGGGGCTGGGCGATGGACTGGGGCTTGGACTGGGTGACGGGCTTGGACTGGGGCTCGGGCTCGGACTCGGACTGGGTGTCGTAACGATGGTGTTTGTGTAAACCACCCGCAGATTCCGATTCAAGGTAAAGGCGGCGGTCTGCCCGTTTTGCGGGGTGCGGGAGGGGCCTTGATCCGTTCCTGCACCGATGGTATACGTCTGCGTAAAGCCTTCAACAGGGATTTCGCGGACACTGAAACTGCTGCCTTCCGGGAGCTCTCGAATGACCGCTGTCTCGCCTGCCCGCAGGTTAAAGACGGTCGGTTGGCCGTTCACCATGATGATGCGATCCGCCGGAATCCCTGTAAGCAGAAATGTGTCGTAGGAAACGGCATCTTCGTCTGCGGTAAAGCGGAGAAGGTAGGCCTGGTTCGCCACATGGTGCCGCACCTCAAATTGGAAGAGGGCATCTGCAGGCGCGGTTCCCCCTGCGACGACTTTGTTGATGGACAAATCATAAGCGGGCGTCTCATACAGATCAAGCTCTCCCTCATACTCGTTCACGAAGGCCACCCTGGCGGTCTGCTCTTTTACGATATACCCTTCCGCTGTCTCAACGGAACTGGTGAAGTTTTCCTCCTCTGTTTCCGTCACCTCAAAGCTGACATCGTGGGGAATATCCGTAATCAACAAACGTTCCCCATGCCGCAGGGTGAATGTATGGCTGTAGTTTTCCTCTGACAGTTCAAAGGGTTCACCGCCGATTTGGATTGTAATCGTGTCAAAATCAGCATCGTCAAAAATTTCTCTCAACTCTTCAAACAGCTCTGCCAAGCCGCCGAAGGTCACGGTAAACTCAAACTCGATTGCGCGCTGTTCCGCCGTTATTTGGCCACCGTCTGGAATGTATATGGTCTTGCTGATCTCCAGCGAACCACCGACTAAGTCATCCGGGGTCGGTCGCTCTCCTGCTCCCGGTCCGCCCACGCCTTGATACAAGGGCGAGCTGCCTGTCATCGGATCAAACACGCTGACAAAGGGCAGGGTGATGCTGTCTGAAATGGCATATCCGCTCATTTCCCGTATCAATGGGAAGTAGTCCTCTATTGCGTGATCGCTCATGCGAACGGTATAAGATGTGTCGTTTGGCAAGTCAAAGAGAACCGCCTGCTCCCCGTGGCGCAAGACTACAGTAAAGATTCCGTCTGTCATGACAACTGCTTGCATTTCCTTGCCCAATAGGATGTAGAGCGTCTCATCCTCTATCTCTTCCAGTGTGACGGTGAATACAAATTCCCGCTCGGCCTGTTCGGCCGTAAGAGCACTGCTGTCTGCGTTTTCCACAGTTTTCTCAATGATCAAACTCTCCTCCGGCAGAGCAGCTTCTTGCGCTAAGGCCGTTTGATTCGGCATTTGCGCGGCAATGGGATTAAAGAAGCTCTGGAAGGGAAAGATGGTGCCGCCTGCACTTACAGTTCCGACAAATAAGGGAACTGTGGTGAAATAACCATAGGCTCGGTAGTCTCCCACTGAAACAGTGTAAGATACCCCGTCGGGCAGGCCGAAAACAACAGCCTCTTCACCATGGCGTAACTCAAAGGCAAGCGCTTCAGCCCGCACAGCGTGTGTTTGGGTTTCTTCGCCCAATTGGACATAGAAGTACCCGTCTTCCTCGTCCTCTACATCCCTCAATGTAAGGGTGAAGGTAAAAGGCCGCTCCATCTGCTCTGGAGTAAGGGCGCTTCCGTCTATGTTCCGGACAGTGTTTTCAATCATCACCTGCCCATAGTTCTCTATGTCGTCCCGTGCGTACTCCTGCAAAGCCATTGTGCCGCTGACAGATGCCAAGGCGGCAAACAGTATGGCCAACAGTCCGCAGACACCACGTCTGATGTAGTGTCCGGGGATGAAAAATCGTTTTTGTTTCATAGTGGTATCCCTCCTCTGGTGGCTTTTATACGCCGATCAACTATTCAACCCGTTCGGCAAAGACCAAATAGCGTTGGTGGTTAAATCTGTAAGGGTGGCAGGTGAACAGTGTCACCATATCTCTGCCGCTTTGGATCAGAATTGCGTCTATATCCGTCGGCGAAATAATCTGTGTTCCAACGACCGCATAGCGGAGAGTTTGATAGAAATTGGTTACGAAAAATTCATCCCCAATCTGCAAGCGTTCAATATCTCGGAACATGACGGCGGTACCTAAGCCTCTGTGGGCGGCAATAACGGCATTTGTGTTGATCCCGCCCATAGGCAAAGAGGTCTGCATGATGAGCCCCGCGCCGCGGTTTAAGTTTTCATAACTCGCACCAAGGAAAATCGGTAATTCCACGTTCATTTGCGGGATGGTAATGAATCCAATCATCTCATCGCGGAACCCGAACTCTTGAAGGCTGAAATCCACATCTTCAAAGGAAAAGGGGTCTATGATGTCTGCCTGCCCTGTCTCATAGAGCATTTGGTTATAGTCAAACATCTGCCGATAGAGCCAATGAAAAGGATCCATGTCTCCGGCGTTCTCTTGACCGTTGCCTATATCGGCTCCCCCATTCGCGGTATATGTGCCGCCTTCGCCGTCTGTAGAGCCGCTTTCCCGACCGGGAACATCTCCAAAACCGGAGCGTATCATTTCTTCCCGATACATCTCCAGCCTGGTCTCAAACTCAGCGATCAAGTTGTCGGCATATCGCCTATATCGTTCTTGCTGGATATAAGGATAGGCGACAATTCCTATCCCGGCGACCAAGAGCAACAGTGCCAGCGCTAAAAGTCCTTTTCTCATCTGTATCGAAGCCTCTCCGCTCTCCGTATTCTTTCCAACAACTCTCGTTCTCTCGCTTTGTCCTTCTGCGATTCTCTGATCTTATATATGATGAGCGCCAGTAGGAACAAGACAACAAACGCTATAATGATCAGCATTCGAAAGTCGATTGCGCTCTGAGTAAACACTTCTATTTCGTATGCCATGCCCGGCGTATAAGGAACTCTCACGCCGCGGACTAACAATCTGTGGGAATTGATCGTATATGGTGAGCAAGTCAGGAGGGTGACAAAATCCGCCTCCCGGTCAATGCGTAAGGTTTCAATTTCATGGGGTAAAACAGTATTGATTTCATCTACTTGATAGGCTAAGGTACGGTCGAGCACTTGAATAAAAAACTGATCGCCGATTTCGATTCCGGCGTGGCTTTCCAGGAGGTCTGTGAATAATCTGGAGTGGGCAAGACCCGAGTGGCCTGCCAAAACGGAATGGGTGCCAGCGCCCCCTACGGGGAAAGATGTGCCTTCTAAGTGCCCAACACCGCGGTTTAGCACGGAATGGCTCGTCGTGTGGTAGATCGGAAGGTCAATGTCAAGGCGGGGAACGCGTATGCGTCCTATCATCCCGCTGATGTTTAGGATAGACAGGTACTCTGCCGGCGGCAATACCGCTCCCGATCCAAGCACAAAGGGGTCTTGAATCGCACCGCCGTTTAGGGCTTCGTTGTATTCCTCGGCACGTCTGAACTCTTCTTCAATATGCGCGTCTTGCATGAGGGCAACTTGTTCGTTGTATGCCTGGCCTACACCCTGTTGAATCTGTGCGTTATACCAACTGGCGATGTCAGGGTAAAACAAGACGCCGATCCCCAGCACAAACATGAATATAACGGCAAGTGCCGGCAATGCTTTTCTCATCGTGTTTCTCTCACCTTCTTGAGATAGAGCGGAATTGGGGCCGAGAGGACCTCTTGGCCCCAATCCCTTTTTACAAATCACTTCGTTGCGAAATGCACGCGTCTGATGGTTCCTTTAGCGTTGCTTTCTCTTTTTGGAAGCGATCAGGATAATGGCGGAACCGCCGATCAGCAGAAGGCCTACCACGGTGAACAGGAGTTGTCCCGCACCACCGGCCAGCGGCAGATCAAAATCAGAGCTGTTTGTCACACGGACTTCAACAATGCGGTAGTCATTTACATCGTCCGGATCGTCACTGCGTGCGTGAACCATATCCACTTCAACCTGCTGGGCTGTTCTGATGCGGTTAAAGCCGTTGGGTGCTGTAAACTCGTACAGGAAGTAGGTACCTTCTGTCAAACCTTGGACAAGGGACCGTCCGGTAGCTGTAAAGAACGTGGAGCCCGTCGTCATGTTGATGGTCGCAACGGGAGCTAAGGTCGTGGGAAGGACTGCCGGATAGGCTGCTGCGATCACTGCTGCAGGTGCAGTTGCCCGGAAGGCCGCTTGGGCGGCAGCCAGATCTGCTGCGCTGTAAGTTGTGACCCATGTGCTGGTCTGGTTGCCCGGTGTCAAACCCCATCTAACGCCGGTTGCGGGGTTGATTTGCCACTCTGTGAACAGATGGAACACGGCGCCGGCCAAGGGCTCGCCTCTGACATCAACTTTGCGGAGGTCAAGATGGAAGTGCTCCATATCATCATGCGGATTTCTAGGAGGCTGATCGCCGTAAAAGACTTGCGCTACGTTGCGGATCGGGCCGTCATCCGGGTCAAAACGGTCGGTATCTGTCAGGTCTAATTCGGTGTCAATGACAACGCGGATGTTGCCCATGTCACGGGGGCAGTCCGGATAATCATCGCAATAGTCAAGCGGATCACTGTCTTCCAAGCACACGTACACGCCGTGGGCGGCAATGTGATCACGGCCTGCGGCCAGAATGTCTACAACAATGGCAGTGCTTCCGTCAGGAAGCGTTGTGGTGGTGCGCACCCACATATTGGAAGGCAATACTGCGTATTCATCATCTTCCACGTTCCAGAAGTACACGCGTACCGCGTCGTCGGCCGGAGAGGTAAGGGACAGTCTCGGATCGAGGACGTCAATCACTCTGATGTGGGGCGAAGTTGCCGTACCTGGGGTAAACACCGGATCATTCGGGTTTGGAATGAGGCTTGTACAGGTTTCATCATCGTCACACGCCGGACAGTCTCCGCACGCAACCATCAGCGGACGCGGAAGGATGGGACGCAGGGTGCCAATATCTTCCATGATTTCAATCTCGATGGCCCAGCGGATAAAGTTACCTTCCGCCATCTCGACGAGCTTGTCAACGTCCGGTTCTTGCGGCGGCTCTTCTTTTACATAGACGTGAACATCATAGAGCCAACCGCCGCGTAAAACCTGCTCTTCGCAGTCTTCGCCATCGTCACAGTCTTCACACTCACCGCAGTCTACATAGGAGTAGTGCCAGATCGGCAGGTGTACGATGAAAGGCTGGGCAGAACCGAAGGTCGGCCATGCAATGTAGATGCCCTGCGCCAGATTTCCGAAGGTTGTGGCTCCGGTGGTGGCATTTGTTGTCTGGGTTAAGCCGGTACCGGCTCCGACTGCGGTTTGGTTTGTTGCATTCTCTTGGAAACCGCCCGGAACAAGGGCACGAACTGCTGTCTGCCAGGCGCTGCTTCCGACGGGAAGCGCCGCCATAAGGGTGTCGATTTGGGCCTGGTTTAATTGAACCAGATTCCACTCCGCAGTTACGGGTGCGTCTGTGTCACTTGCGCCGGGGAAGCCGGGGCCTGCCGGACTGCCAAAGGGCGGCGGATCGTGGGGGGTATCCGCATACCCGTGGTGGTGGATGGTCAAGCTTGCTGATCTGGTCGGATTAATGGGGGGGGCAGATGTGCCCGGGGCGCCCGGGATATGCTGAACCGCCATTGCGACGGTGCCTAATCCCAGAATCATTACTACCGCTAAGAGCACGGCCAGTAATCTTTTTGCCTTGCTGTTCTTTGTCATGATTTCGTTCTCCTTCATTATAGTTCTTTAATTTATTTTTTAAAAAGCATCTTTCTGTTATTTATAAAAGCTGCTCTTCTTCACCCGGTGCTCTCGGTTCATATGCCACTGGGGCTTGGTACCTCCTGCACACACTGTTTTTTGGTACAACACCTCGGTGCATACAGATCGTTTTGGCACGCAAGGTTTTTCCTCTTGTACAGCTCGCGCAGGAGCGATTTTCC
>Ga0123355_10010037_pt1 | contig 14468 bp, 9 predicted proteins | sample TergutEmb28metaG_3_FD_89872 | JGI IMG/M metagenome (GOLD analysis project Ga0123355, IMG submission 89872) | Embiratermes neotenicus P1 segment gut microbial communities from Petit-Saut dam, French Guiana - Emb289 P1 | ecosystem: Host-associated > Arthropoda: Insects > Digestive system > Gut ...
AATACTCCCCTCTCCTTTTCCCTATTTTTTTCTTTCTCATCCTCCTTTTTTTTCTTTCTTTTACACCTTTTTCCCTTGTACTTTTGTTTTGAAAATTATCCTTTTTTTTTTTTTTTTTTGTGTGTGGCGCAAGAGCCAAACTCGCGCTTGGGCCCCTTCAGTGCTGAGGTTTCTAGATTACATACAATAAGACACACACATGCGTAGGACTCCCCTAAATGAGTGATGAGCCCGTCGCAGAAGCTGTTATCCTCACGTCACACAGCAGACAAGAGGAGACATTCATGCCCTCAGCAGGATTCGAACCAGCGATCAGAGCAATCAGGAGGCTTTAAACTTACGCCTTAAACCGTACGGCCTCAGGGATCAGCTTTTGCTCTTCCTTAGGTGAAAACATTCTTCTCAGACACGCTAACTCTATTATTTATTATTTCAAGTGCTTCTATTAAAACACCTGAAATCGCTTATTAACTAGGCCGCGTCTTTTTGTCTAGCTGCCCCTCTGTCCTATCCTACGTAGGCCCTCAAGTAATAACCTCCACTGTCAGACCGATTTCAAGGGAATTAAAAAATACCCTTTTTGATTTAATTTAATCCCGCCTGTTTCAGCTTAGTTCAGTCCGTTCTTGCGGACTCTTGTACTTAACGGCCTAAGTTAACGTTTTACTACTACGGACTTCTTTTCAAATCTTTGACAGATTTAATTAAACTCCATGCAAGACATTTTATTATTTAGTAATTACTGTGTCTTTTACTCACTTTAATTTCACTATAAACATATAAGATTTCAATTTACATCTCTGAACGCTTCTTTAAAATATTCACCCGAGAGCGAGAGTTTTGCTTTAAGGTTATGGAAATCTATCAAATTTGTACGTTTAACTGCACAGAGTATTTTCGTCAATGTTTTCAAAGAAATCGCAATTTTATAACCATGTAAAGCCCTTTGGTTAAGTGTATGTCATCAAAAGCCTTTTCGAGATGCATTCATCGCTCTGCTATCTAACTGAAGTACAATACATATAGCATTTCTTTCACTCAGCTCGCCACGTGCCTTGTGGCTTACGTCGATTTAACGACGTCCGTAGTAACTGAATATAAGCGTTACTTGTAGAGTCTTATATTTTGGTGAGAGTAGTAAATTCCAAAGGATTTAAAAGAAAGCCCTCATGGCTTAATTTCATCTACCTTGGAAGCGTTTTCCTGGATTTATTGAACTAAACCACGATAAACGTCAAATAGTATACTCGGAGTTCGGGTCGAGTTTTGAAAGGGGTCCCTCCAAAATACAATACGATGTTACAGCCTTTTTTTTCGTGGCGCTGCGGCCCAACGCGGGCCATGGTCTCCTCATTCTTGAGGTTTCTAGATCACACACAACGACGCATCACAGTCGGTAGGACTCCTCTGGACGAGTGATTAGCCCGCCGCAGAGACCTCTTCCTGACAACACACATTACACTTACAACAGACAGATATCGATGCCCCCGGTTGGATTCGAATCCACAATCTCAGCAGGCGAGCGGCCACAGACCTACGCCTTAGACCGCGCGACTACCGGGACCGACACTCATTTGTGTTTGCTTTGATTTAATCTTTACGCAATACAATTAAATGGAACACTCGTACACAAATTGTGCTCGGTTAATGGCAGTAAACATTTAGTATGAACCAGGCTTACTTTATTAATTTGCTGAGTTATAGTTTTCCCCAAGCACTATGTTCTCTCTGTAAACATGTGCGTGGGACGCCACACCACACACGCAGACAGAACAGCTTTGTTTTTGCGACGATATGATTTTGTTCCGCATCATACGACTTCCGTCTTTATCCAATTTCAAACGCGAAGATAATGAGGGGGCACGAGTAAACCAAACTGACAAGACTCCTCCCCAAAATAAAATTCTGAAAGAACAAGTAGCCTTCAACTTGCTGACACTACAGTTTACACCCAGCTAATGGAATTGCCCCCGGCGTCACGTTCTAATGCCTTTAATATTGCGTTGTATAATTTAAAACGCATGCTATTAAGATGTGCGTACAGTTTCTCATCCACGTTAAGTCTTTGACAAGCGCCCCTTCCAGCAGTACCGTTGCATGTGTCCTACCACTTCAAACAAAACCGCATGAGCACTAAAAATATCCTGCATGCAACAAGGTGTTAACTACAAGTTTCCTATATTTGAAAAAAATTCTTAATTCTGTCTCGTAAAAAATCATAGATATCTAGAACCCAATACAGAAAAAGGAAAGAAAATGTCTTGTACCTTCTGCTGTAGTTATGAATATATATCTGTAAATGTTCTGGGGCAAATCTAAAGCGCTAGAGCTCTGTAATCGTATTAATTAAGAGTTGAAAGTTCAGGCAGTTACGCCTAATCATTAGAATGTTGTGAGGTCCTTAAAATTTAGAGTATTCGAAGCGTGAAGCAAGGACTATTGTACATATATCTTCACGCAGAAATTAATAGGAGATTATTTCTAGGATTGTTTGTTACCATTGGTTTAAAATATTTTGTCTTTCTTCAACGACTAAACCTGTAAAACTAATATATATATATATATATATATATATATATATATTAAAAGTAATTTTGTAGCTGTGCCCAGTTAAACACTTCGCCACAAATACTGGAAGTACGACTCAACTAATTCTTAATGTCTACACTGTGAAGACGTGAGTGATCAAGCATGTGCTCCGGCCGCTTTACCACCGGGTAAAGTCAAATGTACCATGTAAATTGGATGCTCTGTGCACACCAGTTCCGATGTGAACGATGTGGAAAGCAGAGGGATTTACTGGGCCTATCGCGAATGGAATTACTATTACTATGTCGTCCAAGCTGTAGCTTTATTCACTTACCGACTGAGCTGTTCAAGCTTCAGTGATAAGAAGCAGAGGAGTAAGAAATTACGTCTTGTTTTGTAGGAATATGGACTGAAAATGCATGGCAAATTGGTTTGTCTCATTAAGAGAATGACACACATTTAGAGCGTTTGGGACTAGTGTTCTAAAGAGAATGTATGGCAGGCAGGCAGATCAAATAAGAGTAGGATTCAGAAAATGGCATTAGGCTAAACAGAATATTTATAGTCTCCATCCTTTGCAAAATGATGCTTGTAAAAAATGGCGGGCTGTTGAGTTAACGAAACTTCGGTTTCCACAAAATGCTAGCAATTTCTTGACTTGCTGAGAGACAATTAGCTTCTCAAGGTGAACACGACTCGTTGGAATTAATTACTTACCAGACTTATAAGGAAGAATTCACAACAGAAAATAGTTTGTTCTACATTTTATTCATCCGGTTTCCTTATGTTATAAGGACAGATCATGTGTGTGTGTGTTTGTGTGTGTGTAAATATGTGTGGAGAGGGAGGAATATGTTTATTTACCCAGAAATGGCAAGACTCTTTTTTTTTATAAAAAAGTTCATATAATTATTGTGCAATTTGAGGTTACCTCCAAGTTTGTATCTTTCATTCCCTACTATCCACAATACCTACATTACGAACATGTGAACGTCTGAGCCGAGAGCAGCACCAGCAGTACGTAAGTCTAAAGATTAATGCTGAATCTCTTTATGGTGCATGCGAAAATTACACACAGCTTTCGATTTTTTATCGAATGCTATCAAAAACGAAACCTAAATGTATGAAACTTGACATGCCGTAGATTTAAGGCCACATATGTTATATGGCATGAAAATAAAGCTTTATATTAGAAAATTCACACACGGGGACGCCACGAAACTTATAGGATAGGTCTCACAACTACCGGGTAGCAAAAAGTAAGTAGTCAGAGAAGTAATTTAAAATTTCTGAGCTTCGTAGATTCTGTACAGCAGTTCGGGAAGGTTTTCTTGTGCAGCAGTGAAGCTAGATGGTTTTGCCTCGTACAAAGTTGAGCTACTTTGTGTCACAAGGAGAGTGCCGCCTGCAGCATCATTACGACCATACCCTTAGGTTTATCAGAAGAAGATTAATAACATTAATGCCGTCTACCAACTTAGAGAAGCCTTATAAACTTGCTGAGAGTGAGTTAACACCATACCTACGCATTTCAGAAACATCAATATTTCGGCTTGGCAAATCCCTTCAGCTGAGGCAAGCATAAAGTATTCCTGAAGGTTGTGAGTTGGACTTTGAGATTCTTTTAAAAATTTGCAATATTTTTTCTTAGCTTTTGTTTAAGTGGAACATTCTTGAAAACGATCCAATTCTTTCGCAATATATATTGCAGCAGCTTTCTTTTTTCATGTTCCAAAAGCAAAACGACTGGAATGTTTATTATAAATTAAATCTCATTATAGGCACAGCATTGAACTTTGAAATAAAGACGCGTCAAACGTGGAATTCCTTAGTAGAATGGCCTGCATTCATATCGGTAGGCCGATAATGCGATTTCGTATTTTGGCTAGTGCAAATAACAAGGCAAATATTTCGAACTCGGTAATATTCCAAATCCATCATTAGGCCTGTAAGTCTATAAAGTATACTATGAAACTAAATTAATTTAATGGTGTCTACTTCAATAACAAAGTGCTCATGTTCGCTTCTGAAACACGCGTGGAAAGGAAAATTACCCGCTGTGCTAATGACAAGCGACCACGCGGTCTAAGGCGTGGGTCTGCGGTCGCTCGCCTGCTGAGATTGTGGGTTCGAATCCCACCGGGGGCATGGACGTTTTTTGTTGTGAGTATTGTGTGTGTTGTCAGTTAGAGGTCTCTGCAACAAGCTGATCGCTCATCCAGAGGAGTAATGCCAACTGTGACACGTCGTTGTGTGTGATCTAGAAACCTCGATAATGAGGAGGTCCCGGTCCACTGGGGGCTGTCGCGCCAAAAACAAACAAACAAAACTAATGACAAGCAGCAGGAAACATACCAAAATATCTAGAGACAAGAAGCATGAACTGATCTATAGCCTAGGGATTAGTAAATCCAAAGCAGGTTTGAAAGAGGGATTAACTCTTTGGAGAATTAAAAGTGTCTATATTGCACTCAGATTTTTATTTCGTACCTCATGGAGTCAGAGAGTGCTTGCATTAGGAAGACTTTTCAGGGAAAGCTGTCTGGGGAAATAATCGCCCTTTATTGTGAGAATTATAGTCAGGGCCGCCGACAGCTTGTTCGGTACCCTGTGAAAGGAAAGTTTTTCGGACCTTCAGGAGAGGGCGGACCAGCTAAATATCTTTACACTAAACCTGGAAGACTGTCTCTCAGCTGTAGGGTGATCTGGGCTTAGTCGGAAAGAGTTAATTTGTACAACTGACAAGTAGTAATACTACGGAGAAAGACAAAATTTTATACATCGTATTAGAGGCCCGGCCGGACCGCAGTAATTTGTACCAGCTTCCCCCATGTCTCGTTGGCATTGCACGTAGTAAGCGCATTGTGTGGGCAAATACAGAGTTGCGTCTTGCATCTGGCAAGGGTTATGCTGTGGTAATCGCCAGCGACAGGTTTGATCTCAGGAATGGTAATCTGATATCGCCGATTTCGTCATGCTGGTATACCGCGTAATTTCTTGATAGCGTGAAATTACTCATGTTTGAGGTACTGAAAGACTTGGTACTCCTTTCATTAGAGAAAATTTCAACAGATGTTTCACTTTGTTATTAGGATTACTGGAATATATGAATAGCAGAGACGATTGTGTAATGCAAACAAAAGTAATACAGTAATAATGTTTGAAACTGAATAGGTGTAGTTGTACAAAGAATATCAGAAGTTGTAATAAGAAGTGCAATTTCCCGTTGTAATTGCTATTTAAAAGGGCTACAATAATTTTCATTAAAATGAAGTTAATGTGCATGAATTTAATTGGAATATTCGGCCAGATAAAAAATTGGATATCAGCATTAAAGTCTCCGATGTTGATACGTAATTATGTACCGATTGAAATCTAAGCTTAAACGAGTACCGTGTAAGTAACGCGTTAAGTTAATTAATAATTTGCACAAATCTGGTTTTAATGGGTTTATCTGGATTTTTCTTACTGCAGCACACAGCAAAATCTGAACTCTGAACCGAACCTGGGGGAGTGCGTGTAGGTGGAGTATTGTACATGTTGCAGCATTACAAAAGAACCGAGTGTCATAGCACACTAATAGCGCCGGTATATTGCTGCATGTGGTTCTTGTAGGACTCCTGACTTTCGCCCATCGCCGCAAGCTGGAATCTGAAATCTTCTTCTCAAATAGTTTATTATTTCTTGTTGGTAGCTTGGGGCTACTGGCAGCGTCTGGCCTGGATCTGCCCGCCATTTGTCACACAGCTAGACAAGGACAACGGCAGTCATGATGAAAGACGCCCCTTGCCACGGCTACAGAACCCCGAGGCGATAGCGTTCAAAGATAGAACAGAGTGCACACATCATGTAAACTTGTTTCCGTCTCAGCATTTCAGCCATGCACGCAGCAGAGAGCCTTTCTGTATTTGACACCAGTCGAGGCAAACAATTAGCGAATACCCCGGTTGCGAGGGAGTGGCTGACGTGATTACAATAATTCATGGTGGTCACAATGAACGTTCTTACAAAAATTTAGTTCTTGACAGAAACAACAAAAATATTAAATCCATACAAAGTTTACACAACTAGCTGAAAGCAACTGAGGATTAAAACATTGGTTTTAGGAAAGCTTGGTTGAGATGAATGATAATTTTCCAGTTTTCCAGTGACCTGCGTTTCGTAAGTGGCCCTACATGCCCTTATACTGCTACCGGTTCGATCACATCAAAATAAAATTTGGAGATACAAGTCATGAAACTGACTTCATTTCCTAGCAGAGATTTTAGTAGCGTGACATTATTAGGGCCTTTGTAAGGTGCAGAGAGGCCTAGCCGTTTCCCTTCTGCCTTTAAACAGTCCAAATGTAAATATTACTCTATTAATTTTGTGAATATAGCATATAATTTTATTTCTTCAATAAACGCGTCTCTCTGTAAAGGCTGGTGTTTTAAAATTGCCTCACAATCTCATTATCAGCTTATATACGCATTATTTATAATGTCTTTGCATTATATTAGTTGTGTATATTTCGCATTTTCATGGATTGTTCCGAATCCTGTTTTCATCTTGACTATGTTGTGGATCCATGGAAAGTGTGATATACGTCAGTACGTATGCACGTTTGTATGTAATGACGTCGTAATGGCATTAACTGAGATTGTTCTAACGTCAGCGCGGTTACAAATGAGGTAATCTGTGGTCACAAAGTACACTTCGCGCTGGTTAAAATTAGTACCCATTTCTGCCGGTAGGTTGATCTGCCAACATTTGCCTCGCTCGTTCGTTCAGTTCCTCCAAACACGAGCTGATAAAATAGAGAAAAGTAACGGGGAGGAAATGAAACAGAAATGTAGGAACGATGGTGGTCCCACATAAGGGGATCCAGTGGGGTGAAGCGCCCCGACAGGATTGAAGAGCGAAGCGAGGAACTGAATATATAAATCTGCGTAAGTCAACCATTGATGAATTATATATACATATATATACACACGAGTTTATAACACGTAATTCTCGCATAGTAGTTGGCAGAAAGGCTAAAACAGAGCCTGTAATATAAACAGGGGAGCCTGGAAAGGTAAGGAATAAACATATGATAACTCGGCAATGGAAATGAGAATATGGTGGTTCAATAAAGTTAAGTTAATACCGTTGATAATACCAGCCAATAGTTGTAACCCAGTCCTAAATCAACATTACAGAAATAAACTATCATAAATATTTGAACTGAATAAAAAATATGTAATCTTCCAGACATGTCACGTTACAGACTGGAAGCAACACTTGAAGCCTTGTGGTACTTTCTACCAAGTTTTTGACTAAATGAAATTAAAATGACAATGAGAATTATCTGCTTTATAAATAAGATAACTTTCTCTGTGTACAGTGGTTCTTTTATCTCATTATTGTGTGCAATGGCATGGGGGGGGGGGAGTTGTGCGACCGCCCCAGGTAGCATAGTCTAAGGGGTGGAAAAGTGGGCCACAAAATTAACATTTTAAATAAAAAAAATTGAAAGTCTGCACTGAAAAGATATTATATTATCGAGAAAAGGTAATTCAGTAAATATTTGGGATTTGTTAAAGTTCGTGATTTCTGTAAGGGGCAGCCACTGTTATTGTTCGTCTTTGGCGTCAGAAAAATAGCCACGCCGCTGAAAGCGTGCATATGTTTGCAAGGGTGACTATTGAAATTAATTCTCTTACATTAATACTGCCTTTAAAAAATAGGACAATGATAAAACTTTTATCGGACTCATTACAGTTTGTTCACACACATAAAATTTGCTCGGCGAATACGAACTGCACAAGTCAAAATTTCAAAAACGCCGTCAGTTGGCAGAACGGCGATTGTGTTTAGAAGGCTGTAGTCATCATGGAGGAGATTCTCACCAAGTTGTTGGTAGCAGACACTGTTATCATTCAACAGGTATGTGAAAAGGGTGGTTCTTATATGTAACATTTAAATATGTTTCGCTGTAGTCCATAATATTGGGGCCACTTATTATTTTCCTCCCATATAACCTTAACGACGTCTAACCTAAATGTCCAGAATTCCACGTGCTGTTGGTCTGTTCGAAGTGTGACAGTAATGCTTGTCTATGGAAGTGAACTGGGGTGAAGTAACGTATTTGAATCTGAATAATCACCAGTTTACTCTGCCAAACTGTGAACGAACACAATTACGCGACCTGACATGCGACGCCATGTAACGTGTCTTGATACCATGTACAAAGAAACGTTGCGGCTTGCTGTTGGATGTGTTGCACCGTCTTAATTACTTTTCCAGTGTGGCAGTGATCATTTCTGTTGCCATGTTTAAAGATCATAACAGTCGGCATTTCAGATTGGTTGACAGAAATTTCAGTAAAATACCGCCAATTGTCACGAAACCTACAATGACGTGTAGTAAAGTGCATCCGGGGCGTGCTGCAGACCACTCACCCCCTTCTAGTGCCGCGGTCATGGAAGAGTAGAGCTACACCTTTACCCACCCTCTGGGCCACACCGGGCCTGTAACGGGATCACTTTACCTTATTAATGAACTGTATTGTAAATAATCTACAGCAGTTTAAAGAACTTAATATGTTTTTAGTATTAATACAAGACATGAATAACCATCCTCATAGACCAGAGGCCAACATTTCACATTTTCAGAAAATATGTGCCATGCAAGTGCCAGAATATCACACAGTTTACCATTTAGACTCAGAAGTCTGGGTCATGAAGAGGCGCAATTTAATTCAGCATTAATAAGATATGTAAATACACACTCCTTTTGTTCTTTTCGTGAATTTATGACGTTTAAAAGTAACTCATAAACTTATTATCAGCTGTATGTAGTGAATATGATGTAACACGTGAATATTGTATGTGAAATACTGCAAATATCTTTGTATTGTATTTTTTTTAATGACTTATACCACACCCTGTTAACTTTGACAAAATTTTGTATCTGTGGACTTTACGATGAATGTATGTATACATGCAAGAATGGTTTAAATTCAACATTTTATTGTAATAGAATCACAAAACTGGTGGTACGCTTGACTAAATGAATTAAAAATTAGGGCGGTTGTGTTGAAAAACAGAATATTTATCTACTGTGTAATTATTTTATCAAAACTTAATAAAATTGCCTTTAATTTTTGACTTGCCTCTGTATATTTTGAAGATAAATGCATCCACAGTGGGCATTCGGCAAGTTGCACAACTGTTGTACAAAAGTGGGTACATATGTTTTGAATGCTCTGGCTTGTAAAAGTGTGTTGTGTGACCAAATCGCCACTGTACCAGCTTGCTGGTTGAACTGTGTTCAGACTGACAACATATTCTTTTTAGCTTTAGTGACACGTGACTATTGATCGGTGATAACATGTCATGAAATCTGACAAAACTGACAAGGATGTTTGGGATTTTATGCCCACCATTTATGGGAAATTATCACATACTGACAACACAGTAAAATAGTGGAGCTAGAGAGGATGATCCTGAGATCTTTGCACACCATTGAAGCTCAAGGTCAGGAAATTTGTGACATAATGGGGGATGGGGATTGGAATGATATTTGTCATCATAGTCTGTGATTTTGCTGTGAACTTGTTTAAACAAGTGCCTTTTTACCACATTCATGAAAATTTGTGCATGTTGAAAGTATGTTTGGTGTCTGCACCCAGAATGCTGATGCCACATTAATACAGGATAGATATGAAAGCTGAAGCAACAATTTGGAGCACAGATAAAGGTAAAGCAGTCCCGTTACAGGCCTGGAGTGGCCCAGAGGATTCCAGGAAGTTAAGGTTCCCAGATTTCGTGACAACGGCACAGGATAGTGGTAAGGTTGTTGGCCTTACGCACCAGCCGCCTTTACCCCTTCTCCTGGTACTCATTTCTGTTAGAGGCTGAGTTGACCCCAGGGCCATAGCGCGATCGGAAGGATTATGTCAATGAAAAACTCCATGACACCATCTGGAATCGAACCAGCGTCCTTCTGATTTGTAGCACAGCACCTTAACCACTGTGCTACCGCGGTCCCGTTTTGGAGCACAGATACTCTATTTTAATTGTACTGATAGCTGATGAAATGTGAGTTTACTGTTGGGGTGTAGAAACTAGAAAGACTGCAGTGGCAGCACAAGTGATCCTCAGTGTGATGCCAATTTTGTGCCCAGTTATTTGCTAGGCCCATAACTGGCATTATACACATGATCAGACAAGATAGCGATACTGGCATATGTGAGAAATTTAAGGTGTGTAATTCAGTGGAAGAAATAATATGCTTCTAGGACAGATGCAAAAGCAGTCACAGTAGAATGCATGAAGACAGGTGGCCAAGGATAGAGAATTATAACCCCAGAAGGAAGACCAAAGCAAATATTGGAAAGAGGATTGTAAGAGCCATGGAGGAATGTAATTGGCTAATCTTTGATTGCAAGAAGGTAGAATATCTGCTGGCAAGTTTATGGTTATTGTGCATACAGCTAACAGAGCTCATGCCACACAGATCTTCAGTCATTGCTGAATTTTTTGCAGTAACTGAAGGTGATGCACATCACTGTCCCAAACAGTATTCTGTTAAAACTTAAGAACAGGATCCATATTACTGTTTTCTGGGTTATGGTACTATGTAGCCTGTCTGGTAGATGGGTACCAACATATTAGGGGCATATACAGCCTTCATTTCAGGTCAGATGTTCTCTTGAGAGCTATCCTGTTCATACCCCTGAATGAATTTATTCAGGGAAAGAGAGTGTTCAGTAATACTGAACTGCAAGAAGAAATTATTTATTTATTTATTTATTTTTTGTGTTGGAGAAACTTCGTTGTTTGAGGTAGCAAATTCTATATAACTTAAGTGGAACTCTGTGTTAAAACAAAAGCGGCAGTTTTAAAAACATAATGTAAGTTTGTCCATTATTGGTCAGTTAATAATCAGAAGTGACTGAAGTACCATGATATTACTTGTTTCAAGTATACTATCATATCATATATCATATTTATTTACCTTCCGTTGGATCTCTACAGATATGGAAACAGTCACAATAGTACATAATACTTAAAAGTGTGCAGTGCATTTGTCATAACACAATTAATAAGTAAAATACAAGTAAGACAGACAAAAAGGTAATGAATGGTAATAATAAGTTAAGTTACACATTAAATGAGATCTTATAGCTATCAATAGTCAAGTTACAATCAAAGAACCATAATCATTAGGATGCTGACTGATAAAATTCATCTAGATTATAGAACATATGTTCAATAAATTTGATGTGTGGTTGACCGTGCATCGTAGTTCAATGTGGAACAAGAAACCAACTAGATGTCACTTAGTATGATATTTATTTCTCCTTTATAAGTTGCTCAACATGTTTCAGGCCACCTATGTTCAATAAGGTAACTCTTTAATGTGGATTTGAAAAGCTTAGTATCATTTGACAAAACTTTAATATTTGATGGCAAGTGATTATATATCTTACTTCCAGAACACAGTACTCCTTTCTGAACTAATGTTAAGTTTGTAGAAGGTAAATGCAAGTTGTAGTTGAAACGTATATTCAAATCATGAATTTCAGAATTGGATTGGAATAGATCTGTATTCTTGTTAACAAAAACAAGTAAGGAGAAAATGTATTGAGATGGAAGTGAAAGTATTTGTAACTGTTTGAATAGTTGACAGCATGGATCATGACTGCTGGTATTTGTAATGATTCTTATTATTCTTTTTTTAATTTTAAAATTGCTGTTGCTAGGATGTGCATTACCCCCAAGAATACCATATGTCATGACTGAGTGTACATAGGAAAAACAGATCATTCTCAATATATCCACAGACAAAAAAGGTTTTATTGACCTAATAGCATAACAAGCCTTATTCAATTTTGATGTTAATGCAGCAATGTGATCCTTCCATGACAGTGAATTATCGATGATCAAACCGAGAAATTTAGTGCTATTGATATTAGTGTTTATTGAATTGGGAGCAATTATTTGAATTTTTCTTTCATTTTGTTTTTTAGTCAAGAATTGCATAAAGTGTGTTTTATTACAGTTCAGTGTTAAAAGATTACTCTGAAACCAGTTGGTTATTTCGGTCATTACTGAATTAATATTATTCTTAAATTCCTCTGGATTAGTATTTGATATAACAATGGTCGTATCATCAGCAAATAGTATCAGGTTAGCTAATTTGTTTATGCTTAAAGAAAGATCATTTTTCTATATATCAGAAACAGTAAAGGACCCAACATCAAACCCTGTGGAATACCATGCTTCACATGTACCCATTTAGAAGATAGTTGATTAGGTTTACTATTATTCACAGTTACTCTCTGATATCTATTTTCTAAATAAGATACCATTAATTTGTTAGCTATTCCAGAGATCCCATAAAACTTCATTTTAGCCAAAAGTATTTCATGATTAACGCAGTCAAATGCTTTTTGTAAGTCGCAGAATAAACCACCAACAAGATTCCTTCTATCAAATGATGATAATACATTGTTTAGAAGTGTGTATATAGCTGTTTCGGTAGATAATTTCTCTCTGAAACCATACTGATCACCAACCAGTATATTATTATCATTTAAATAATTATACATTCTTTTAAAAGTAATTTTTTCAGTGATTTTAGAAAATGAGGTTAGGAGAGAAATAGGCCTGTAATTAGAAAATTCGGTTATATCTCCCTTTTTGAAGGGTCTCTTCTGAAAATTTTAATCTCTCAGGAAATATACCTGTTGATAGAACTTTATTAAAAATATACATTAGCGGAGATAAGACATAAGGAGCACTAATTTTTAAAATTCTTGATGATATTTCATCATAGTCATAGGAATCTTTACATTTCAAAGAATGAATTATTTTGCCTATTTCATGCGTGGTAGTATTATTTAGTTTTATTGAAGAAGAAAGCTGACTAAGATTCTGTCATAAGTAAGTTATTGGATCATTATTATTAGTAGTATTCTTTCCAGAAAAGGTTATGATAAGGAGATTTTCAGCTAATGATGAAAAGTAGCTGTTGAAAGCATTTGCAATGGCTAGTGGGTTACTAGATAATTTATCATTAATATTCATTGTTGAAATAGTATTAATGGTATTTTAATTATTGGTGATAGTTTTAACTATGTTCTAAGTAGTTTTTGGTTTATTATTAGATTTCAATAGAAGCTTATTATAATGGAGTTTTTTTGCTGCCATGATAACCGTAGTCAAAATCGGACAATATTTCTTGTAATATTCCTTGTGATTGGGATCAGTACTGTTTCTGTAAGTTAAATAAAGTTTCCTTTTATTGGCACATGAAATTCTAATACCATTAGTTAACCGTGGTTTTGATTCATAGGAGTTTTGTGATTTAGTGATTGGAAAACTTGCATAGAAGATTCTGAGGTAAGTGTTAAGGAAATTATTAAAAATTGTATTGACATTTCTTCAAGAAAAACATCTTCCCAGTTTTCAAAGCTTAACAGAAATGTGAATTCATTTATTGAGTTACTATCAATTTTTCTAGTATAGGAAAATACATGTCTGGGAATAGGAATGAAAATATTTGATAAGGTAATAATTTGTGCATCATGGTCGGATAGACCATTAATGAGGGGATTCACAGAGAAGTCACGTCTGTAAGTATTAATTTAAATATTGTCTATTAAAGTGCAGGAGTTATCGAAAATTCTTGTAGTGAATTTCTTAGTGCTAAAAAGACTAAAAGCGGGTAAAAGAGTCTAAAAGAAGTTTTCTAGAATTGTCATTAAAATAGTTTACATTAAAATCACCACATACGATTAATTCAGTTGATGTTTTATACAGTTTATTCAAAATGGATTCCAATTAATTTAAAAAATAAGTAAAATTTCCTGTAGGGGATCTATAAATACAAATTATAGTAAAGCTGCTTGATAATAAGCATAACTTCAAGGCACAGATTTCCAGGTCTTTCTCTTTATTATATTGATC
>Ga0123355_10010038_pt1 | contig 14467 bp, 7 predicted proteins | sample TergutEmb28metaG_3_FD_89872 | JGI IMG/M metagenome (GOLD analysis project Ga0123355, IMG submission 89872) | Embiratermes neotenicus P1 segment gut microbial communities from Petit-Saut dam, French Guiana - Emb289 P1 | ecosystem: Host-associated > Arthropoda: Insects > Digestive system > Gut ...
CCAATTTCTATCTCTTTTTCATAAACCAAAATAAAAAATTATATTTTTTTTTTTAAATTTTGAATTGGTATTTTTTTTTTTTTTTTTTTTATTTTTTGGGTTTTTTTTTTTTTTTTTTTTTTTTTGCTGTTTACACCTTCTCTAACTTTTACAATATTCTGATCACAGCGACATTTGTATTTCTCAAATGTGTGTTGCTGAAGGTAGTCAGGGACAAGATCTGTAGTCAGTTTCTTCAGTGTTTCGATTTCTCAAGCCCTTTCACCAAGACACATCTGATCACTCATATCTAACAAGACTGGCAATGTACGTATAACGTAACAATGAGGCGCAGTCGCATAACCATTGTTGCAGTGGAAAAGCAATAAGTATTACATATTCTGTGTGTGTGTCTGTAGCCTTAGTTACCCACCATGAAAAGCGCATGGGCCCTATTGTCATCTGTGGCCTGTCCGGCTGTTCAGCATTTTTGCACATTTTCTCATAAATGGTACAATTTTGGAGAAAAATTACTGAATTTAAAAATACGTGCATTGATTTTCTCTACAATTTTCGTCTAAGGCGTTTCTCATTCTGAGAAGAATTCTTCGAGACATTGTCATAAATGTACTTAGGTCTTCACGTAAAGTACCCATTATTCTTCTAAGTTTTGAAGCTTACGCTGCTGTCTGTCCAAGAACATTTTCTTCAACACATTACCCATGTCGAAATGTTAATGAAACTTGAATTTTCTCAAAACGTTTTCGAAAAATACTCAAGAGTCAAATTTCGTGACAATCCATCCAGCGAGAGCCGAGTTTTTCCACGCCGTTGGACAGACAGGCATGACGAAGTTTACACTCGCTTTTCGCAATTTTGAAAACGTGCATAAAAGCGAATATAATGACTTACAATGTAGCTAATCGTAAATATGTTTCCTTTTTTTGTGATTATTCGTCATAAAAGTCCAAAGGCAATAACAATTTGCGTAAACAAAATATTTATCGTTCTGAACCTTTTCTGAAATGTCTGTATTTGTCTAATGGAATCTTCCATAGCTCGAAATTATACAGTTAGTTATTCTGCTTTAGTGTCTTATAGGTGGCCAACTTCTTAGAAGGGTTAATATATACAGTCAAATATACGTGCACCGTAATATATATACATCAGACTTTATCAAGTCCACTACATGTTTCGGGAGGTCCTAGGTGCCATCACAAGGGAGTCCTGTAAGTAGCTAACCTTGCGCCGTAGAGATGGAAAACTTAGAGGATGCCACATTAGCTAATAATAGGACTCTCTGAAGATAACACCTAGGATGAGCCGAAATATTTAGGGGACTTAATAAAGTCTGATGTGTATATACACCTATTTTGGTGCATGTAAAGTTGAATTTATAAATTAATTTTTATACAATGCATGGTTCATATAATATTAAAAAAAAAATCTTCTAAGAAGAGTATTTGCCAAATTCACACCCAAAAATTTCACAAATTTAACCCCGTAATTATCTCTGTTTACCCATGAACTCCTTCCTGATGCACTGATCGCAGATAAACAATCGCCTCATACATTATAAGTCCGAATGTTTTCATTTAATGTTCTTTCAAAACGCTAGTAATGTCGAGTAGGTTTTTGGAGATGCACCAACTTTACGGAGGAATCTCTTGCCTTAATTTTCTCCTTAATCTTTGAACACAGCTCGTCCATCTGTGACGTCATTACCTCTCTACAACAGTGTACGTTCCCATATCCCGCAACACAGCAACACTCGCTTGTAGTTCTATATTGGGTCCAAGTATGTCGAGTCCGGGTTTGGCACCCGTACGAAATACAAATCACAAGTTCTAAAACAGAAGGGAGTTTTTTTTTGGACTCACCCTGCGTATATTTATACTCAGTTTCTAATGTTTTACATTCGGGAACTTTTTCGAAAATATTAATGTTCGTGTCTGTTCAGGCAGTGACATGTGAAGATGCAGTGAACATTTATTCTGGACAACATCATCAGTATAGTAGCCTGTTGGGAAAATTTTGAAGCGTTCCACACTGCATTCTTGCAATCAGTCATTGTTTTTATTCCAACTAAATGCACATAATATGTTAAATGAACATATTTATCACCAGTTACTTCCTACGTGTTTGGGTGTTTTTTACACCAATTTCAGGGAGAACGTTGCGTAACTTGCTCAAGAAATATATACGTTTTGCAAATTGTGGTTGGTCTCCCTGAAGATGGTGTAACAAAAACCGAAACATGTAGGAGGTAACTGGTGACAAATATATATTTAATATATTATGTGCATTTTGTTGGAATAAAAAGAAGTGACTGATTGTTAAAAAAAAGTTGTGGCAAGGATACGTCAATGCTTGAAATTGTGGGGTGAAACTAAAACCTAGACCTACCGCCAACTGGGACTCGCCCGTCACGGCCGGCCACTGCAGTAGCAGCGAGCGCCCTCTCCTTACCGCGAGGCTCGCTGATCTCCGCACTGTTCGCCGCTGACAGGCCGTAGTACGTGCCGACGATCACCTGCTTTCGACAGCCTACTTTTACGGAAACGGTAGAAAGTAAAGAAGGGTCAGTAATTCATGCTGTTGTATTTCACACTGAGGCTAATGGAAGGTCAGTGGTGTGAATGTAATAATAAGAGTTGGGGGCAAAACGAGAGGTGACCTCTAAGAATTCAGCGACCTTCATGTGCTCCAAGTGTGTCTCGAGCTCATTACATGCAGCTTGTTATACGAAACCTATGGAGAGACGCCTGTTTTCCGAGATTTGATGCGGTGACTGTGAAGGCTGTCAATAGTGTAAACCTTTGTCCGACGCAAAGTGATATATTTCCCGATAGCGGCGTCTTTTGTAAATATGGGCTGGATGAGCCTAATATTGTATGGTATTAATGGGCACACGAGATGTCGGCTGTGGGCACTGAAAATTAGGAAATAAATTGTAAATATTAATAACTGTTTATGAACCTGCATGTTGGTGAGAGATAGTCTGCGGTTAAATGAGGAAGAACTCACGTGATGACAGCCGCACTGGATGTTTACGTACACTGTTAACTCTGCTGGACAAAACAAGTGAAGTTGCTCGTAAGAACGTGTTGTATAGGCCTTAAATATACAGGTATGTTCAGAACTTTACTGCCGCGTGCTTTGCAGATCATGTGTAACAAAATTTTCCACATGGGGCCAACAATTTTACGCTCTTACTTTCACACGTGTAGTCAAAACCGCTTTGGACAGAACCAACCTGAAGACGGGTAGGCGGTGCCCCCCTGTTTGTCGAGGACACCAAAGGAACTCAACATAACTTTTTAGTATGATTTATTCACCCAACACTTCGATAAGTATTTATCATTCTGTAAGATTTTGTGTTTTTGTTTTAACGAGGCAAGATATTAATTAGGTTTATTCCAGGAGGCAATATATGATATCACTATATCAAAGTAAATGAGTCTACATACGTAAGAAAGATGTCTCTTTGCTTTTTACTATCGCCTTCCGTTACAGACATTTTTCTGTTGTTTCGCCTGAGGATGGCCCTTACTGGAGCTGAGACATATGGTGAATTTGTGTGGGTAATAATATCTACTTACAATACAGTGTTGTGATTTATTTTTATTTTATGTTTAATTTTATATTCTTTTCAGATTTATCTTTGCTATGATGATCCATTGTTAATTTACAAAACATCCCTCAGATGGTAGGTTCATTTGGGTGCATAAGCGATATATTTTTTTTTCCTGTGGCTCTGTGACCCAACGCGGTTCATGGCCTCCTCGTTGTTGAGGTTCCTAGATCACACAAAACGAAGCATCACATTCGGTAGGACTCCTCTGGACGAGTGATCGGTCCGTCACAGAGATCTTTACCTGACATCAAAAGAGAAAAGGAAGCGAGAGGCCGCAGACCTACGCCATAGGCCGTGCGGCCAATGGGATCGGCGATATACCTCGTGTTTTATAACGGGCAATCGGAAATGCGTATTAGTAAAATTCGTTACGTCGTGTAGTCTAGGCAACACTTAGTGGTCTGCTGAGTCTCATCTCAGAAGACAGTTATTGTAGTCTGTTCTCTGTTTAGGCTTACCTTCATTTGCCAACTCTGTAGCATGACACGTTAGGGTGATTAGTGGATAATGAAATGGACTGGATATGGAATATTTTGAGGTACATTTCGGCTTTTGCCTGGAGGGACTAGAGAGATGGTAGAAAACTCGTTTAAGATTATGTAACAGAAAATGGAGCTGGAACTTGGAGCCTCTCTGTTTGAAAGGCCCAGCACTCGACCGTAATCTTTGGCCAATCATATTGACATTCTTAATCAATTAAGATCTGTTTTGTCTCAAATATTGACATTAGTACAAGATTTCTGTTACGTCCTGGGGCAATGTGTCATTTTGTGTCGGCCAGTGTCATTTAAAGTAATCGTATATTTATGTCTTTTTCATAAAGTTCCTGCAGTATGTTTAACAATAAGTGGCTAGAAGAATGCTGCTGGGCTAACAATATGATGTGTTCATTTTACTTGAGGAAAGTTTATACGTTTAGAAGCAGCGTTTTTTTCTAACGGTACGTACCTAATGCTGTAGTGTTACAATTTTGAATTTTAAAACCCTTAACCTTTCAAAGCTCAGTGTTCACTGTACCCCACCAGATGCAACGTTTGGAATTTCTGTATTGTCTCCGGATTGCATTTTTGTATTCTGCAGGAATTTCAGAAAGAAAAAGAGCAATGATTTTTTTGTTGAATACAAAGTAACTGGTTATTCTAATAAAGATGAAGTGTTGATTGCTCCGAGAGCTTGGTCCTTAAACACAAATCCATTTTAATTTGTGAATCCTAACATCTGTTGTTCACGTATGATTCTGCAATTGCTGAAGTCATGTTACTTTCTTTCAGTACGCCTAAAACAATAAAGTAGTACAGTGGGGCGTAGAACGAAAAGTGTACACAATCTATATTTCAGCACACATTGTACTGTACCTCAGCGGTTAGCTTCACATTCGAGACATTTTACCCGTAGCGAAAGTTCCTTTGGTATTTACTGCATAGGAAAATGGATGAAATATGCAGGACATTTGTACGTGGTGGGCTGAAAAATAAAATCCCTTCATCTGCGGAGAATCGAATTCTGACCCTCCATGTCGTGACAATTTATTTTATTGACAGTCTTTGCGGTTGCATAAGAAACTATATAATAATATTATTATTGAAAGACAGTCGGATTGAGAGTGTGTGCGTGTGTACTGCGGGTCAAAATACGGCATAATTTATGTTCCGACGGCGCTCAATTTAAACATATTGACTTCTGGCTCGTGAAGCCGTGCAATTTCTGAAGTATTAAAATGTCAGAGGCCTTTGACTCTTTCTGTTTTCAGACTGAACTGATAAATGTAAACAAAGTTGTGACTTGCCAGAGTGCTGAAGACAGGAAAAGAAATGTTGAACTTTTTGGAGCCTTTAGTGGTCATTGGCTCTTATTCTTCACTTTGACGGTTCAATTCCTGTACATCGTACACTTCTTCAGCAGATACGTTCAGAGAAGCTTTTACATATCAGAGCGTTAATTACAACGTTCTGAAATTCACCATTATCAGAAATACAATGTAAGAGTTGACTTCTACCACTCCCCCACCCACATGACTTCTCACACTGTTTTCTTCCTTCGATTCTGTCTCTTCTCTTACTGGTGTAACAACGCTTCTTCCATATTCTTCTTCATTTCATTTATCTCTGGTTCTGAAATGTCTACATGCCGTCCCTCCCCCATTCTCCACTCTTCCTCATTCTGTCACTGTCAGCCTCAAGTCTCCTCATGCCTCGGCAAGCAGCCCTCACACCACTATACTCTTTCTTTCTAATTAGTGACTTCTCTCTCTCTCCTCTCTGCCTCTCTTTCTAACCTAACATCTCAACCCCCTTCCCCGTACCTCACTCTACTGCAGAATGTTTCCTCCCCACGTCTCAAGTGAAATTAAAGTCTACCGCCCCCTCCACCCTTCTTATTCTGTTCCCACCCCTTTCTTACTCTTTTCTACAAAACGATTTCTCCTTCTTCATTGCACATTAGACTATATGGTCGAGGAGACTCTACGACCCCGGACAGGGGACTACGCCGACGTCGACTTCGATGACGAAGAAAAGAGCACACACACACAAACACACACACGCACAAGCACGCACACACGTACGAGCACACGTTCCCTTCCATTAACGTTTCTTTTTTTTACTCTCGTTTTATTTTCTTTCTTCTTGTATTTTATTTTGGAGTTTCTCAGCTCCATCGTCCTGGCTGCCTAGAAGCGCACATATTCCTACCCCTGCCACCCTCTCCTGCAGCTCCGAGTTTTAATCTATAACGATGTGAAAGTGTACATAAACACCCTCACCTCCTTCCTCCCCTGTCCTTGATGAAAAAACCTCGTTCATGCGTATTAGAAGAAAAGACTGTCGATGCCAAGAAATCGTCCTCTGAAGCTGCGTCATGTAACGACCCTTTACGCAAGGCACTGTTTCTGAACTAATGTGAACGGCCTGTGGAAACTAGTACATGGAAACACGTGATTTGTATTTATGCTGTCAAATGCTTGTCTTCACAATAAAGAGAATCGGGATTAAGAATAAATTCACGTTTCCTCTTAAAGTTGTCTCTGTGATTAATTCATCACGCCATTAAAGAAAATCGGAGGTATAGCTCCACGTGTTCTTAGTATTGGCATCAGATGGGGCGAGTGGTCGGAAGAGACCCCGGGACCAACTTTATGGGAGATTGGGTAGGGCCGAGTGACTGCTAGGGCGCTGTAAAAAGAGAGAATTCTCTGTCCATTCTTGCAGTATAACCCAATTCCCCGAAACTCCGGTCCCATCTTGCCCCTAACCTGATATCTAAAAGAAATGGCAGTTCTGCATGTTTTATATTGGTTGGAAGTTTGGTCTGTTGATGTAAGGGTAGGTCATAGCTGTAGGTGAGAAAGAGCTGAAAATGCTGAGGAGAATATTGGGTGGGTGTGAGGAGAGTTGGTGTATAGGGTCTTGTTGGGGAAACCGGAGGGAAGAAGACCACTGGGGAGACCTAGGCATAGATGGGTGGATAATATTAGGGTGGATCTCCAGGAGGGGGTATGTGGGTATATGGAATGGATTGGGCTGGCCTAGGATAGAGACAGGTGGCGGACGCTTGTGAGTGTGGTAATGAACCTTCGGGTTCCGTGAAATGTGGAGAATTTCTTGACTAGCTGCAAACCCGTTAGCGTCTCAAGAAGGACTCTGCACCATGGAGTAAATACGTAAGTAAGCAAGAGAATGGTGACACACATTGCGCAACTTTGATTGTTCACTTTGTTACAGAGGTTGAATCAGGGTGGATCGAATGATCTCCGTATGTAAAAGCGCTAGGGGCAGAAAAATGCATTCAAAATTTTAGTCAAAAATTCCCCACGGAATATACGTATATCTTGAGAGCTTCAGGGGATGTCATATCTTAGAGAAATGGGGAGTGCATAAGACAAGAGTGAAACGGGATTCAAGCATACGACTGGTTAACCGAAAATGAAAGATTTTGGGAGATTCTGGTTGTGTCTAAAATGTGTTATGTTTCATATGCATTTAGTGCCCATGTTGTTTGAAAGCATGATTATGAAGTCCTGGTGTTAGTCATCTCCTAAATGGTTTAATGTCAAATTTGGTTTTGAATATTACAAGCTGTTTTTGAATGTAATTTAGTCTTTGCGCTTCTTACTTCAAGTTCATTACAACACAAGCGGTTAATTGAAATGTACCTATCCCGGTGGCACTGCGCGGGCTAAGGCGTGGGTCTGCGGCTGCTCGTTTGCTGGGATTGCGGGTTCAAATCTCGCCGGGAAATGGATGTCTCTATCTCGTGATTGTTGTATGTTGTAAGGTAGAGTTCTCTGATACGGGCTGATCACTCGTCCAGAGGAGTCCTACCTAGTGTGGTGTGTCCTGTGAGCGTGAACGCGAAGCCCCATAAGGGGAGGCCATGACCAGGAATCGGATCGAAGAGCCACAGGAAAGAAATCAAATGTTTTTATTTGTCAACATGTCGCACTTACGACACTGTTTCTGACAGAAATCACTAACAAAAGGAAATTGATTTTGTTCACTTGAACATGTTATTCATATGTGATTATTTTGTAGTCACTACTATTTGCAAATGACATGTTTTGGGATTTTCCACTGCTACAAATTGTGTTCTTTTGGCGAAGGTATCAGCCGCAGCTCTGGCTTCTGCCTGACGTTGTGCCACTGTCCAGGCAATATGAATAACCAGTCACTAGACGATAGGTGTTCTGTCGAAAAAATTTCGTTGATTTCAGGATAAGTACTAAGCCGTGTGATTTTTTATGAACCTGTAGGTAACAACCTTGTATCTTACGAAGACCAAATCTAAATTTATGATTTATAGTACAAAAACAGATAGTTAAAATAAGAATTATAGACCTCATTAAATGTAAAGATAAAGGTAAAATATATCCTGTAACTGGCTATGAAGGCTCAGAGAGATTACAATCTCATAGTACCTACAAGTACACATATTTTACTAGTATATATTGTACCTTATCCGGCTGCTACATGTTTCGTTTTGTCGCTATTCTCAGGGAGCTCAAACCCAAATAGCAAGGAGAGAATAACATGAAAGCCTAGAGGGGAGTGTAAGTACAGCTCTACACCAGGGGAGGGGGTCCAGGTTTTGTAGGGCCTGAAGCTTATACAATTTTCTGGGAGCCCTTGTGTAAGAAGAGTACAAAATTGAGTACGACAGTAAATATTTATTTAAAATGAGAGACCCCCCCCCCAAAAAAAAATAAAGATTTAAAATAAGACTGACAAATGTAACGAGCATCACAAAGTCCAGAAAAAATGACATAATATTTTTATAAATTAACTGGTGTGATACATCTCTATAATACTTAACCGATTGTGATTAAAATATTTTAATTTTGCAAATTAAAAAAAAACTTATCACCCTGTGTACACAGTAACACGACGTCTCCCAGGGCCTTGGGAAAGGCCCGTGCAATTGAGGGGCCCTGCTGCGTAAGATTTTTAGCTTCACAGTAAATACGCCTTTGCTTTGCCCTTTCTTTAGCCTTTTCGCTAGATGGGGGAGAGATGTTAAAGCCAATCCCCACCACTTTACCCCCGGGCAGGAGATCAGCTACTTATAGCACAGGAGGCTGAATGGGTCTTGGACCCATGTGGAATATAGTGGAATATCTCACCCACACTGGTTTTCGAACCCCGAACCGAAGCGAGTTGCAATATCGACTACACCTTCCCGGTCCAAGGATAGGTCTCGTTAAGATCAGAAATTTTATTTGAACTATTATCTGATTTAACCTAAATGTACTGAAGGAAATACAAGGAAACTAACGTATTGTTATGCCTTGCAACATCTATGGTCATGAAATAAAGTGAAATGCCAACTTGATGAAACTAGGTAATTTTATTGATGTATTCTTAGCTCGACATGTTTCGGATACATAAGTCCAACATCAGGAGCATTAGATGTTGAGTTGCAGCATATGGTATTCATCACCGAGTTTTGGGATGGGTGGTGGTCTTGACAGCCGCTGCATAAGTCGTGTGTACGGTGTGGATGGTGCCGTGTGCGACGGCACCATCCACACCGTACACACGACCTACGCATCGGCTCTCAAGACCACTACCCATCCAAAAACTCGGCGCAGAAAACCATGTGCTGCAACTCAACATCTAATGCTCCTGAAGATGGGCGTATGTATCCGAAACATGTCGAGCTAAGAATACATCAATAAAATTACCTAGTTTCATCAAGTTGGCATTTCACTTTATTTCATGAGGAAGCTGCACGGTCAAACAACCTTCAAATCTCTGGACATGTTTTGTTTTGCACCGTTAAATTCACATCTGCAATGTTCATTCTTTAAGGTCAGTGAGGTAAGCAGAATCGTAAAGAATGCTGCTAGACAGATGTACCGCCTTCATGGTCTATGTGCCTGAGAGCAAGGATCTGTGGACGGTACGAACATTTGATGTGGAGGCCAGTGATTCTGAAACCAGGTTTTGGTACTACGGCCTCGCCTCATATACTTCATATTTAAGTTCTGTACACAACAGACGCTCAATAAATCAAGAATTCTAGTACAGCGTTCACATAATAGATTCTGTTTAATGCGTCTACTAATCATACAACAAGTCGAAACCAGAGGAGTCGTTTTCAAAGCGGGTCGTCGAACTTTTTTACACCAAGAATCGTAAAACCACAGGGATGTTCCACATCGTGAGGTGGTTATTGAAGTGGACTTATTCAGGACAACGCACGAAGAATCTGAAATTCCCAAGCTGCACTTCTATTCTTTTAATGTGTATTTCCACTTTGTTTTTCTGTCCCTACAAGCACGAAGTCTGTTGAAGATTTAAAGGGAAATTGTTAAAAACAAGCGGCATGAAGAATAAAAGCGATAAGCAATCCCATCACAGGCCTGGACATGCCCAGAGGGTTCCTGGAGGTTGAGGCTCCTAGATTTCAAGACAATTGGCATATGAAGGTGGTAAGGTTGTCAGCCCTACGCACCAGCTGCCTTTACCCTCCAGGAAATATTCCTGGTACTCATTTCTGCTAGAGGCTGAATCAACCCCAGGGTCATAGAGCGGCCATCGGGAATCTAACCCACGACCTTCCGACTTATAGCGCAGTGCCTCAACCAACTGCGGCACCGTGTACCCCCGGCATGAAGAATGTCTAGCCTGAATAAAATGGAAAGCCCTGGAAAGACAGCAACATATGTAATAATTATATCTTATCCATATGGAAGAAACTCTACTGCAATTTGAGAAACAATTTTGACTGTTTGTGGCAATTTTTTTTCCATAATTATTCATTATCTCTCCCTTTCATCTTCACGGAAGAAAGCCAGTTGCTTTAGTTTCCATGGCAAAGGTGAACATTAAATAATTGTGCATTTTTATGGCACAATGTTCTTATGTGTTGACTACGAATTTTATTTTACAGCTTTAACAGACCAGTTTTGATAATGGAGACGTCCTGTTCTCTGTAGCGTAGGAATTGGATTTTTAATCGTAATTGGAATTAATTTTAGGCTCCAGTGCGTTAAGAAATAAACTCTGCCTTGCATGACTCTACTGTGTCAAGTATATTGGAATAAAAGAGCGTTATTAAATTAATGTGGTTAAATATTTTTCTAATTATTTTAATAATATTCATTACCTCACAGTCCCAAAGTTTTGGAATGTGGAAAAGAAATTGACTGAATTCAAACTGATTAATGGAAGTTTGTTTTTTTGGCGTGTTCCTTCCTAAAATTGGCAGATTTTTCTTTGCTTGTATAGACTATCATTTTTAGTTTATAAAACACAAAACGTTATAGAAGGATAGGCCAATCCCAATGGCCGCGTAGTCTAAGGCGTGGGTCTGCGGCCGCTCGCTTCCTGGGAATATGGGTTTGAATCACGCCGGGGGCATGGATGTCCGTCTGTTGTGAGTGTTGTGTGTTGTCAGGTAGAGGTCTCTGCGTCGGCCTTATCACTCGTCCAGAGGAGTCCTATCGAGTGCGGTGTGTATAATTGAGGGTCATCGTGAAGCCTCGATAATGAGGGGGCCTTGACCAACTACGGCTGTTGCGCCATGGTAAAAAAAATTGAAGGATAGACAAGGATAATGGGAATTATATGACTATCACATTTGTTATTTTTCTATGACGCAACAGCCGATAGTAAGCCAGAGCTCCCTCATTATCGAGGCTTCACGATGACACTCAGTTATACACACCACACTCGATAGAACTCCTCTGGGAGAGTGATCAGCACGACGCAGGGATCTCTACCTGACAACACACAACACTCACCCCCGACGGGATTGGAACTAAGAATCCTACAAAACGAGCGACAGCAGACCCATACTTTCGGGCGGCCACCGGAATCGGCCTAAGGTTGTAATAGCAATAAAAATAATAAAAACACTATTATTATTATTTGCACAAAAGATGCTATTATTTAAGAGTACCTTTGACGAGCCTGTTCCGACTCAACCGAGCGCCCTTAACTTTCCTGTGCCCTTTGTATCTTCCACCCATAACCACCGTCTAACACGCATGTCAACAGGTTATTACAGGAGGAAGATTTTTTATGTTGCATTTAATAATGTTTGTTGGTTTTCTGTTTCAGTTCATGTTATTTTATCAACAGTTTATTCCACATAGGATATTGCCAAATATAAGAAAGGCGTCATCGTGTTTCGGTCTGGGTTCCATGGGAAGAACGGTACAAGTCACATTGCAGTGCAATTTGTTGTGTTCCAGGTAAGGTAGCCCAAAGAATCTCCGTTATCGTCTCTGCCTTAAGAAATGTAAGAATTCTGCGGCCGGGGAAAAGGCTTATATATCCGGAAATTGCGGTGTAGAAGCACGTAACTGTACAACATCCATGAGATGTTTATAGTTTCCTTTCGACGTAGCCCTTGTCCTACATAAAAATGAAATAAAATAAAGTAAAACAAAATAAAACAAGTGTATACGATTCGGAATTTGGTTGCTACTGTAGTCTTCAGACGACAGACAAATTACGCACCTTATACGAGTCGTCACATAAAAAGTGTGAATAGTCAACCAAGTTCGATGTACAGTGTTTGTGCACGTAATTAAGTAAGCGTCGCCTATGTAGGACACAGGATGGAGTGGGAGTATAGCTCCACTCATTCTTAACCTCAGCACTAGGTGGTAGTAAGTTGTCAGAGTCACGTCTCGGGCGCTTTATTTCCACCTCGGTACCCACGGATTAGGAGGGTATGTGGGCAGGAGGTGTTGAAGAGAATATTTAGAACTAGGAGGGACGAAGTAACGGGGGAATGGCGGAGATTGCATAACGAGAAGCTAAATGATTTGTACTCCTCACCCAACATTGTGCGGGTGATAAAATCGAGAAGAATGAGATGGGCTGGGCATGTGGTGCGTATGGGTAAGGAGAGGGGGTGTGTAGGGTCTTGCTGGGGAAAACGGAGCGAAGGAGACCACTGGGGAGACCTAGGCATAGGTGGGTGGATAATATTAGAATGGATCTCCAGGAGGTGGGATGTGAGTATATGGACTGGATTGGGCTGGCCCAGGATAGAGATAGTTGACGGAAGCTTGTGAGTGCGGTAATGAACCTTCGGGTTCCGTGAAATTCGGGGAATTTCTTGACCTGCTGCAAATCAGTTAGCTCTCAAGAAGGATTCTACACCATAGAGTAAGTACGTAAGTATGTGGGCAGGAGAGCCGGTCTGCAAAACTTTGGATGAGTGAAAATATTTCTTTCCCCAAGGGGAATTCTAAATACCATCTCTCGGCCATCTAGACCGCTGCCTAATCTGTACACCGACCAGTTTAATTGCGGATAAATATCTCTTTTCTCTACCGAAGTAGAACCCCAATTCTTCTATCGTCCACCACGTGACCTAGATTTCACTCAGAGTGAGGTTCTGCGGCTCTGTGTTTAGCCGAACTGGAAATTTAAATAAGCTACTGATAACAGTCAGCTTTGTGTGTTCGTGTTTTGTTTAGCTATGCTCACAATAATTCAGATTATGCAGCTTCACTGTTAGAATGTTTAGTAATTAAGGAATGTGTAAAATATTAGAAACAAGCGCAGGTTGCTGAAATCCCTAGATTGTTGTGTCATTTGCCGTGAGTGACTACGGAGAACCACAAAATCTCAGTCAGATCAGTCGGTCTTCAAGTCAACAGTTGAAACCTGTACCTTCCGAACACATAGCAGAAAGGCCAAGCATTCACCCGTAATTTTGACGTTCTCAGAATATTATCTACAGTCGTCGCTAGGCCGACCACAAGTTTTTCTCTGTTTTCCTTAGATTAAGGGAAATATACAGCCTTTTGTTGTCACGGTATTGTCTGTGAGCCCCCACTGTAATTTGTGAAAGACTGGCCGGTTTTTAGAAGCAATTTTATAAACTGAGCAATAGCAGCATGGCGAACTTGTAAACTTCTGAGGTGCGTGCGATTGCAGCGCCTCTTACGGTAGTAGACCGTGGAAACATATGCATGTTTTGAATTATCATTGTTGTTGTTGTTGTTGTTGTTGTTGTTACTGAGCTCCAAAGAGCTCGATGGCTCGTGCGAGCCCAATTATCTGGCTTTGGCGTTGATGACGATAGCCTATCTGATAAAGCATGCGGGTGAGGCGCATGAGATCTGGACTCACTATATTGATTGTAGGTAACAATTACGAACATGGCGAAGATGACGTGCTTTTAATTTCTGTGCTGCAAATTTAAAGTAGTTTCTGTATAATGGGTAGGTCACGCGGTGGGAGAGTTGGTTGAGACACTGCACTACAAGTCGGAAGGTTGCGGTTTCGATTCCTGATTGTGTCAATGCGAATACTACTGTCCTCATTGTGGCCCTGGGGTCGACTCAGCCTCCAACGGAAATGAGTACTAGGAGTATTTCCTGAGGGTAAAAGC